>ERZ813253.644-NODE-644-length-11755-cov-3.853629_pt1 | contig 11755 bp, 11 predicted proteins | sample MGYA00520893_ERZ813253 | MGnify/ENA primary metagenome ERZ813253 (study PRJEB31669, sample SAMD00080414) | marine metagenome | biome: oceanic hadal pelagic zone biome; feature: marine hadalpelagic zone; material: sea water | place: Pacific Ocean:Izu-Bonin Trench...
ATGAATGTTATTGTGGAAAGCAGGGATGTGTTGAGACGTATATCAGCGGAACTGCTCTAGAAAAGCGCTGGCTAGAACTTACTGGAAAAAAAGAACCGCTGCAATCAGTAGTACAAGATCTCTCTGATGAAAAAGCGAAACAATGGAAAGAGGAGTTTCTTGAGAATTTTGGAACTAGTCTTGCGAACGTAATCGATATTTTAGATCCAGATGTTATTGTTTTAGGTGGGGGAGTTTCAAACATACCTTTCTTGTATGATGAAGGGAAAAAGGCGGTTTATGATAAAGTGTTTAGTGACTCTATTGCAACACCAATACTCAAAAACAGTCTTGGTGATTCTGCAGGTGTTTTTGGTGCCTGTTTATTGAATAGTTAGTTATTGCGGTTCTATTGTGGCAGGTGGCTTGCTTGACACCACGTAAGATACCCAAGTAACGTCATCAATTTCATTTGTAATTCTATTACTAATCTTTTCTAATAGTTCATTTGGGAGTCGAGTCCAGTCTGCGGTCATCGCATCTACTGAATCTACAATTCTAATCATTACAATATTACCATATTTTCTCTCATCTCCAACAACACCAACTGCCTTATCATCTCCTACTGCAGCATATGCTTGCCAAACTTTATCATACAAATCTGCATTTTGTAATTCTTCTTCCACTATCTTACTTGCCACTCTTGTGATATTCAATTTCTTTTTTGTAACTTCACCGATAATTCTTACCGCTAGACCTGGTCCCGGAAATGGATGTCGCATAAGCAGATCTTGAGGAACTCCAATAATCTTTGCAACCTTTCTTACTTCATCTTTATACAAATCGCGAAGTGGCTCTAAAATTTTCAGATGTAACTCCGGTAAGCCGCCAACATTGTGATGCGTCTTGATTACTGATGCAGGTCCTTTTGATACTCCACTTTCAATCACATCAGGGTAAAGAGTTCCCTGAGCAAGCCAGGTAAACTGTCCATTTTCCTTGGAAAATTTTGTAAAGATGTTACCAAACTCTTTGCCAATAATCTTCCTTTTTTCTTCTGGGTCAATTACACCATTTAGTTTTGAAAGAAATTGTTCTTGCCCATCTAATTTTGTGAAATCAACCTCAAAATTATTCTTAAACATGTTCTCTATCTCTTCTGCCTCATTTAGTCTCAAAAGGCCATTGTCAACGAAAACACATTTTAGCCTATTTCCAATTGCCTTGTGAATTAATAATGCAGCCACAGTAGAGTCAATACCACCACTAACTCCGCACAGAACATTTCCCTCTACTTTGGAAATGTTTTCAACAGCATTTTCAACAAATTTTTCCATAGTCCAGTCTTGATTTGCATAACAAACTTTTAGAACAAAATTTTTTAGAATTTCGGTTCCTTTTTCTGTGTGTACTACTTCAGGGTGAAATTGAATTCCGAATACTGTCTTCTGCTTGTTTGCAATAGCTGCAGAACGTGAGCTTTCAGTATGTCCAATTATTTCAAAACCTTCTGGCACATTCTCTGCTTCGTCTCCATGACTCATCCATGCTCTAACAGAATCTCCAATTCCATTTAGGATATCCGAATTACTGTCAATCGTAAGTACAGATGACCCATACTCTTTGTTTGCACGTTTTATCTTACCACCAAAATTATTCACAATGATTTGATGCCCATAGCATATTCCTAATATTGGTACATTCAGTTGGAAGATTTTCTTATCAGGTATGGGCGCATCAGAGTCGTATACACTTGATGGTCCACCAGAAAAGATAATTCCTTTCGGATTTAGCTTGGCTAGGTTCTCTAAAGAAATGTCAAATGGAACAAGTTCGGCGTATACAGAGAAATCTCTAATCCGTCTGCATATCAAGTGACTGTACTGTGAGCCAAAATCTAAAACAACAATTTTATCCATATGATCACTCCGAGCTTTCAATCATTCGTGTCAGAGACCATGTTGCGGTGTTAATGATCTCATCAACTCTTTCTTTTTGACGATAATTTTTGATTATAATTTCCCTTATCTTACTGCCATCGTTATTTATTACACAATTAATAATATCATCTTTCTTTATTTCACCACTTTCAACTTGCTGGACATCCTTTTTTTTCATATCACCGATGATGTGATCAATGAACCAACTTTTCAGAGGAGGTGTTTCAGGATCAAGCGTAACATTATCTTCTAGAACAATTGAGACCTCATCGTTTGTAACAAACGCATTCGCAATAGTAGTTCCGTCCGAGTTTTTTGTAATAGCTATTTTTCTCTCTTGCTTTATTGCTTTTACGGCGTTGCGTGTCAGCTCTGAAGCTTTTGTAAAACTTGACTGTTTAAGTATCGTATCTAGTATAGAGATATTTCTTTCAAGTTTTTCAATTTGTTCCTTATACTTGATTATTTTTTCAGTAAGATCTTCTTTTAATTCTAACATATCACGAATTTGCTCGTCAGAAAACCCCATGCATCTTCTTATGTAAGACGATATTAAAACGCATTCTTACCAGTAATTATATTATCAATGTCTTGAAAGTTTATTTTTGTAAATCCTCTGATTTTAGTTGTGGAATAAAGCTTAGACTCACTTTTTTGTGCAAGCCATTCTAGTAATTTCTTTCCACGACGCAATTTTTTAATTTTGGTAGTTCGACTAATTACTCTAGTTTTAGAATATTTTCCAATCCTAGTTCCAAAATCCATTCCAAGAAGAATTATTTTTTTTGCCTTGAAATGATTAGCCAAAAATACACATCTATCTCCATCCGTAAATCCACCAAAGTTGTGAACCTTTCCCATAGGTTTTGTTTGTGTTGTTCCTATACAATTTTTGAAGTTTTTTACAAGATGGATCTTTTCAGCATTATCACCATGTGCATGTACAATCATTATTGTGTTTGTTCTGCCAGCTTTTTTTAGCGATTTTATATCACCATCAAGATCTGTAACTACAATATCTGGTTTCAAGCCGTTTTCGATTATTGCTTTTGTAGCACCATCAGCCACAATTTTTGTAATTTTCTTATGTTTTTTTAAAATTGAAATGCTAGATGGTAATGAAGGACCTGCACCTACTACAAAAACTGGTTTTTTCTCTATCAGATCTCTGATCTCGGCTATCCGAATTTTTTTCGGCAGCAATGAATCTAATAATTTACACGATTGGGTATCCTTCTTTCTCGAGTAACCAAAATCTTTCAGGATCTCCCTGTATTTTGATTCCCAACCAACAATAGTCATATGACTCAAATTGATATGCCTTGTGATAAATTATGTGAATAAATTAGGATCTGTTAGGGTCGGAGGCTCAAATCCTGTTAGGATAATGGGAATTTTAAATACAAGCCCTGAATCATTTTACAAAAAATCTATCTCAACTAGCAGACAAAGAATAGTCAACGCAGTTCATAGAATGGAAGATGAGGGTGCCGACTTTATTGATGTTGGCGGTATGTCTACTGCACCATACCTTTCAACAATGGTTTCAGAAAAAACAGAGGTAAGTCGCATCATCAAGGCAGTTAAGATAATTCAGCAAGCATCTAATCTGCCAATCTCGGTTGATACTTGCAGATCAGTAATAGCAAGAGAAGCTTTGGAATTAGGAGTTGACATAATCAACGATGTTACTGGACTGAAATATGATCATATGATGCCAAAAATTATTGAAAAATATCGTCCGTCACTAGTTTTGTGCGCCTATAGCAAAAAAACCATAACGGGAAATCAGCTACTGAAAACAAAATATTTGTTAAAAGAAAGTTTGGAAATAGCAAAATCTGCAAAAATTCCTAGGACAAAAATTGTTTTAGATCCTGCCATAGGATTTTTTAGAAAAAAAGGCAGAGGTTCTTTTTTCACAAAGATTAATTCAGATTGGGTTAAAAGAGATTTATTGATTTTAAAAAATTTAAGATCCATTAAATTGAGTATGCCACTTCTAGTATCAGTATCAAACAAATCATTCATTGGAAAAATCCTAAAAAAAGAAAATCCATCGGATAGACTTGCAGGATCATTAGCAGCTGAGGTAGTATGTGTTTTAAATGGAGCAGACATAATTCGTACTCATAATGTGGGCGAAACAAAGGAAGCAATCACAGCAGCTCAAAATCTATCATAAGGACAAGAAAGGCTTATAATAGTTTTTTTTTCTAGAGTATGAGGTTCGTTTGGATATACGAGAGGGATTGACATTTGACGATGTTCTCCTTGTACCCAAATTTTCAGATGTGTCAAGTCGTTCTGAGACAGATCTTTCAACACAACTTTCTAGAAACATTTCCATAAACATTCCGTTAATCAGCGCTAACATGGATACAGTTACAGAATCATCAATGGCGGTAACTATTGCTCGTGAAGGTGGTATAGGAATTATACATAGGTTTCTGACAATTCAAGAAGAAGTAAACGAAGTTCTAAAAGTCAAACGTTCTGGCAGTGTAATGATAGAAAATCCATATTCAATTAATCCTGAACAAACGATTCAGAATGCTTTCAGCATAATGAATGAAAAGCAGGTGTCTGGACTTTTAGTTGTTGATTCCAACTCTAAACTAGTAGGAATTTTGACTGGGCGTGATATCTTATTTGAACCACCTAATTGCTCTAAGTTAGTTAAGGAGCTAATGACAAAAGATGTTGTTACTGCAAAACTAGGTATTGATTTAGAAGAGGCGAAAGAAGTTCTCAAAAAGAATAGGATTGAAAAATTACCTATAATAGATGATAATAATCTAGTCAAAGGTCTGATAACTTGTCAGGATATTTCTAATTTGGAAAAATATCCTAACGCATCAAAGGATAACAAAGGGAGACCAATTGTTGGAGCAGCTGTTGGTGTTAAAGGTGATTTTATGGAAAGAACAGAAGCCTTGATTGATGCAGGAACGGATGCCATAGTTGTTGACATTGCACATGGTCATAGCGAAAATGCCATAAACACAGTGAAAAACATCAAAAAGGCATTTTCTGATTGTGAGATTATTGCAGGAAACGTAGCAACAGCAAAGGGAACTGAAGATCTGATTAAGGCTGGTGTTGATGCAGTAAAAGTTGGAGTCGGCTCTGGTTCGATTTGTATAACTAGGGTCATCACAGGTTCAGGAGTTCCACAGCTCACAGCTGTTTTGGATTGTGCTAAAGTTGGAAAAGAGTATAACATACCGATCATCTCAGATGGTGGCACAAGAAACTCGGGTGATGCAACAAAGGCTTTGGCCGCTGGCGCATCTTCGATTATGGTGGGCAGCATTTTGGGTGGAACAGATGAAACACCTGGTACTACAATTACAAAAAACAACAAGCGCTTCAAGATTTATCGTGGAATGGCTTCTTTGGGTGCCTCTATGGGAAGGAAAACAAGAGAGACTGGAGCCTTTGAGCTAACTGATGACATTAATGATTATGTAGCTGAGGGCGTAGATGCCATGGTTCCTTACAAAGGTAGTGTAACTGATATCATAACACAAATCACAGGAGGAATTCGTTCAGGACTAAGTTACTGTGGAGCCCATAACATAAAACAAATGCACGAAAATGCAGAATTTATCAAAATCTCTGGAGCAGGATTTGCTGAAAGCCAGCCTCACGACGTAGACATAATGTAGTTAGTTTTTTATTCATCATTTCAGAGTTTTTTTTGTGTTAAACAAGTATACCATAATAGGTCTAATTGTAGGATGTGTCATCTCAGGACTTGGTGTTGCTTCCATGATCGACTCGTTTGTAAATCCAATCGAAATTAGGCAAACTAATGATACTTTTGGAGTTGGCGATTCTGATAAAATTAGATTTAATGCGCCTGCAAACTCTTTTCAAACGTTGACAATTACTGGTGACACATTTGATGTGAAAATCTTAACTACTGATGAAAAAAACAATATCGATAATAGCTATAGGGACAAAGCAACTTTTTCATGGACAAATACTGTCTCCGGTGAAAATGTAATCCAAATTCAAAATACTGGTCAATCTGAATTTAATATATCTGGAACATTTGAGTTATCTCGCGATCCATTGTTCTTTACATATCACATTTTAGTTATCATAGCTGGTATTGTTGTAATTGGATTCAGTGCAGCTTTTAGTGTAAGAAAGCCACGAGGATTCTAGTCTAGTTTTGCAATAGGATACGAGCCTAAAATTTTCAGAAAAGTTGAATTATCTCTTAACTTTTTCAACATATCCTTGATTGAAGAGTCATCTTGATGACCCTCAAAATCAACATAGAAATTGTATTCCCACGGTGTATTTTTGTTTGGTCTAGATTCAATCTTTGTTAGGTTTATTTTGTACTGATGAAATTCTTTGATGATTTGGTATAGGGCACCAGCTTCGTGTTTTACCGAGAAAATTATTGACGTTTTGCTATTTTCAGTTTTGTCATTCTTTTCTTTAGAAAATACCAGAAATCTTGTATAATTATTTGTATTATTTTCAATCCCTTCTTGAATTACCGCAACACCAAAAATTTCTGCAGCATTCCTACTTGCAATGCATGCTATACTATCCTTATTCAAATCTTTGATAATTTTTACACTACCAGCCGTGTCATAAGATGGAATAGTTTTCAACGAGTTTTCTTGAATAAATTGTCTGCACTGACCCAAAGCTTGTGGATGTGAGTACACTGTATCAATATCTCCAATTGATCCGGTTCCTATAAGGCAGTGATGTATTCTGTAATAAATTTCACCTATGACATTAAGATCCATTGATAACAACAAGTCATTGCTTTCACCTACACTTCCTTCAAGTGAATTTTCAATAGGCAAGATAGAATAATCACTATTACCATTTTCTGTGTTTTTTAAGACATCAGCAAAAGTAAAGCATGGAATAGCCTCTATTTCATTTCCAAAAAAGGAGACCGATGCAGCCTCACTATATGCTCCTCGTTCACCTTGGAACGAAACACGTTTCATATCCTATTCTCTCACTTTTAAAAAATCACTTTTTAAAAAATCACTTGATAGCTTTCTATCATCAGTCCATCCACATTCGACACATTTTATGATGTCTCGCATTGGCTTTACATCCATGCCACATTTTCTACATTTAGTAAATAATACTCCTAATCCTGGATCCTGAATAGTGGCATGTATGGCGCCGTTTAAATGTCCAATAATTTTGAGCTTGACTAAGTCTTTTACCAAGGCAACATTCTTTTTTCTAAGACTTCTTGTTGCACAAATACATTCTACCTGTGATTTGACGGGTTTAGAGTTTATGTAGTTGATCAATACAGCTATCATTGATCCCATCACAGCTTCAACAGTACCAATAACAATATCACCTTTTTCTGGAATTGATATAGGCTTGTTATTTTTTACATTAACTACACGCTCTTTTTTATCAATTTCGCTTTGACCAATAACAGTAGCTCTTACAATATGACCATCAGCACAAGCATTGTTTCCTGCCTCATATTCTTCCATTATAGCTATCTTGTCTCCCGGCAAAACTGAATTGGACATGTATAACTTCTCAAATTATAGCTATTATTTGTTTATAGCCAGTGTTTTATCTGAAAATAATTCTCAACGTTTTCTTTTCTTAATACCTTCATGAGGGCAGTAGCCTGAGGTGTTGATAAAACAGGCTTGTCAAACTTGTTATCAGTTGAAATTCTTGGGCATGCCACCTGAATAAAAGCATCAATATCTTTTAGATTTCTCAGTCTCTCATTTGTAATATCCGTCAATGCAATAAGATGAACAGTTTTGCCTGCGCTTTCCAACTCTTTTTTGAACTTAAGAGCAGTCAATTTAGAAAGCTGACCTTCTTTTAATCCAACTATTACACCAAAAGTTTTAGCATCAACAGCTTTGTAAATAGCTAAAGTAGCTTTTTTCTGTAATTTTCTTGCAAAGTCAGTTATCTCTCGTATCTCATTAAAGTACGGATCTAAAATGTAAGTTGGCTTGTTTGTAGCCAGAGCTACTCCTGCAGCATGAAAGTTGCTCTGTCCTAAAAAGACGTTAGCATCCACATAATCTATTGTTTCAGTTGCAGGATAGAATTCGCAGCCAAAAACTTGTCCGTCATTAAGTTGCCCCTTTCCTTTTCCAATTTTTACATTAACACCATTTTCCTCTAACATATTCTTAATTGACTCAATTTGATTGAGGTGCTGACTATCTGTAATCAATGAAATAGTTTTTCCTTGAAGCAACTCAATGCATTTTTCTGCTACTTTATCAAAAGAAATATCATCGAAAGCATCAATCATTATGACATTTTTTTCAAATGTCTCCATACTGCTTGTATGACCAATGTTGAATAGTATTTCTGCATTCAAGACTTTTGCGCCATTAGAATTCAGATCACAGGTGCCCCATGTAGTATCCGCAAGAAGATAGGCTGGAATTCCATATTTTTTGCCAATTCTTAACGTTAGGTCTTGTACCTTAGGCAGCAAGCCATCAGGACCATTTAAGGCAACAGAAACAGGCTTGCGCATCTCAATAATATCAAAAATCTTTTCTTCATCAATAACTATCATTTGTATTCTACGAAGGCTTTTTTAATTTAAACCAACTGGATTCAAAACTAAAAATGTATGAAAAGCAGGAGGTTATTATTGCAAAATGACACAATCCTTCATATTGGCATTGATGATACAGACTCGCCTAAGGGAATGTGCACCACATTTCTTTCCTACCAAATTGTAAAATTTCTTGAAAAGCAAGATATTGAATTCATGGATTTTCCATCTTTGATTAGATTTAATCCTAACATCCCGTGGAAGACACGAGGAAATGGCGCCGTTCGGTTAACCATCAAGACAAAAAATCCTAAAAAAATAAAAAATAAAATTACTCAGCTTGTAGCACATTATTCTGATACAAAAAATGGTGCTAATCCTGGACTTGTATTTTACCAAAACAAAAAAATTCCTGCATCATTTCATAAATTTAGCAAGTTAGCACTTTGGAAATTAATCAGTAGAAAACAGGCTAAACAATTTGTTTCAGAAAACAACATAGAATCATTTTATCTTGGAAATGGTCAAGGACTAGTTGGTGCTATCAGTGCAGTAGGTTACAAATTTTTTGACCACACATTTGAGCTATTATGTTATAGAAAAAAATCACAGTTCGGGAAAAAAAGAGGCATTAGCAAAGATATTGTAAAGAAGATGCAATCTGCTACATTTCCTGAAACATTTAGCAGTTATGACATTGAAAACGATAGAGTGCTAATCACCCCACATGGACCAGACCCAGTATTTTATGGTATACGTGGTGAAACTATCAAGTCCGTAGTTAGAGCATCTACAATAGTGAATTCAGATGAAAAATTAGACGGATACATGGTTTTCAAATCAAATCAAGGTACGGGAGACCATCTAAATAATGAACTTCAGGTATATGATCTTAAGCCATTCACTTCTGGTTTTTTAGTTGGAGAAGTTTGTAACAAACCTGTAACTGAGCAAGGAGGACATGTATTTTTTTCAATTCAAGTAAAAGATAGAAAAATTAGATGTGCTGTCTACAAGCCAACAAAAATTACCCAGGTAGCACAAAATCTTATTCTTGGAGACAGGATTCACATTGGTGGAGGAATTAGAAAAGCATCAAAAAAACATGGAAGAGTACTTAATGTTGAATTTTTACGTGTTTTACAACTAGCGAAACATAATTTATTTGCTAACCCAACTTGTAGAAAATGTAAAAAAAGAATGAAATCAAAAGGCAACAAACAAGGATTTGAGTGTGTTAAATGCGGTAACAGATCAGTTTCAAAATCTACTTTAGAGATTCCACGGAAAATACAATGTAAACTTTACCTTCCATCTGTATCTGCACACCGACATTTAACACGACCATATCAAAGAATCAAAAAAAGAAACAAGGATATACAATTTAACAATTCTACTCCATGGATACATGTTTTCTAGGCCACCAACCAATAATTTTAAAAAATTTCACTTCGATTTCATTCTCAAACTTTGGAATTGAATAAAAGATGGATAATATTTAAGGCGAAGCTATGTTTCAAAAATTTATGATCTTTCAAAAACGATCCTTACTGGTTCTAATTATGTTCTTTTCATTAATAACATCAACCATACTTGTTCCAAACTCTTCGGCTCAGGAAGGCACTCAAGTTCCAAGCTGGATTAAAAACGTTGCAGGGTGGTGGGCAAACGGCGAGATTTCCGAAAATCAGTTTTTAGATGCAATTGGATATTTGATTAACAATAATATAATTTCTATCCCTTTCATGCCGTGTAGTGAAAAAACTGAAAGCCAAACAACTTCATCAGACAAGAAAGTTCCAGACTGGATTAAAAACAACGCAAAGTGGTGGGCTGAAGATCTAATTGAGGACACTGATTTCATCAATGGGATAGAATATTTGATAAAATACCAAATTATGGGCATAGATAACAAAAAAATTGTAGGCGCAGTACCATCAGAAGACATCATATTCTCGGGTAACCGGATTGTTGGAAATGATATGATTTTTGTTTCGTCACTTTTCTTTGAGATTTATGGCGCATCTGGGGATTGTTTTATTAGTAGTGCAGGGAATCGGATATGGAATAGCCTTGCGTTAGGACTAAACCCAAACCAGATTGACAAGTACAACGAAGTCGCAGTTTGGAATGATCCTCAGAAGACAGTAGTTGTGTATCCTTACTTTACTTATTCTGCGTATCATGAACCAGGTTTTTACACATATTATAGAGGTGAGTGCGATGATTGTACTACGACCAAACTTGTACAGCCAGCTATACAATACACATCAAGTGGAATAGGTCATCAGGCTCTAACCTTGCTAGGCTATGCTACGATAACTGACATAGAAATCGATAGGAATCCAAGCATATTACAGCAATTTGACAAGGTAATAATGTTGCATAATGAATATGTTACACGTACAATGTTTGATGCGATAACAAACCATCCAAACGTTATCTATCTTTATCCCAATGCCCTTTATGCAGAAATTGAAGTAGATTATATTGCCGAAACAATCACTCTGATAAGAGGTCACAACTATCCAGAACCTGGAATAACAAACGGCTTTGATTGGGAGCTTGATAACACACATCCATACGAATTTGATAGTGTATGTTTAGATATGGAAATATACAAAATTAAAAACGGTTGGATGACTACCTGCTATCCAGAAAATCTTTTCTTGCAAAATTCTGAACAACTTTTTGAGCTACTGAAATTAATTAAAGATCTATAGCGGGGAGTAGATTTGAACTACTGATTTTCGGGTTATGAGCCCGACGGGATGACCTGACTTCCCTACCCCGCTGGACAAAAATTATTTATACGCTATATACGCCTTTATCAAACTTGTAATTATTATTAGGATTTGAAGTCATTTGATAATGGATAAACGAATTAGAATTGGCGGAATAATTGCAGCAATAATTTTTGCTATTTTAATATGGGTTTCTCCATCTAATCCACCACCAATTCCAGAACCTGTGACAGAATATGGTAATGAATATGTACAAATTTTAGCTACTAATTTGGAAAAACCTTGGGCTATTGGTTTTGCAGACGATAAAATCTTTGTAACAGAAAAAGTTGGACGAGTAAGAGTAATAGAATCTGGGATTCTCCTAGACGATCCGTTAGCTACGTTAAGAACTGCAAATGTTTTTGATGGCGGGCTACTTGGAATTGCAGTTCATCCGGCTTTTGACAAGAATCATTTCATTTACGTATATTATACATACGAAAAAGATGGCATATTGTGGAACAAAATTCTTAGAATCACAGAATCAAACAATAAGCTTG
>ERZ813253.645-NODE-645-length-11742-cov-8.157297_pt1 | contig 11742 bp, 12 predicted proteins | sample MGYA00520893_ERZ813253 | MGnify/ENA primary metagenome ERZ813253 (study PRJEB31669, sample SAMD00080414) | marine metagenome | biome: oceanic hadal pelagic zone biome; feature: marine hadalpelagic zone; material: sea water | place: Pacific Ocean:Izu-Bonin Trench...
TTTGTAGAAGAATCTTTAGATTCTGGAGATATCATTGTTCAAAGAAGATATGATGTTGCAAATAAAGATACTTTTAATTCTTTGGTAAAGAAAAACTATTCTATAGCTTCAGATGCTATGATTGAAGCCTTGACTAAATTGGCAAATGGTGAAAATGATTTCATGTCAAATGATGATAATCTCGCAACATATAATTCAACGCCTACATTTAAAGAAGCGTTGCGATTTCGCTTAGGCAAAAAGATGAATAAGTAACCATGTTTACTTTTCACCCGCAAAGATGGCATGATAAAATGTTTCCTTGGGTGAAAGAATTGGTCTTGCAAAACATTAAAAATCAAATAAAAAAAGTCATAATTAGATAAAATGAATCACATAGTTCTAATCCTTGATATAATTATATGTTCTTGTTCATTTGCAGGCCTCTATTTTTTCAAAACAGCCTCCTTTATCCCTCAAGATGAATATTTTATATTATTTATTCTTTATTTACTCTTTTCCCTATTCTTTTCATTCTATTATCAGAAATACAAATGTGCATTTGCTGCCACCTTCCGAGCTTACTATAGATCCCTGTTTATTTCATCTTCATTTACACTCTTTTTTTTGGTGCTGATTGTTGCCATAACAGATCTTAAAATAGTCTCCCGTTATTTTCTGTTTAATATTGTCGCTATCCCATCAATACTTGAACTGCTGTTTGTTTACTTTCTCAGATGGTGGCTGCCTGGCAATTTGAAAATAGAAAATAATGGTGATGAAATAAGTGATATAACAGAAACAATGACCTTGAAACTTAAATGGCTAGTGACAGGATTAGGGTTATTAATTACAGCTTTTTTTATTATGATTAAATATAAAACGGGGGTATTTGTTTATTACCCATGGAGTGAAAAAATACTTTTAATTATTCTTATTTCTTCTTCATTTATAGTTTTTTGTTTAATAAATAGAAATACAATAATAACATTTAAAGATATTAGAGATGTTAATAATATTGTGAACATTCTACTTATTCAAATGGATTATGAATATTTAGGGAAAGAAGAAGGCAAAATGAAATTCTATTATGATGGACTTGAGGAAGACTGGACAAAATTAAATTCATTTATAAAGAATAATTATCTATTGAAAAAATTAAATATTTTGTCTCTAAACACTGATGGTAATACCATAACTATTAATGCTCAAAATTAGCAGGTTAAAAGTTTAATAAAAGAAATTAAAAAATTTACAACCAAGTCCAAGAAAAAGCAGACAAATTAGAATCCGATATAGCAGCTAAATTCCTTGAGTTATCCAATCCCAAAAGTAATTGTAGAAGAATGGGAGAAATTCAATTAATGCCACCGCAGTCAGAAAATATTCTCACTGTAAATATAAAAATTACTGGCAAAGTCCAAGGGGTGGGTTTCCGCTATTTTGTCCTGCGGCAAGCTCAGGAACTTGGTATCACTGGCTGGGTTAGTAATAAGCCCAATGGCGACGTGGAGGCTTTGGCTCAGGGTGATAAAGAGGATTTAGAGCAGTTTATAGCCAAAGTCAAACAGGGGCCATCCTTTTCAAGTGTGGATGATGTGATCCTCAATTGGGAGGATGGACAAGAAAATTATACCAGTTTTGAAATTGATTAATCAGGAATAGGATGATGCAATTAGAAGAATTTATTCAGTCCATTAAAGAAGAAACATCGCCGGAAGGTTTATCTGAGCCCCTGCAGGCTATGTGGCATGCCCGCAAAGGAAATTGGGATAAAGCCCACAATATTGCCCAGTCCATTAGCACCGAGTTAGGTTCCTGGATACATGCCTATCTGCACCGGGTTGAAGGGGATTTAAGTAACGCCGACTATTGGTACAAGAGAGCAGGCAAACCGCAATTTCAAGGCTCAACTGAGGCCGAAGCCGATGAAATTGTTAATTCCATTTTTAAATGAAAGCCCACTACTTAGGGCATATTGTTTTCTATGTTAGGGATTTGGAAACCTCAATATCTTTTTACGAAGAAATATTGGGCTGGGAAAGAATCGAATCCAATGCTCTCCCATTTAAAGCCGCAGCCCTCACCTCTGGAAGAACCCATCATGAATTATTGTTAATTGAAGTGGGGGATGCTCCCCAATCGAATACTGGACACCGCATCGGTTTCTACCATGCTGCTTTTAAAATTGGGGATACGCTCGATGAGCTAAAATCCGCCTACCATGAATTGCAATCAGCAGGGAAAAACATTACCGGAATGAGTGATCATACAGTGAGTAAAAGCATTTACTTAACCGATCCAGATGGAAACGAAATTGAACTCTATATTGATGATCCTGATCAGGATTGGAAGAAGGATCCGGCCCTGGTTTTATCTCCTATCAAACCGCTGCGGTTTGATTAAAGACCCTTCTTAGGGATTCTCTTTTCCCTCCATATCTATTTCTAAAATCTTTCCCTTAATCCGGAGATCATAGGTTTTGGTAAATCGATCACCCAAAGACAGGCATTTTCCATCCCGCATATCATAGACCCAGCCGTGTAATGGACATTCCACCATATACGATTTCACATTCCCATCGGCTAATGGGAATCCCTGATGCAGACAGGCACTTTTAAGGGCGTAAAAAGTATCTTCAAATTTAAAAAGCGCAACGGGTCGGCCCCCAATATGAACCTGCCATTTATTACCTTTATTAAATTTGGTGAGTGGGCCTACTTTTTTCCAGTTGGACATGAGAGTTTAGGCTTCCATAGTATTGTCAATACCCAGGGCCAGGTTAACGCATTTGGTGGAAACACCGCCAAGATCATGGGAAGTAATGGAAATACCAACCTTACACCAACCGATGTTAATATCCGGGTGATGGTTTTGGGCTTCAGCTAAAACGGCGATTTTTTGAACAAATTCAATTCCTTTCATATAGGCATCGAATGTAAACGATTTTGATATTTTCTTCTCGGCATAATCCCAACCATGGCTGGCAAGAGATTTTTGTATTTCATCTGGTGATATGAGCATAACTTAATTCCCTTTTAATTTGGCTGCCTATATTACCCCATATTTTGGATTAAATCAGTTGACATTTTGGACAAAAATGGGTACCCCTTTGAGCAACCTTTATCTTTTTAATAGGATTTCCACAGCCGGGGCAGGGGCGATTTTCTTTCCCAAATATTTTCAGTTTTTCCTTATAACTTCCCATACTGTTTTGTCCATAGGAAAAGTTAATGATAGTTGTTCCATTTAGAGCGATTGCTTTTTTTAGAATATTTTTTATTCCACAGCAAAGTGAATCCGCTTTGTTCTTTCCAATTTGAGATGAACGGGATTCTGGATGAATACCAGCCAGCCACAGGGCTTCATCCACATAAATGTTACCCAATCCGGCAATAAAGGATTGATCCAATAACAGGGGCTTCATCATACGGCTTTTCCGACTTAATTGGTTATGAAGCCATCCTGGTGTAAACCCAGCGGACAAGGGCTCAATCCCCAGTTTATTTTCCAGCCAGTCCAATTTATTACAGAAATATATCCGACCAAATTTTCGCACATCTTTGAAAAATAATTCTGAGTTGTCATCGAAAGACAATTTTGCAGACACATATTTAATATCCTCCGCTTTGGGTAGTTGGAGTATGAGCCGTCCTGTCATCCGCAGGTGATACAGGAGATAGCCTTGATTGAGGTCAAAAATAATATATTTTCCCCTACGCCGTATATTTTGGATGCGCTTCTTAAGGAGAAAACGATTACATTCATTTAGGGTGCAGCTACCAAAAACCCTCGTATATTTATTGGGCGAATTAATGGAAAGAATAGATTTTCCCACAATATGTTTTGTGAGATAATTAACTACCGTTTGAACTTCAGGTAATTCCGGCAATCGTATTACTAATTAAATAAATGTTTAAAATCAATTGAAAGGATAAATAATGGCAGAACCAAAAGTAGCCCAGAAATCACCCTTTGTGATGAAATGTGAAAAAAAGAAATATGCCTGGTGCGCCTGTGGCTTGTCTGCAACACAACCCTTCTGCGATGGCAGCCATAAGGGCTCTGGATTCAGTCCCATAATCGTAGATATGAACGATGAAAAAAATATTGCCTGGTGCGGCTGCAAACAATCTGGAAACAAACCCTTCTGTGATGGTACCCATTCAAGCTTAGAATAATACTATTTATTCACTGCTGGTATAAATGGTAATGGCATGGATTTCATTTCCGATTTCTTTCTTTAAAATTGTATGGACCATGCGGTGTTGCTCTACCGTTGATTTACCTTCAAATCCCGCATATTTAATAGTAGTTTTCAGGTGCATTCCCCTTGCATTATGACCGATGTGCTGGGATGAGGTATTTTCCAGGGTTACTTCACCACTTGGAAAATTATCTTTCAGTTTTTGTAAAATGGCATCAAAAGTATTAATGGTTTTCTCCTTATTATTAGGGTAGCAAATTTAATTAGATAATATTGTCATGAACCAACTATTCAAGCTAAAATTAAATTAAAACAGCGTGATCTCAATCTTTCCATATTCCGAATTAGGCCATCACAACTATGGCTGGCTGGATGCCCATTATCATTTCAATTTTGCTGAATATTACCATCCTGAAAAATCTGGATATCCACCACTCATTGTCTGGAATGATGACTGCATTCAACCCGGAACCGGCTTCCCCATGCACTCCCACCGGGATATGGAAATCATCACCTATATCCGCCAGGGAGCCATCTCCCACGAAGACAGCCTGGGAAATAAGGGTGTCACCAGTGCGGGAGAAATACAGATCATGTCTGCTGGTACAGGAATCACTCATTCCGAGTACAACCATGAAGATAGTGAGACCCTGCTGTTCCAGATATGGATTCATCCCAATGAGAAAAATGTTTGTCCTCGCTGGGAAAATGTTGCTATAAATTCATTCCATGAGCCGGGTATTCATATCCTAGCATCCGGTGAAAAAGAGTTGGTAAATTCAAATATTATCAAGCTGTTCCAGGATGCAACTTTGTATTTGATAAATGGAGAACAGGAAAAAGATCTGGACTTTGAATTAAAAAATGGAAGGCAAATGTATTTGGTGGTTGCCAAAGGCGCAGTAATGATTAATAAAAATAGGGTTAATTCCAGGGATGGAGTTTTTATTAAAAATGAAGATAACCTGTATTTTAATTTTCAAGAAGATTCCGAACTATTATTTTTTGATTTACCCACACTTAGCAATTAACAATAATATTCAGGAGATAAACAGATGAGTAAAGTATTGATATACCACAATCCCCGCTGAGGAAAGAGCCGGGAATCCGTGCAGATTCTAAATGATTTAGCTGTGGACTACGAAATAATAGACTATTTAAATAATCCTCCATCAGCAAATGAATTGCAGTCCCTTGCTGATAAAATGGGAGTGAATGCCAGGGATTTTATCCGCACAAAAGAAGCAGTATTTAGAGAACTGGATTTACAACCCCATTTGAAGGATGAACCATTTATGTTTCAGAAAATGTCTGAAAATCCAAAACTGATTGAACGCCCTATAGTAGTTAAGGGTGATAAAGCAGTTTTGGGGCGCCCACCGGAAAAGATAAGGGCGTTTTTAGAGGGATAAAAATTCCCATTTCTTTACCTAGTTCTACATCCAGCACCCAGTACCTAGAACCCAGAATCTGTGTCCTTCATCACAAAAATTCATACACCCAATCCTCGTGCTTCAATCCTACACTGAATCTGGTGTAAATTCTCTGTTGGTAAAAAAGAGGGAAAAAGGATTTATATTACAAGATATATTATAATTTTAGTAATCTGCGCCCTTACATTTGGGAAGGAGTGGGATATTTTTATTCGCCCAATTTCTAATTTCAACCTATCAAATATCGAATGTGCTGATTTTGATTTCAACAGCATTGACTCCTGTTTTAATGCAGGTCCCAGTAATTTTTCTGCAACCAGAAGCAATATTAATCTCGCAAACCAGACCAACATCCGTTTTGACTGGTATCAATGTACCAGCGGTGGGTTATTTAAATTATACGCTTGGGAAGACGATAGCGGTATTCCGGGTGAGGTTGTATTTTCAGAGTTACAACTTACCGATAATAGCGCAGGCTGGAATAATACTATTTTATCTACATCTGACTTTTCTGCCACCGAAAATCTCTGGGTGGGCATTCGGGAATATACGGCTACACAAGCTATTGGAATGGATACGGTTAATGAGGGCTGCTCAATGGTTGATTGGGGCAATGGCTGGGAAGAGCTTCAAGGGGGCAATTTAGCATATCGGCTCACCAATTGTTTAGATGATAATCCTGCCGGATGTATTCAGACTGGCTGCCCTGATGATTATGTTTGTGTAGATGACTGGGAGAATAATTGTGTATCTTCAGATTGTGACTGTGATGAAGCTTCAGGTGGCTGGGTTTGTGATGATGACTGTAACGGCGGAACCTGTTTTCTGGTAGGCTGTATGGATTCGGATGCCTGCAATTTTAATCCCGATGCATTAGTAGATGATGGCAGTTGTGCCTATGAATTTGACTGTGCTAATGTTTGTGGTGGAACAAGCACTGAAGATATTTGTGGGATTTGCGGGGGAAATGCCACCGCTGTGGAACATTGCCTCGAATTTAAATGTAATATGGATATTGTTTCCTATTTCACCTTTGGGCAAGGCACATCAGATATTACCGGTTATTATCAGGATGGCAGAGAATTTGCAGCTATTGGCCTGGTACAGGATGTGGCAGCGATTGTAGATATTACCGATCCTGAAAATCCATTTGAGGTGGGAAGAATTAGCGGTACACCTAATATCTGGCGGGACTTGAAATATTGGAATCGTCATGTTTATATTGGTACCGAAGCAGAAGAGGGAGTACGAGTGGTAAGTGTGGATGACCCTGATAACCCTGTATTGGTGTATACTATTACTGATTTTTTAGATAGCCATAATATTCATATTGATGCAGATGGGTACCTCTATGTCATTGGATCAACTGAATACGCTATTCTGATTTATGATTTGAGTATCCCTGAACTACCGGAATTAGTAGGCACTTGGAATGATGAATATCTGCATGACATTGAGGTGTTTAATAATAAATTGTATGGAGCTGGGATATATAGTGGTTATTTTTATATTATTGATGTGAATGATAAAACAAATCCTCAGACTATTCTCAGTCATTATACTGGGCTTGATGGCATAAGTACTCATGACTGCGCGGTTACCGATGATGAGCAGTATCTCATTACAGCTGATGAAACCAGTGGTGGCCATATCAAAATTTGGGATATATCTGACTATGATAATATCAATCTGGTATCAGAATATATGACCCATCCTGAGCATTCTGTCCATAATGTCTATGTGCGACCAGGGACAAATCTGGTGATTATGTCCTATTATGTAGATGGTACTCGTGTGCTGGATATTTCTGACCCTGTTAACCCCGTAGAAGTGGGCTATTTTGACACCTCAGATCTAACCGGATTATATGATGGAAATTGGGGGACTTACGCATATTTACCTAGTGGGCATATAATATCCAGTGACCGGCAGAATGGACTTTTTATTTTTGAATCTCCACTGACCAATCCATCAATGGAATGGAGTGACTGCAGTATATCCCAAGGTGATGTGAATTACGATGGTGAACTGAATATACTGGATATTGTAAAAGTGGTGAACTATATTCTGGGTACTTATGATTTTACCGAAATGCAGTATTCCCTTGCTGATATGAATCTAGATGAAGTGATTGATATTCTGGATTTAATTTTACTGGCAAATGCAATTTTAAATATTTCCTGATTTACATTTAATTAACCATGCCTGCCCGCCTTTCTCCGCCAGCTGACGGATTAGGAGCTGGATGGAATTGACGCGAATTAACCTAAAACTTAAAAAGCTAATAATTAATTCAGAGGCATAGATTAATCTATGTTTTTTTTCATTTGTGAAAATTTGTGTTATTCGTGGTTTATAAATCCTATTTTTACCAGCTGAATAATGAATAAGAAATGAGTGAATCTATAAAATATTGTGAATCTTTAACTCGCTATCAACGGCTTAAAACCCGTGTGGTGCATATAGGTGATGTACCGCTTGGTGGTGACTATCCCATCAGGGTGCAGTCTATGACCACCACCGATTCCATGGATACCATAGCAACAGTTGAGCAGTCTATCCGCATGATTGAAGCTGGCTGCGAGTATGTGCGCATAACAGCGCCCAGTATAAAAGAAGCCCAAAATCTATCGGAAATTAAAAAAGAACTTAGGAAGCGGGGATATAGCACACCTATCATTGCAGATATACATTTCACGCCAAATGCAGCCTTGGAAGCTGCCCGAATTGTAGAAAAAGTACGCATTAATCCCGGAAATTTTGCTGACCGTAAGAAATTTCAGAAAATCGAATATACAGATCAATCCTATAATGATGAATTGGAACGCATCCATGACCGCTTTTCTCCATTGGTAAAAGTCTGCAAAGAAGAAGGCTGTGTCCTGCGAATCGGTTCAAACCATGGTTCGCTTTCCGATCGAATTCTCAGCCGGTATGGGGATACACCTTTGGGTATGGTGGAATCTGCCATGGAATTTTTACGGATTTGTGAGGATTATAATTACCACGAAATTGTACTGTCCATGAAATCCAGCAATACTCGGGTAATGGTTCAAGCCTACCGTTTATTGGTGAATAAGATGCAGGCGGAAGATATGAACTATCCCCTACACTTAGGAGTAACCGAAGCTGGCGAGGGAGAGGATGGCAGAATCAAATCTGCAGTGGGAATTGGCTCCCTCCTGGAAGATGGCTTGGGCGATACCATCCGTGTTTCCTTAACGGAAGAACCGGAATATGAAATTCCCGTAGCTAAATCTTTGGTGGATCGCTATGCCCATCGGCAGGAACATGAAAAAATTGCTGTCAAAACAGATTTTGATTTGAGTCCCTTTGAATATCAACCCAGAATTACCCATTCTGTACTCAATATCGGAGGAGATAATGTACCCCGGGTCATGGCGGACTTAGCCCTGGAACCGGAAGTCACTCAAATTACTCTGTCTCAATTGGGATATCAATATTTTGAGAATGAAGATAAATGGGGGATTGGCGATTTTGCCTGTGACTATATTTTCATTAATAAGATGAAAATAAATTTTGATCTCCCCGGAACTTTGGGAGTGGTGCAAGCTTACTCTGTGTGGAAAAATAAAAGAGAACAGCAACATTATCCTCAAATAAATGCCACAGAATATTTAGAAAATAGCTCATTTCATCCGCAACTTAATTTTTTATACCTCACTTTAGCAGATCTTTCTGAAGACTTAATCAAAAAATTAAAAAATGATCCTACAGCAGTTTTGATAATAGACACCTATAATGAACATGGTATGGTCGAGCAGCGACAGATATTCAGATATCTCCTGGCGCAGAAGTGTTCAACACCGGTAATTATTGGAAGATATTATGGCGATCTTCCATCGGCAAACATGCAGCTATTTTCAGCCACGGACATGGGAGCATTACTCATTGATGGTTTAGGTGAGGGTGTATTTATTGCAGCTGAAAATTGTGGACCCCTTTCAATCGTTAACCAGACTGCTTTTGGAATTCTCCAGGCATCACGAACCCGCATTAGCAAAACGGAATATATTTCCTGTCCCTCTTGCGGTCGAACCTTATTCGATCTTCAGGAAACCACTGCTTTGGTACGGAATAAAACCAGTCATTTGAAAGGTATAAAAATTGGCATTATGGGTTGCATTGTAAATGGCCCTGGTGAAATGGCAGATGCAGATTATGGCTATGTAGGCACAGGTGTGGGAAAAATTAGTTTATACCGCGGTCAGAATGTAGTACAAGCCAATCTCCCCATAGAAGGAGCCGTAGATGCTCTCATTGATCTCATGAAAGAAGACGGGGTGTGGGTGGAAGCGGAACTGGAAGAAGTTTTTTAAAGGTGGCTTATTTCCTTGTAAATACATAACCATTTACCATTAGAATTACACCAATTTTTCCATTTATATTGTTTCCCCTTATTATTCATCAAATTTAGTTTAATAAAATAAATGCAAATTTTTCACAGTGTAGTTTTCTGCCTTATAGGTGTACTTATTGGTCAGATTGAACCTGCAATTGGATTAAGAGAAAATCCCCCTGGAGTTTGGGCACTCTCCCATGCCAAGGTTCATATTGAACCGGGCACCGTTTTGGAAGATGCAACTATTGTTATTCGGGACGGTCTCATTGAAAATGTGGGCAGGGATATCCGAATTCCCAAAGATGCCACAGCTCTGGATTTAACCGGCAAGACCATTTACCCCGGATTTATTGACAGCTGGGTGGAAATTTCAACACAGTCAGAAAAAACACTTCCCCATGATGCCCATTGGAATCATAAAGTTAATGCTTGGCGGGAAATGTCCAGTCAATATCAGCCCAACAAGAAAAAACTGGAATCTCTCCATAAAATGGGATTTACTGCTGCCCATATTGTACCCGATTCGGGGATATTTCAAGGACAAACGGCTCTGGTTCAACTGAATAATGAGGGTACGGTACTAACCTCAGCAGTTGCTCAGGATATTGCTTACGAAGTGGATGGCTGGGATAGTGATGAATATCCTAATTCACTACTTGGAGTGGTGGCGCTTCTGCGACAAACTTTAATGGATGCCAACTGGTACAGGCAAGCCATTGCAAAATCCAATCAATTTCCCCAAGTCAACCAACCCCTTAAAGAAAATAGAGATTTAGATATTCTCAGTGATTGGCGTCAGGAAAATAAACCCTTCATTTTTGAAACCAAGCATGAACTTGCTGTGTTTAGGTCGTTTCACATCAGCGACGAATTTCAGTTAAATAGTTGGATCATGGCGAGTGGCTACGAGTATCGTCGGATTTCAGAAATTGCAAAGGTGAATCCCTTTATTATTTTGCCCCTGGATTTTCCCTCAACTCCCGATTTAACTGACCCCTATCAGGAACTGAGCTATAGTACTTCTGAACTTAAACATTGGGATATGGCGCCTGATAATCCCGCAGTCTTGATTGAGCACGGAATTTCTGTTGCATTAACTTCTAACGGATTAAATGGAAAAGAATTCCGGAAAAACCTGAGCCGTGCAGTAGAGCGGGGATTGTCAGAAACAGAAGCATTAGCAGCGCTCACTTCCATTCCTGCTGAGAAAATGGGGAGGAGTAATCAATTAGGAAAAATCAAGCAAGGGTACCTGGCTAATCTCACCATTGTGGATGGGAATTACTTTCAGAATAAATCTAAGGTTGTTTCTACCTGGATTGGTGGTGAGGAATATCCCGTTTTGCCAAAATATGACACAGATATTACCGGAGAGTGGAAACTCACTATGGGCAAAAAGTGGTACCAATTAGAGCTGAAGAAAAAAAACAATAGTTACAGTGGAACGATTATTCAGGATACTACCAAATTTAAACTGTCCAAATTAAAAATTGGTGGGCGATTTATCAGCTGGCAGGTGACATTAGATTCTACCGCTGGTCCCAGCCGATTTACCGGTCACATTTTAGAAAATAGAATAGAGGGTACAGCTCATGACTTACAATTAAGTTGGAGTGCCTTGAAAACAGGGGTATTGGATGAAGAAGATGAGAAGAAGGAAGAGAAAGAAAATCGTTCTGAATTATCCGTTTTTTATCCCGAGGGCACCTATGGATTAGAAAATAATCTTCAGCGTGAATCCCAATCAATTCTTGTTCAGA
>ERZ813253.646-NODE-646-length-11727-cov-6.365172_pt1 | contig 11727 bp, 10 predicted proteins | sample MGYA00520893_ERZ813253 | MGnify/ENA primary metagenome ERZ813253 (study PRJEB31669, sample SAMD00080414) | marine metagenome | biome: oceanic hadal pelagic zone biome; feature: marine hadalpelagic zone; material: sea water | place: Pacific Ocean:Izu-Bonin Trench...
CATCTCGGGCGGCACCATGGACCGGCCAGCGTTGCAGCGGCTTCTCGGCGATGTCGAGGCGGGCAAGATTGATGCCGTCATCGTCTATAAGGTGGATCGGTTGACCCGGGCACTCACGGACTTTGCGAAGATCGTCGACGTCTTTGATGCCAAGGATGTTTCTTTCGTCTCGGTAACGCAGCAGTTCAATACTACCACCTCCATGGGGCGCCTGACCCTTAATGTCCTGCTGTCATTCGCCCAGTTTGAGCGCGAGGTTACTGCTGAGCGTATCCGCGACAAGATAGCCGCATCGAAGAAGAAGGGCATGTGGATGGGTGGGCTTTCGCCGCTGGGCTATGACGCGGTTGAAAAGAAGCTGGTCATCAACGAGGCCGAGGCGGAGACGGTGCGGACGTTGTTCGGGCTGTATCTGACGCTCGCCAGTATGACGCTGGTGAAGCAGGAGGCTGATCGCCAGGGCCTGAAAACAAAGATCCGTAAGCCCAACAGTGGCCAGCGGCGCGGCGGCGAACCGTTCATGCGAGGTCATCTCTACAGGCTGTTATCAAATCCGGTCTATATCGGTGAGATTGACCACAAGGGTATGCGTTATGCGGGAGAGCATAAGCCTATTATCGATCAAGAGACTTGGGCTGCGGTGCAGGATTTGTTTGCCAGCAACGCCGTTGTTCGCCGCTGTCGTTCGAACGCGAAGGCCCCGAGCCTGTTAGCTGGTCTGCTGATTGATGCGGACGGCAACCGGATGCGCCCTTCCCACGCCAACAAGGCTGGTCGGCGCTACCGATACTACATCTCCACAGTGCTCACGGAAGAATCCGCGGATGCAGTTGATGGATGGCGCTTGCCGGCACGGACAATTGAGGAAGCTGTACTCAAGGGAATCAGCAATCTTCTGCGCAATGGCGCCCACCTGATTGAAGCGCTGAATCTCGCCGGCTCTCGTATGAAGGTGATGTTATCCGGGGCAGCGAGCCTGGCCGACCGTATCCACAAAGCGGGACCATCCAAACAGCGAGAAATCCTTCTTGAGATGGTGATCCGCATCGAAGTCCGAAAAGATCGCATCCGCATCATCCTTCAAGCAGACCGGTTGCGTGAGATGATCGGTGAAGGTGAATTTGATAAAGCGTCCAAGAAAAATGAGGGCGAGTTTAAGCTCGACCTCCCCGTCAGGTTCAGACGACGAGGTGTGGAGATGAAGCTGATCATTGCTGATGGCCGGAATCAAATGCTTGCCCCCGACCCAAAACTGATTGCAGTCGTTGCTCAAGGGCATCGGTGGTTTGATGAAATCAGGCAAAGCAAAGCTGGTTCGATTGCTGAATTGGCCCAGCGCTGTGGTGTTGATCGTACCGACGTTGGCCGGATGATCCCGTTCGCTTTCCTGGCTCCGGACATCGTCGAGGCCATACTCAAGGGACGCCATCCGGTGGAATTGACCGCAGCACGGTTGAGGCGGGTGCGGGATCTGCCCGTTTCATGGGATGAGCAGCGCCGTCTCCTCGAATTTACGCGGTAATTCGATGCACTTGGCTCCCAAGCTGTGGTCAGAAAAACAGGCTCGGGAGACGATTGGCATAATGGCGCCCAAATACGGGGAATCTCGCGTCTCTACGCCCCGGATAACCGCCCGATAGGGGCGTAACCTACGGAAATAACAGCGTAATTACCGACCCATACTGTGGTGCGTATTTTCGCCAAAAGTGAGTGGTGGAGCCGAGGGGAATCGAACCCCTGACCTCTTGAATGCCATTCAAGCGCTCTCCCGACTGAGCTACGGCCCCGGAATGTCATGGGCGGGTTATCCGCCCGCCATGAAGGGGGAACCGGCCTCGGTCCCCGGTGGGGAAACTAGGTGTGGAGCTGGCGCAGTGCAAGGGGAAATCTCAACCCTCATTCATCGCGCCGTTTATCGCCGCGTGATCCGGCGCGGGCCGATCTCATGCCCCTTGCCTGCCCCCTGGCCAAGAAATCAACTCTTCTCACCGCAACGGGGTATCAGCTGTCGCCGACCTTGCGGCTGCCATCGATGACTTCGGCCATGTCGTCTTTGTCCTCGCCGAGTTCGGATGCGTCTTCGAAGGTGTTTTCATCCTCGTCGTCGTCGTCGTCGGCATCGGGGCTGGTCTCGGCGGGCATACTGACGTCGAATTCCTTCAACGCTTTATCCTCGGCGCTTTCCTCAGCGCCTTCGAGGGCGGTATTGGTCGTCTTGGGTTTTTCTTCGGCCGGCGGGGCGGCGTCCGTCTTCGGTGGGGTTGCGATGGCGCGCTTGGGTTTGGGTGGAGGGTCCGGTTTAAAGGGCGCATCGCACTTGGGGCAGACCACCTTGGTTCGTTTGAGATCGTAAAAGCGCGCGCCACATTCCTGGCATTGCCGCTTGGTGCCCCATTTCGGATTATTCACCGGCTATCCTTTTCATTCTGCCGTCCCGTTCTTAAAGCGGGTCTTGGCGTCAGCCCGCGACCAACTGTGCTGTCCAATATCCACGAGTGGCGCGATCTGTCAAAAGCAAATTTCATACTAAATTCCGAGAGCGCGGCGCGCCGGACCGGTCGATCCTGCTCAAAGTTATGACTCCTCGAGTCTAAAGATATGGTAAGCAAACTGCCATGACATCTCTGACATCTCATCCCGCCGGCGCGCTTTCCGGCGAGGCGCGGGTTCCCGGCGACAAATCCATGTCCCATCGCGCTCTCATGCTGGGCGCGCTCGCCGTCGGGCAAAGCGAAATCCATGGCCTGCTTGAGGGCGAGGATGTGCTTTGTACGGCGCGGGCGATGCGCGCCCTGGGCGCCGAGGTCGAGCGCGGCGGCGAGGACCGGTGGGGCGGTGGTCTGTGGCGGGTCCAGGGGGTCGGCGTCGGGGGGCTTGCGGAACCGGCGACAACCCTCGATATGGGCAATGCGGGAACCGGGGTGCGGCTGCTCATGGGTATGGTCGCGACCCATCCCATAAGCTGTCAGTTCACCGGCGATGAAAGCCTCTGCGGCCGGCCCATGGGACGGGTCGCCGAGCCGTTGAGCCGAATGGGAGCGCGCATCGTCGCGCGCGATGGATGCCGCTTGCCGTTGACCGTGGTCGGCGCGGCCAATCCCCTGCCCCTGGTCTATGCGTCGCCGATACCGTCGGCCCAGGTCAAGTCGGCGGTCCTGTTTGCCGGGTTAAACACGCCGGGCGAGACCACGGTTATCGAGGCGGCGCCGACCCGCGATCATAGCGAGCATATGCTGCGTCATTTCGGCGCCGATGTGCGTGTTGCACCAGCCACCATGAGCGATGGCGACGGCGGCATGGCGATTACCCTGACCGGCCAGCCCGAACTCGAGGGCCAGAAGGTCGAGGTTCCGGGCGATCCGTCCTCGGCGGCGTTTCTGGCGGCGGCGGCGCTGCTCGTTCCGGGCTCGACGCTGACCATACGCAATGTCGGGGTCAACCCCCTGCGCGCCGGGTTTTACACCTGCCTGCGGGAAATGGGCGCCGACATCGAGTTTCAGGCCGGCGCCGCGCAAGGCGGCGAGCCGGTCGCCGATCTGGTGGTCCGTGCCAGCAGTATCGCGGGTGGTCTTAAGGGCATCGAGGTGCCCCAGGATCGCGCGCCGACCATGATCGACGAATATCCCATCCTGGCGATAGTTGCCGCCTGCGCCGAGGGCGAAACGATGATGCGCGGCCTGGGTGAGCTCAGGGTCAAGGAAAGCGATCGCCTCGCGGCCATGGCCGAGGGGCTGGCGGCCTGCGGCGTCAATGTCGAGGCCGGCGAAGATTATCTCCTGGTCGAGGGCCGCGGCGGCCCGCCGCCGGGCGGTGGTGCCATCTCGACCCGCCTCGACCACCGCATCGCCATGGCCTTCCTGGTCCTCGGCGCGGCGTCGATCAAGCCGGTAACCATCGACGATGGCGCGACCATGGACACCAGCTTTCCGGGCTTCGTGGCGCTGCTCAACAGCCTGGGCGCGAAGATTTACTGAGATCATGGGATATGAGGTCACGATCATTGCAATCGATGGCCCGGCGGCGGCCGGCAAGGGCACTCTGGCGCGCCGTCTCGCCGCCCATTTCGGACTGCGTTATCTCGACAGCGGGGGGCTCTATCGCGCGGTCGCCGCGAGGCTTTTGCGCGCCGGCGATGCGCCCGACGATGCGCGCAAGGCCGTGGCCGCGGCGCAAGCCCTGACCGAAGACGATCTCTCGGCCCCCGGCCTGCGCGATGAGGCGGTCGGTCAGGCGGCGTCGATCCTGGCCCCCATCGCCGAGGTTCGTGAGGTCTTGTTTGATTATCAGCGGGCTTTCGCCGCCGATCCGCCGGGCGCGGTGATCGAAGGCCGCGATATCGGCAGCGTCGTCTTCCCCGACGCCACCCATAAGCTGTTCGTCACCGCCAGCCTGGACGTGCGCGTGACCAGGCGCTGCGCGGAGCTGGCGGCGCGCGGCAAGCCCGCCGATAGATCGACGGTGCGGCGTGAAATGGCGGCGCGCGACGCCCGCGACCAGGAACGCGGGATCGCGCCGCTGCTGGCTGCCGGTGACGCCCATGAACTCGACACCTCGGCACTCGACGCGGAGGGGGCTTTCAGCGCCGCCCTGGCGGCGATCGGCGCGAATAATTAACGCTATAAGCGGTTGCAGGATGACCGCGTCCTCTGTATAGAGTCGCGCTCTTGCTTTTGCGCAGGCGAAAAGACGTCAGCTGATGTCCCCGTGAGACAGAATCCGGGTTGAGCCAGCGCCTCAGGACACGGTCAATCAAGACCGCCTGAAACCGGTCCCCTGGGGCCAAGCGGAAATTGGACATAGAATGACTGTAGAGACCCCCGAAAGCGGCGACGAAAGTTACGCCTCCGACGAAGATTTTGCCGCGCTGTTCGCGGAGTCTATCGAGAAGGTCGACATGGCCGTGGGCTCCGTGGTGACCGGCACGATCATCTCCATCGAGAACGACATGGCTCTGGTCGATGTCGGCCTGAAGGCGGAGGGACGGGTATCGATCAAGGAATTCATCGGCGACGGCGAGGATCCCGAGGTCAAGGTCGGCGATAAGGTCGAGGTCTTCCTGGATCGCCTGGAGAACGCCCAGGGCGAGGCGGTGCTGAGCCGCGAAAAGGCGCGCCGCGAAGAGGCCTGGATACAGCTCGAGACCGCCTTCAACAACAGCGAACGGGTTGTCGGCACCATCTTCGGCCGCGTCAAGGGCGGCTTCACGGTCGATCTGTCGGGCGCCGTGGCCTTCTTGCCGGGCAGCCAGGTCGATATTCGCCCGGTTCGCGATATCACGCCGCTCATGGGCATCCCCCATGATTTCGTGATCCTGAAAATGGACCGACACCGGGGCAATATCGTCGTCTCGCGGCGCTCGGTTCTCGAGGAATCCCGGGCCGAGCAGCGCGACGAGCTGATCGCCAATCTCACGGAAGGCCAGGTTCTCGAAGGGGTGGTCAAGAACATCACCGATTACGGCGCCTTCGTCGATCTCGGCGGCGTCGACGGCCTGCTCCATGTTACCGATATAGCCTGGCGGCGGGTCAACCATCCCACCGACGTGCTGTCGATCGCTCAGACCATCAATGTCCAGGTTATTCGCTTCAATCGAGAAACCCAGCGCATCAGCCTGGGCATGAAGCAGCTTGAGGCCGATCCCTGGGAAGGTGTTGAATCCAAATATCCGGTGGATACGAAGATTGTCGGCCGGGTGACGAATATCACCGATTACGGCGCCTTCGTCGAATTGGAGCCCGGTGTCGAGGGGCTGGTCCATGTCTCCGAAATGAGCTGGACCAAGAAGAACATTCATCCCGGAAAGATCATCTCCACCAGTCAGGAAGTCGAAGTCAAGGTGCTCGATGTCGATCCCATCAAGCGCCGCATCAGCCTGGGGCTGAAGCAATGCCGCGACAATCCGTGGGAGTATTTCGTCGATCACTTCCCGGTCGGCAGTCTGGTCGAGGGTGAGATCAAGAACATCACCGAATTCGGCATCTTCATCGGCCTCGAAGGCGAAATCGACGGCATGACGCATATGTCCGACATCTCCTGGGAGCTTTCCGGAGACGAAGCCATCAAGGCGTACAACAAGGGCGACATGGTCAAGGCCAAGGTGATCGACGTCGATGTCGCAAAAGAACGCATCAGCCTCGGCATCAAGCAGCTTACCGAAGATCCTTTCGCCGGCGCCCTCGAAAACGTCAAGCGGGGCGATCAGGTAACCTGCGCGGTCACCGCCGTTGTCGATGGCGGCATCGAGGTCTCCATCGACGGCGTTCAGGGCTTTATCCGCAAGGCGGAATTGGCCCGCGACCGCGGCGACCAGCGTCCCGAACGCTTCGCCGTGGGTGAAAAGGTAGATGCCCGGGTGACGACAATCGATGCGTCGACGCGGCGCATCAGCCTGTCCATCAAGGCCCTTGAAGTCTCCGATGAAAAGCAGGCGATGTCCGTATACGGCTCGTCGAACAGCGGCGCCAGCCTCGGCGATATCCTTGGGGCGGCGATTGACAAGGCCGAGGAGAAACGCGCCACCGAGGCGGATGTGGATACCGAGGAAGAGCCCGAGAAGGCCGCCGCCCCCGAAGCGGAGTCCGAGCCGGAAGAAGACGCCAAGCCTAAGGCCAAGGCCAAGAAGGCCGCCACCCCGAAGAAGGCAGCCGCGACCAAGAAAGCCGCCACGGCAAAGAAAGCCGCCGCAACAAAGAAGCCCGCCGCCAAGAAGCCGGCAGCGGCAAAGAAAGCGGCGGCCGCCAAGAAGGATGAGGACGACGGCTAACGATCCGCAGTCTGGCGGTCAGGTCGGCGTCTTGAAACGCCGGGGGCGCAATGACTCTTGATCCCGATCTGCTGCTCGACCGCCGCAGGCTCAAGCGCAGGCTTGCCCTGTGGCGGGTCGTCGCCATCGTCGCACTGGTTGCCGTGGTGCTGGTCGGTTACGCCCGATACAGCGGCGTGCTGATCAGAGATCACGTGGCGCGCTATGATATCGAGGGCATTATCCTCGACGATGCCGATGTGTTGGCGGCGCTCGATGAGATTGCCGAGGATTCCCGGGTCAAGGCTCTGATCGTCCATATCGATAGCCCCGGCGGCACCTTCGTCGGCGGCGAGCAGCTCTACGATTCGCTGCGCAAGGTGGCGGCCAAGAAACCCGTGGTCGCCGTGATGGGAACCGTCGCCGCCTCGGCGGGCTATATGGCGGCGGTCGCCAGCGACTGGATCTTCGCTCGCCAGGGCACCATAACCGGCTCCATCGGCGTGATCATGCAAACCACCGACGTCACCGGGCTGCTCGAGAATCTCGGCATTACGACCGAAGCCATCAAGAGCGCGCCGTTGAAGGCCACACCATCGCCGCTCGAGCCGTTGACCGAGGAAGTGCGGGCGGCCAGCCAGGCTGTCATCGACGATATGTATGGGCTGTTCATCGAAATGGTCGCCGAACAGCGCGGATTCGAGATGTCCCGCGTCCGCGCCTTGGCCGATGGCCGGGTGTATACCGGGCGTCAGGCGGTCGCCAACGGGTTGATCGACGCCATCGGCGGAGAGAGCGAGGCCCGCGACTGGCTGGCAGCGAAGCGCGATATATCCAGGGACCTGCCGGTTATCGACGTGATCGTCGACAGCCCGTCCGGGGGCTGGCTTGCCAATGCCCGGGTTCTCACACAAAATATGTTGCTTCCAGAACGGCTTACCCTTGACGGGTTGGTATCACTCTGGCACCCTGGAAGCTGGTAGTTTATACGGCTGAAGAAAGTTTCGATTCATCGAGCCTCCGCCATGGTAATCTGTCCGGTAGGCGGATCGAGTCACGGGTTTTTGATCTTCAGGGTTTGTAATTAAGGGAATGCCATGACCAGATCGCAACTCATCCTGCGGTTAGCGGAACGAAATCCGCATCTTTTCCACCGCGATATCGAACGTATCGTGGCGACGGTGTTTGAGGAAATCACCGGCGCCCTGGCTAAGGGAGAGCGAGTTGAATTACGGGGTTTCGGCGCTTTCTCGATCAAGTCGCGGGCGAGCCGTATCGGGCGCAATCCGCGCACCGGCGAATCGGTTCAGGTGGTGGCCAAGTACCTGCCGTACTTCAAGACCGGCAAGGAGCTTCGAGGACGGCTCAACAGCACAGATTAGGGTCTCGCAGATTAGGTTCACCACGTGGGTTCTCCGGCCCGCACCCGCGCCATGGGGTGACTAAACCATGAAGCATCTAAGTCGATTTGCGGCGATCCCCTTCGGTTTCGTTGTGATTGCCTTCGCCATCGCCAATCGAGGCCCGGCCGTGGTCAGCCTGGACCCGCTGCCCTATGTATTCGAGGTGCCGCTGTACCTGGTCGCCATAGGCGGGTTGGCGGTCGGATTTACGGTCGGCGCAATCGCAGCCTGGCTCGCCGGCCACGGCGTTCGCCGGCGCTTGCGCATTGCCAAGGCGCGCGTGGCCTCGCTCCAGGGCGAGCTGTCCCAGGCGCAGGCGGCGCTGGGCAAGGGCGAGGAACCGTCCAACGCCGAGCTTGCGCGCCTGCCCGCCGACGCGGCCTGAGGATTACGCACTTCTCCAAATTTGCTATAAGTGCGGCCGGATGAGATGTGGGGGAGGGATATACAATGACAGATGACGCCAACGCTGGCCGATTGCTCTGCGCGATCGATACGGCCGACCTCGATGCCGCCGTAGCGACGGCCGCCTCGCTGAAGGGGCTGGTCGGCGGCATCAAGCTCGGCCTCGAGTTCTTCACGGCCCACGGTCCCGCCGGGGTCGCCGCGGTTGCTGCCTGCGGTTTGCCGATTTTTCTCGATCTCAAGTTTTTCGACATTCCCAATACGGTGGCCGGCGCCATACGGGGAACCTCCGGCATGAACCCCTTCATGCTGACGGTTCATATCAGCGGTGGCCCGGCCATGCTGCGCGCGGCCATGGCCGCTTCCTCGAGGCTGGCTTTTCAGAACGACGGCAAGCGGCCTTTGGTGATTGGCATCAGCGTGCTCACCAGTTTTGACGAGGATGATATGGAGGCGGTCGGCGTTCGCCCCGGCCTGGCCGAGCAGGTCCATCGTCTGGCTGATATGGGTCTCGCCAATGGTCTCGACGGGGTTGTCTGTTCGGCCCATGAAATCTCCGACCTGCGCCGTTCCTTCGGCGACAAATTGAAGCTGATAGTGCCCGGCATACGCCCGGCCTGGTCTTCTGCGGACGATCAAAAACGCATCGTGACCCCGGCCGAAGCCCTGCGCCTCGGCGCCGACTATCTGGTTATCGGGCGGCCGATCTTGCGCGCCGATGATCCGCCGGCGGCGGCGCGGCGCATTCTCGCCGAGATGGCCGGCTGAGACGCTTGTAAGCATGTCCGTCACCGCGAAAATTTGCGGCGTCAATGCGCCTGATGCAGTTGCTGCCGCCGTCTCCGGCGGAGCCTCTCATATGGGGCTGAATTTCTATCCGCCGTCGCCGCGATACGTGACCCCCGACCTTGCCGCGGCTCTTGCCGCCGAGACGCCTCGTGAGGTATGCAAGGTGGGATTGTTCGTCGACGTCGATGACGATGATCTCGGCGCCGTGCTCGATGCGGTGCCGCTTGATCTTTTACAGCTTCATGGCGATGAAACGATCGAGCGGGTGGCCGCATTGCGTAAAAGATTCGGCTTGCCGGTGATGAAGGCAATCCGTGTTTCCGGGCCTGACGATATAGCCCTGGCCAGCGCCTTCGCCGAGGTTTCGGACTGGCTCTTGTTCGATGCCCGCGCGCCGGCGGACATGAAGGGTGCGCTGCCCGGCGGCAACGCCCTGAGCTTCGACTGGCGGTTGATCGCCGGGCAAAGCTGGGCCGTGCCCTGGATGCTGTCGGGCGGGCTGGGTGTCGGCAACGTCGCCGAGGCGGTGTCGGTTTCGGGGGCGCGCCTGGTCGATGTGTCTTCGGGCATAGAGGATCGCCGCGGCCATAAAAGCCCGGCCATGATTACGGATTTTCTCGCCCGGGTGGCGGGATTGTAGATTTTTTGCGGAGTGACAAACGAGTCCCATGGAAGATCCCAATAGCTATATGAACGGGCCCGATGAGCAGGGCCGTTTCGGCGACTACGGCGGGCGCTACGTTGCCGAGACGCTGATGCCCCTGATCCTCGAGCTCGAGGCGGAATACAAGGCGGCGCGCGCCGACCCTGCGTTCGAGGCCGAGCTCAACGGCTACCTGAAGGATTATGTGGGGCGGCCCAGCCCGCTTTATTTCGCCGAGCGCCTGACCGCGCATTTCGGCGGCGCCAAAATCTATTTAAAGCGCGACGAGCTCAACCACACCGGCGCGCACAAGATCAACAACTGCATCGGCCAGATTTTGCTGGCCCGGCGCATGGGCCGGACCCGCATTATCGCCGAGACCGGCGCCGGCCAGCATGGCGTGGCGGCGGCGACGGTCTGCGCCCTGTTCGGCATGCCCTGCGTGGTCTATATGGGCGAGGTCGACATCGCCCGCCAGCAGCCCAACGTGTTCCGCATGAAGCTGCTGGGCGCCGAGGTGCGACCCGTGAGTTCGGGCTCGAAAACCCTCAAGGACGCCCTCAACGAGGCTCTGCGCGACTGGGTGACCAATGTTGCGGACACCTTCTATATCATCGGCACGGTGGCCGGGCCTCACCCGTACCCGATGCTGGTGCGGGACTTCCAATCGATCATCGGCCGCGAGGCCCGCGAACAATTGCTCGAGGCCGAGGGCCGGGGGCCTGACAGTCTGATCGCCTGCCTCGGCGGCGGCTCGAACGCCATGGGATTGTTCCATGCGTTTCTCGATGACGCGGATGTCACGATTTACGGCGTCGAGGCGGCGGGCCTTGGCATCGATACCGACCAGCATGCGGCGTCGCTGACCGCCGGCTCGCCCGGCGTGCTGCACGGCAACCGCACCTATCTGTTGCAGGACGACGACGGCCAGATCACCGAGGCCCATTCCATCTCCGCCGGCCTCGACTATCCCGGCATCGGGCCTGAACATGCCTGGCTCAAGGACCAGGGCCGGGTGCAATATGTCTCGGCGACCGACGACGAGGCCCTCGCCGCCTTCCAGCTCTGTTCCAAGCTCGAGGGCATCATTCCGGCCCTGGAACCGGCCCACGCCCTGGCCTATGTGGCCAAGATTGCGCCTGATTTGCCGCCCGACCATATCATCCTGATGAACATGTGCGGCCGGGGCGACAAGGACGTCTTCACCGTCGCCGAGCGGCTCGGGGTGACCCTATGAGCCGCATCGAGCGACGCTTCGCGGCCCTCGCTTCCGCCGGGCGCGGCGGTCTGGTGACCTATCTTTCGGCGGGCGATCCCGATTACGGCCACAGCCTCGAAATCATCAAGGGCCTGCCGGCGGCGGGTGCCGATGTCATCGAGCTCGGCATGCCCTTCACCGACCCCATGGCCGACGGGCCGTCGATCCAGGCGGCCGGCCTGCGCGCCCTGGCGGGCGGCCAGACCATGCACAAGACCCTGGCCATGGCGCGCGCCTTCCGCGAAGACGATGACGACACCCCCCTGGTGCTGATGGGCTATTTCAATCCGATCCACCGATACGGCAAGGAAGCCTTCCTCGAAGACGCCAAGGCCGCCGGCATCGATGGTCTGATCATCGTCGATCTGCCGCCCGAGGAAGACGACGAGCTTTGCCTGCCGGCGCTGGCGCGCGGCCTCAACTTCATTCGTCTGGCAACGCCGACCACCGATGCGGTGCGTCTGCCCACCGTGCTCAACAACACCTC
>ERZ813253.647-NODE-647-length-11717-cov-3.130112_pt1 | contig 11717 bp, 8 predicted proteins | sample MGYA00520893_ERZ813253 | MGnify/ENA primary metagenome ERZ813253 (study PRJEB31669, sample SAMD00080414) | marine metagenome | biome: oceanic hadal pelagic zone biome; feature: marine hadalpelagic zone; material: sea water | place: Pacific Ocean:Izu-Bonin Trench...
ATTAATGCGCAAGCAGATGCACGCACCGCAAGCCGATTGCAACAGCAAACCGGCGCCATAGAAAATGGCATACAGTTCGAGATGGTGCCGTTAGAGGAGCCGCTGGGCCTGTTAAGTTACAAGTACATTCCCTACACCACCCCCACCGGCGATACTGAGTTTGCCAGGAGTTCGGAAATCGTAACCATAGCCGGGGTGCTTAACTACAATCGCTTCGAAGCGACAAAGCGCGCCACAGTACCCACTGCCTACGTGTTTCCAGCCGAGCTAAGCCAGGTGGCGGAGACACTAACTGAGCACGGCATCGACGTCGCCGTCCTGGAGCAAGATACCCGGTTCGAAGGAGAGGTCTTTAGCGTCACCGGGATCGAAACCCAAGCCTTCGTGCAAAACCAGCATCGCAACACCCTGTTGCAGGGACAGTATCGATCGGCTAGCCAGCAATTCAGCGCCGGGGATTACTATGTGGCACTGGATAATCGCCTGGCCAATCTGATCTTCTATCTACTAGAAGCCCAGTCCGACGATGGCCTCGCCTACTGGAATTTCTTCGATTCCTACCTGCAAAGCGCCCTGGCACAGAACCCAGGCGACGCCGCGGTAGTCGACTTTCCAGTCTTCAAGGTGTTGTCAATCGCTGTCCCACCGAACTAACAAGGCAGGGATCCTTGTTCCATCTCTGACCTACGAGCATCAATTATTGCCGCTAGCTGCCTAATTGAACTAGTAAATTTATTCCAGACTTCCTATATGAATATGAAGATTGTCGCCCCTAGATCCTGCATGTCTTGGAAAATCGTGGAGGCGATAGCGTAGGGTACTAATTTTGGGTAAACAACACGCTGTAGGGACCGATACCACCACGGTCCACGACCAGGTGCTGGTAGGTTGACTGTACCCCGGAAGTCCTGACGTAGTCTGATTGCCCAAACGACTTTACGTCGGCGCGATAGCGATCGTGGAGATACTGACTCAGTTCGATGGCAGTGAGTTCGCCGTTATTATCGCGATCGGCATAACCACCACGAATTGCCTCATCGAAAAACACCGACAGGTAGCCACCGGCCTGAAACTTGAAGGCGACCTGGGATGTGACGTCTTCTTCTGAGGAAAACAGACCCATGCGTCCCGGCTTAGAGATGATGTCCTTTGAGAAGCCGCCGCTGAAGCAGGAGTCCATCACCAGTAAAATCTTGCCGGCATCGATATTGTCCAGCATGTCGGCGAGTTCATCATCCAGCAGCGCCCCGTCATAGAGTTCCATGGTTTCATCCATGACTTACCTCGATGTGCTAGATTATCCACCAGGGACATGCATGTCTGAGGTCTGCGAAATCAATATAGGTGAGCCGGTTTGGCGGCGAGCCCTGAGTGTTCGTTAGTGACCTCAAACGCACCTGTAGGCTCGAAGTTAAAGCGGAAAACGTCTAACGTTTGGGTCGAGATATTCGTAGCCTGCGGGTGCATGCCCCACTCTCACTAACAGCTACCTGTCAGCTATGAGGATTATCATAGAAAGTGGGACCGAAAGACTATATTGGATCGACAGCCCATAGGCGCCGGTTTCGCCTTCGGCATAGGAAGAGGCGATCACCCGGTAGCGGCCACTTTCCTGCAGCGTGAGCTGGACCAGGGATTGATCGGTGCTGCCCTGGTGATCATCATTCTCTATGGATTCCCCGCTGGGAGTGATAAGCGTCAGATAGGTATCCACCGCCGTCGATGTCATCTCCACAGTAATGGACTGGCCTGCCTCGGCACTGAACACGTAGCTGTCTTCATATTTGCGGTCATCGGACCGACCGTCGTTGGTGGTGAGACTGGCTTGGATGCTGTCACCGATGCCGAGGTTGATCACATCACGATTCGCCACAGTTTGACCCGCTGCAGCACCGCCATCGCGAATGTTCAACACATAGCCGCCGATCTCGGCGGCAACGAAGGAAGTGACAATTACCTCGTAACTACCCAACTCGGTGAGTTCGGTTTCGATCGAGCTGTGGGAAGTATTTTCTGCATCATCATTGGCCAGGGATTCGCCATTGGGGCTGCGTAATATCAGGTAGGTGTCGAACTCGTCAGAGCGCAGGTCGAGGGTGACCCGTTGCCCGGGCCGGCCTTCGAAACTGTAACTATCATTGAACTCACCGCTGTCGAAGGTCGCATCTCCGTCCGCCAGTTCTCCCTGTATCTGGGTGTTTATATCCGCTGGCGTGCCTGCATCGGTTTCTATCTGCACCGTATAACCACCGGTCTCGCCAGGGTTGTAACTGGAAACCACGACTTCATAGATGCCGGTCTCGGTTAGTGTTAGCGACAGCAGGGAGCGATCGAAACTGGATTCATAGTCATCGTTGGTGAATTCCTCGCCGCCTGGTGCCCGCACAATGAGATAGGTGTCAAACTCACCGGAACGCAGATCGATTACTGCAGAATCGCCGCGGTCTGCAATAAATATAAAGGTATCGCTATAGCTGTCATTGGCACGGGTTGAATCGCCACTGCGAAGTCTGCCGCGTTCGATGCGACTGCTTACAACCAGGTTGGCGCCATTAATGAGGCGAATAGAGCCGGCGTCGAAGAGCCTGCGACAATCGCTGGCATCGTGAAACATGTCTGCATCGGAGAAAGAGGAAGCCATACCACGGCCCTGGAAGCGCTGATCATCACACTCGTCATCTTTGGCCCAGGTGCTGGCATCATCACCAAAATCGACACCGCTACCTGGCGCAGCTGAATCCGACACATCTGCCAGTGCAGTGGCATTGCCATCGAGATTCAAACTCGACCAACTGTCTTCATCCCATTCGGTGATGACGAGTTTCGCGCTGTCACCAACCCCATCATCGGAATAACTTCCTACCCAGATATTGTAGTTACCCGAAAGGGGTGAGCCGAACAGGATGCCAGGGTTGGTCGCACCCAATGCCGCGGCGTCGTCATTGCAGTGCCAATTGCCGGCGGGGTCATTAATGACCAGGGTGGTATCCACCGTGGCCTCTACGAAGAAGCCCAACTGGGCGGAATCCGCCTCATAGTTCAGATCATAATCAGGCTGCCCGGATGCGATGAAGCCGACACAGTCATCACCGAGATGACCAACACTGTCGGCTCCGCCGGCGGCGAGTTCGACGACGTGGGGATCGGGCATAAATCCGGCGGCAAGACTTGCCGTGCCGTAGAGAGGCTCGGCACCGATGTTCTGGGCGGATATTGGCGTTGATAGGCAGAGTAAGCCAGCTACTGCAGTAATCAGTTTAAAATTGCTACACAATGCGCAGTCGTTAAAATATCTTGATAAACGCGTCAAAATTAAATCTCCCAATATGCGTCCCGGTATACTGTCGAAGCCAACCAGCAGCCCGGCAGCGGGAGCCTATCCTATACACCTACGCGAATACAGTGCCGTTGTCTTAAACAAATTGCCAAGCTTCGCCTCGCGATCAGCTTAATACCCGTTTAATGTACCTGCCGGTATGGGAAGACTTTATCTTCGCAACTTGTTCCGGCGTGCCCTCAGCAATAATCTTGCCGCCACCATCGCCTCCCTCCGGTCCAAGGTCCACGATCCAGTCGGCGGTCTTAATCACGTCCAGGTTATGCTCGATGACGACGATAGTATTGCCATGGTCACGCAGGTGGTGCAGCACCGCGAGCAGTTGTTTGATGTCATGAAAGTGCAGGCCAGTGGTTGGTTCATCGAGAATATAGAGGGTCTTACCGGTGTCGCGCTTGGACAATTCCCGGGACAGTTTTACTCGCTGCGCCTCGCCACCGGACAGTGTGGTCGCTGCCTGACCCAGGCGCACATAGGACAGCCCCACGTCCATCAAGGTCTGCAGCTTACGGGCGATCACCGGCACCGCATCGAAAAATTCGCGGGCATCCTCGATGGTCATGTTCAGCACTTCGTAAATATTCTTGCCCTTGTATTTAACTTCCAGGGTTTCCCGGTTATAACGTTTGCTGCGGCAGACATCACAGGTCACGTAGACATCAGGCAGAAAATGCATTTCCACCTTGACCACGCCATCGCCCTGGCAGGCTTCGCAGCGGCCCCCCTTGACGTTAAAACTGAATCGTCCCGGTTTGTAGCCCCGGGTGCGGGATTCCACGGTGCCGGCGAAGAGCTCGCGCACAGGCGTAAAAATGCCCGTATAGGTCGCTGGATTCGAACGCGGAGTGCGCCCGATAGGGCTCTGGTCAATATCGACGACCTTGTCCAGTAACTCCATTCCTTCGAAACCATCGAAGGCAGCAGGCGTCAAGGTGGTGGCACCGTTGAGCCTGGTCGCGGTAATCGGGTAGAGGGTCTGGTTGATGAGAGTCGATTTGCCGGACCCGGAAACACCGGTTATGCAAGTGAACAGGCCGACCGGGATGCTGAGGTCAATGTTCTGCAAGTTGTTGCCCCTGGCACCTTTTAATTTTATGACCTTGCTGTCATCGTAGCGAACACGAGAGAGAGGGATCGCAATACTCTCCGTGCCCGCCAGGTATTTCCCGGTGAGCGAGGCCTTGGCGCCGATAATGTCGTCGATCGAACCCTGGGCGACAATTTCACCGCCATGTACGCCTGCGCCGGGGCCAATATCGATAATATGATCGGCGCTTCGAATTGCCTCTTCGTCGTGTTCCACCACGATAACGGTGTTGCCGAGATCCCGCAGATGGAAGAGGGTGGTGAGCAGGCGCTTATTGTCCCTCTGGTGCAGCCCGATTGAAGGCTCGTCGAGTATATACATCACCCCAACCAGACCGGCGCCAATCTGGCTGGCGAGCCGAATGCGCTGAGCCTCACCGCCGGACAGCGTATCGGCACTACGATTCAGCGTAAGATAATTTAACCCCACGTCCACCAGAAAATTCAGTCTGCTCTGCAGTTCCTTCAATATCTTTTCTGCGATCTTGGCACGCTTGCCACTCAGTTTGAGTTTGCCGAAATAGTTCGCAGATTCGGCGACGGTCATGGCCGTGATGCTCGGCAGGTTCAGGCCCTTGATGAGCACATGACGGGCATCGCGCCGGAGACGGGCGCCGCCACAGTCCGGGCAGGGTTGCGTACTGAGATACTTGGACAGGTCTTCACGCACATGACTGGATTCAGTTTCCCGAAAGCGTCGCTCCATGTTCGGCAAGATGCCTTCAAATGGATAACTGCGAGTGATGGTGTCACCACGGTCATTGACATAATGGAAATCGATAACTTCCTTGCCGCTGCCCCGCAACACCAGATTCTGGTATTTCCGGGGCAGCTTGTTAAACGCCGTATCCACCTTGAAGCCGTAGTGGGCAGCCAGCGAAGTCAACATCTGAAAATAATAGATATTACGCCGATCCCAGCCCCGAATGGCGCCCTCGGACAAGGCCAGGGATTTGTCCACGATGATGCGCTGCTCATCGAAAAATTGCTTCACGCCCAGACCGTCACAACCGGAACAGGCACCCGCGGGGTTATTGAATGAAAACAGCCGGGGTTCCAGTTCGGAGATGCTGTGACCGCATTTGGGACAGGCGAAAAGCGATGAAAACACGATGTCTTTGCTTTTCTTCCGCTCTTGCACCACGCTGACCACCGCCAGCCCGCTCGCCAACTGAATCGCGGTCTCAAAACTCTCCGCCAGACGCTGCTCCAGACCAGGTTTGATCTTCAAACGGTCTATTACCACATCGATAGAATGCTTCTTGTTTTTTTCCAGATCCGGCGGATAGTCGAGTTCACAAACCAGGCCATCGACCCGGGCCCGGATAAAGCCACCGCCACGCAATTCACTAAACACATGTAAGTGCTCGCCCTTGCGTCCACGTATAATCGGCGCCAGCACCATAATGCGCGTGTCCGCCGGCAGCGACATCACCTTGTCCACCATCTGGCTCACGGTCTGCGCTTCAAGCTTGATGTTGTGGTCCGGGCAATGGGGTTCGCCCACCCGCGCAAACATCAGCCGCAAATAATCATAGATCTCCGTAATGGTGCCCACGGTGGATCGAGGATTATGAGAAGTGGATTTCTGTTCAATAGAAATCGCCGGCGACAGACCCTCGATATGATCGATGTCCGGTTTCTCCATAATAGAGAGAAACTGCCGCGCATAGGTGGACAGAGATTCCACATAACGACGCTGACCTTCGGCATAAAGCGTATCAAACGCCAACGAAGATTTGCCAGAACCAGAAAGCCCGGTAATAACTACCAGTTTGTCGCGGGGGATAGCAATATTAATATTCTTAAGATTATGAGTGCGCGCACCCCGTACAACAATATGATCCATGACAAACTCAAAGCAGAAGGCGAAACCACCCATTATCTAAAATTCCAAGCCCCCGAGTAAACCCCTGCCATCGAATATTTCGAAAACGCCCCAGAATAAAACTCAGAATCAGTAAGAAGGGTCTTCGAACAAAACACTGAGCTTGACAGGGGATTGGGGAGGGGTGTTGTTTTATCGTGACTAGCGTCCAGGGATGGGAACGCGGGGCAGGTTTTTGCTCCTGCAAAACCTGCATACCGCACATCCATGTACAAAACGTCCAGGGATGGCCCACTGGAACGGTAAAATAACACCCCTCCCCAAGCCCCGTTCTACGCATCCACTAGCAACGTTCCTCTACCTCAAAAACCCTTTAATCAATTTCTGAGGATTTTTCTTTCAGTTTGGGTGACAGGGCAGGTCGGGTGTAGTTATTCGCTCCTTCCGGTGGGCCATCCCTGGCCCGTCCCGCGCTCCGTCCCTGGGCGCTAGTCAGTCGCGAACAACTACACCCGACCTGCCCCTAGAAATCGAAGATATCCTTCGAGGTCGGAGCTCTGTTCTTGAGGGCATAGATTTGAGGTATTTGGGGGGTTAATTTGGAGTAAAATTTTTAATGTTTGCGTCCATGGTATAGACTTAGTGAAATTATGAATTGGTTTTAGTGGGAGAAAAAACGTGGCAACTCGAGGTGTGAATAAAGTAATTCTTATAGGGAATGCGGGTAATGATCCGGAGTTCAGGGTGATGCCAAATGGAAATGGGGTTGCCAATGTTTCCCTCGCCACCAGTGATTCCTGGAAGGACAAAACCAGTGGTGAACAGAAAGAGAAAACCGAGTGGCATCGGGTGGTGTTTTTCAACCGCTTGGCCGAGATCGTCGAACAGTATGTGAAGAAAGGGTCAAAGCTGTATATTGAAGGTCGATTACAGACGCGTTCCTGGGAACAGGACGGGGTGAAACGTTATACCACCGAGATCGTGGCCAGCGAGATGCAGATGCTGGATTCCCGCGGTAGCGCCGGCGCCAGCCCCGGTGATAATCCATTTGGGCAGGATCAGGCCAGTGCCAAGCCGGCGCCGGCCACTCAGGCACAGGCCGCACCAGCCAATTTCGATAATTTCGACGACGATATCCCTTTTTGAGCGTCTTGCGCTGCTGCACTAAGCTCTTATTATTTCAGGCTTAATCGTTCAAATCGGCTACAGTCCAGCTTCTGCTTGACTTCGTGCCGGCTTTGTTCGAAATTCAAGGCATATTCGACAGATTTCTGGGTTAACACCATTCTTGAAACTATTCTTGGTAGGAGCCAACAGCCCCACAGGTAAGGGTTTGATTGATATTTTGCGGCAACGCAAGATTCGGTTTCAGGCGCCCGCAGACAAACATTTCCTGCCGGAAAACGCCGTCGAAATCGCCAAGATGGTGACAGACTATTCCCCCAGCCAATTGATCAATATGGCGGATTTCATCTCCGGTAATCACAGTGCCCTGAAACGGGCGGAATCTTCCGAGCAACGATGTCAGCAAATTAACGCCAGGCTGCCGGCGACACTGGCCGAAATCTGCAATCACCTCAATGTTCCCATGGTGCATTTGTCCAACAGCTATGTGTTTGATGGCGAGAAGAAGCTGGGTTACAACGAGAATGATGGAACTAATCCACAGGGAGTTTATGGTCGCTATTCATTGGAAGGCGAGAAGGCAGTGGAGGAGCATAACGCTCACATCATTATTCGTTCTGGCTGGCTGTTCGGAACGCATAAGAAAGGCCTGATTAAATCCTGGATTAGCAGCGTGAAAAAGAATGAGGGGCGGCTGGAGCTTGCCCGCAGGCGCTTTAGCCCGACTTATACCGGCGATCTCGCTGCCGCTATTCTCGCTGTTTCTCAGCAGGTGGATTGCGAGGCGAATGTCTGGGGTACTTATCACTACAGCGGTCTCGAAACCAAGAAAGAAGCGGAGTTTGCGGAGCAGACTATCAAGTATGCAGCGAACCACGACGAAGATATTTATCAATTGCTGGATAGTTTGGTGATCACCGACAGGGAGGCGAGATTGCCAGAAATTCCAAACTCCACGTTGTCGAGTAAGAAAATATTTGACACTTTCGGCATTAAACCGAAATCCTGGCATGGCAATTTGCAGGCTACAATCAAGTCGCTCTACGGGAGTCGGAAAAGCTCTTTACCGGCAAAAGCCGACACCGCTTCGCTGGCGGGAACTGATGGTTCTGCAGCGAAGTCGAGCGCCGCTTGACCACGGATCTCACCATGACGCAGCAGCCTAAAAGTGCACTCACGCCAATCGATCATGCTCTGGATAGATTGTTGGCAAGCCTGAGACCTATCGAAGAGCGAGAGACAGTTCCCATACTGGGGGCACGGGGTCGCATCCTCGCCGCCGCGATCGAGGCGGCGATGGATGTACCGCCCCACGACAATAGTGCGATGGATGGCTATGCGGTGAGAGCGCTCGATACAGCCGACGCAGAAGTTACGCTACGCGTAGGCCAGCGCATCGCGGCGGGCCAGATCGGCGATCCTCTGCGCACAGGAGAGGCGGCGCGCATCTTCACCGGGGCACCCATGCCCGATGGTGCAGACGCCGTGGTTATGCAAGAGAATTGCAGTGTGAGTGGAGAACGGGTCACAATTTTACAGTCAGTTGAACCCGGGGAAAATCTTCGCAGAGCCGGTGAAGATATAAAGACAGGAGCGACCCTGTTTGAGGCGGGGCACAGGCTTCGATCCCAGGATATTGGCCTGATTGCTTCGCTGGGAATCGCGGAGGTCACGCTCACCCGCAGATTGCGAATCGCATTGATGACCACTGGCGATGAATTGGTGCAGCCCGGCACCGAGCTAAAACCTGGGCAAATTTATAATTCCAACTTCTACAGCCTGTCATCCCTGCTGCAGGCCTTCGACGCCGAGATAGTCGATCTTGGTGTGGTTGGCGATGATTTTGAAAGCACGCGACAGGCACTGGCCGCCGCGGCCAAATCGGTAGATTGCATTATCAGTACCGGTGGCGTCTCTGTCGGTGAGGAAGATCATGTCAGGGCGGCGGTAGAAGCCGAAGGGTCACTGGACCTGTGGAAGCTCGCCATCAAGCCGGGCAAACCCCTAGCCGCTGGCAAGGTGCGGGGCACCCAGTTCTTTGGTTTGCCGGGCAATCCGGTGTCTGCGCTCATCACTTTTGTGCTGATAGTGCGGCCTTGTCTGCTGCGAATGTCGGGATGCGACAGCCTGATGCCAGCGAGTTTTTACCTGCCGGCAGCCTTTGCCCGACCCGAATCGGGACAGAGGCAGGAGTATCTCCGGGTTACGGTTCAGGCCGGTGAAGATAGCAAGCAATCCTTGCTGCCGTTTAACAACCAAAGCTCCGGTGTCGGTTCTTCCCTCAGTGGTGCCGACGGCCTTGCCATCATTCCTGCCTATACTTCTGTTGCCATGGGGGATAGTCTGGAATACCTTCCATTTTCCGAGTTACTGTACTGAATCATATTTTCGATGCCTCGCGCCATATTCACAGTTACCGTCATCACCTTACTGCTACAGGCCTGCCAGACTGTTGACCAGCCGCCGCAGTCTGGTGGTGGCGGAGCAGATCGCGACCGGCCTCTGACGATACGGGTCCTCACACCGGCGCGGGTCGAACCCGGTGCTGTGGGCGAGGAACAACGGCGACTGATCGCAGATCTTCTTTTTGAAGGCTTGCAGGCGCTGGATGCCGACCGCCTGTTAACGCCGGTGGATGACAATGCCCACGCACGCTTCATGCGCGTATTGGCCTACGACTCGGACAATGAACTGGCCTTAGAAGGATTACAGAATATTGTGCTGCGTTATCTGGCCCTGTCGGAAGAATCCAGTCGTCGCGGTCAATTCGATGAGGCCGAGATCTTGTTGGGCCGAGCTCGCTTTGTGGATGCGGATCACCCCGATATCGCCAAAACCCGGCGTGTGCTACAGGCGGAAATGAATTCTGGAGACCTGTTCTTCGCGCTGGATAACCGGGAATTTTCACAACGCACTGCAGCAGCCCAGAGTCAGCTCGCAGATATTGCCAATCAGGCGAAGCAACACAGGGCCTTGTTTCTAATTACTGCACCAAACGATGATCTGGCGCGCTGGATGTTTTCAATCATGCGCGATGCGGTGGAGGGATATCGACTACGTGGCAACATCGAACTCGCCAGCCGCACCAGCATCAGGCTGCGCCTGCCATCAGACTAAGCCGGGGAAGGCTAGGTTGCTATACCCCTTTCTCTGGCAATGCCCCAAATAGTGTAAACTGCCCCCATGTTTTGGACTAATTTGAGACAGAAGTTGCTCGCCATACCCTCGAAGTTTCGGTTTTCAGTTGGCGGCAATACGCGCAGTAGATTCATTCTCACTGCTTTTGGCATTGTCGTCATCCTGGTACTGCTGATTGGATTCTACTGGAGCAGGGAGCCCGCCCCGTTTTCCGTCGCCGGCACTACCAATCAGCGCCTGGCGAGAATAGGTAATGAGTATGTGGTTGGCAGTGCGACTACTGCCGCGCTGATCTCCGCAGCTGAAACATTGCTGGATAAGCCCGGAGGCTATCTGAGCAATGACATGCTGCCGCCAGGAATTTACCTGGACAATATTCCGAACTGGGAATTTGGTGTGTTGGTTCAGATAAGGGACTTGAGCCGATCCATGCGTGAGAGTTTTAGCCGCTCTCAATCCCAATCCACCGAAGATGTCGATCTGATCATCAGTGAACCGCGTTTCCATTTTGACAATGACAGCTGGTTGTTTCCTCCCACCGAGAGCGAGTATCGGGAGGCAATCGGCTACCTGAATTCCTATCTGTCGCGAATCTCAGATCCACAAAATTCGGATGCACAGTTTTTTGCGCGCGCGGATAACCTCGCCAGCTGGTTGCAGAATGTCGAATCCAGACTGGGTAGCTTGTCGCAACGCCTCAGTGCCAGTGTGCAGCAGCAGCACGTCAATATCGACACTGCAGGGGAACAGGGCGCGCTGCAATCGACACCCACCAGAGCAGAAGTGCGGGTGAAGACACCGTGGCTGCAGATCGATGACGTATTTTACGAGGCCCGGGGTGCCAGTTGGGCATTGATGCATTTCTTGCGGGCCATAGAAATTGATTTCGAACAGGTGTTGGCAGACAAGAATGCCAATGCCAGTCTTAGCCAGATTATTCGGGAACTCGAAGCCAGTCAGCGCAACGTCTTCTTTCCCATTATCCTCAATGGCTCAGGATTTGGAATCCTCGCTAATCACTCCCTAACCATGGCTAATTATATCTCCAGGGCCAACGCCGCTATTATTGATCTGCGCTTGTTGCTGGCGCAGGGATAAACAGCCATTGAGTAAGAAATTTTCCCTGGCCGGTTATTTCCCAATTCTCGATTGGGGCCGCCGCTACCAAAGAGTCAATTTAGTAGACGATTCTATCGCTGCCGT
>ERZ813253.648-NODE-648-length-11701-cov-9.697944_pt1 | contig 11701 bp, 8 predicted proteins | sample MGYA00520893_ERZ813253 | MGnify/ENA primary metagenome ERZ813253 (study PRJEB31669, sample SAMD00080414) | marine metagenome | biome: oceanic hadal pelagic zone biome; feature: marine hadalpelagic zone; material: sea water | place: Pacific Ocean:Izu-Bonin Trench...
CCGCGTGGATGGAATTCCACGCCTATGCGGGGATCATCGCCACGCTGATCTTCTTCGCGCATATCGGATTCGACTCGCTCCACGGCGTGCTGGACTGGGCGCTCGCGCTGCTGTTAGCATTCGTTGCGGTCAGCGGTGTGCTGGGTTTGTTCCTGACGCGCATGCTGCCGCACCGCATTCCCGCGCGCGGAGAAGCGATCCTGTTCGAGCGTATCCCGTCGATCCGCGTGGCCTTGCACACCGCGCTCGACGAGCCGTCGCGCAAACCGCTCAGCGGTCGGCAGAAGGCGTTGGGCTGCTTGGCCGCGGCCGTCCTGTTGGCGTATCCCTTCGTATTCGACGGCCCCTTTCCCCAACACGTGATGATCATGATCTTCCTGTATGCGCTGATGGCGCAGTCGTGGAACATCATGGCCGGCTATTGCGGGCAGATTTCATTGGGCCACGCCGTCTTTTTCGGCGTCGGCGCCTACAGCTCGGGTTTTTTGTTCGCCACCTATCATATCTCGCCTTGGCTTGGCATGTTGGTTGGCATCTTCCTTGCCATGGCGATGGCGCTGGTCATCGGCATCCCGACCTTCCGGTTACGTGGGCACTACTTCGCCATCGCCACCCTGGTGATTGGCGAGAGCGTTCAGATCATTTTCCAGCGCTGGGAATTCGTCGGCGCCGCGAGGGGCATCTGGCTGCCCATCGTACGCGAGAACGCGTGGCTCAATTTCCAGTTCAACGAATCGAAGATTCCATACTATTTCATCGCACTCGGCTTCCTGGCGCTGGCGACGCTGGCGATCTGGCGGTTGGAGCGGTCCAAAGCGGGATATTATTTTCGCGCAATCCGGGAAGACCCGGATGCCGCCAGCAGCCTGGGCGTCAACATCACGCTTTATAAGACGGTGGCCTTCATGATGTCGGCGGGGTTCATGGCCATGGCCGGCACCTTCTTTTCGCAGTACATTCTCATCGTCGATCCCGAGAACGTCTTCGCCTTGTCCCTTTCCATCCTGGTACTGCTGATGGCGGTGATGGGGGGGGTGGGCACCCTGTTGGGGCCGATCATCGGCGCCGCCGTCCTGGTCCCGCTGTCCGAGTACACGCGGATCTACCTGGGCGGCACCGGCGGCGCCGTGGACCTCATCATCTACGGCGCCCTGATCGTGCTCATCTGCATATACAAGCCCGACGGCCTGATCGGCATCGCCAAGCAGTGGCTCGGGCGCCGGCCGTCGCCGGAGGAGACAGCCCATGGCGATGCTTGAGGTGGAAGGGCTGACCAAGGCGTTCGGCGGCGTGGTCGCCAACAACGACATTTCCTTCTCGGTGGAGGAGGGCGAAATCCTGGGTTTGATCGGCCCCAACGGGGCCGGGAAATCGACCGTGTTCGAGCTCCTCACCGGTTTCCATTCCGCCGATGCCGGCCGGGTGCGGTTCCAGGGGCGTCCGATCCTGGGGCTGCGCCCCGATCAGATCAACCGGCTGGGCATGGGGCGCACTTTCCAGAAGCTGAAGCCCTTCCAACGGATGACCGTCGAGGAAAACGTCATGGTGGGGGGACTCCAGCATGACGCCGACCTCGGCGCGGCCCGGGAGCAGGCCCTGACCGCGCTCTATTTCGTCGGGCTCCTGGACAAGCGGAACGCCGACGCCGGGACCCTCAGCACCGGCCAGCGCAAACGCCTGGAGCTCGCCCGCGCCATGGCCACCGGACCCAAATTGCTGCTGCTGGACGAAGTCACCGGCGGAGTCGACCAGCGCTCCATACCGGCGCTCACCGAACTGGTGGGCCGCCTCAGAAGCCAGGGCACGACCCTGATCGTGATCGAGCACAACATGCAGGTCCTAATGTCGTTGGCCGATCGCATCCTGGCCCTTCATCTGGGGCGCAAGATCGCCGTGGGCACGCCGAGGGAAATCCGGGAGGACACGTTGGTGATCGAATCCTATCTGGGCGCCGCCTATGCTTAAGGTAACCGATGTCGAAGTGAGCTACGGGGACTACCAGGTGGTTTGGGGGGTGTCCCTCGAGGTCAAGGCCGGCGAAGTCGTGAGTCTCCTCGGCCCCAACGGGTCCGGCAAGAGCACCATCTTCAACACCATTTCCGGGCTCTTAAAGCCCAAGGCGGGGACCATCGAGTTCGAGGGGGAGCGCATCGACCGCGAGCCGTCCCACAAAATCGTCGGCCGGGGCCTGTCTCACATCCTCGAGCGCCGCCGCGTCTTTCCCTACCTCAGCGTCAAGCAGAACCTTTGGCTCGGCGGCTACAATCCCCAGGCCAAGGCCCACCGGGACGATACCCTGGAAGAGGTCTACGGACTGTTTCCTCGGCTGCGCGAGCGCAAGGACCAACTCGCCCACTCCCTCAGCGGCGGCGAGCAACAGATGCTGGCCCTCGGGCGGGGGCTCATGTCCCGGCCCAAGCTGTTGATGGTGGACGAGCCGTTTCTGGGCTTGTCGCCGGCCGTCGCCAAGGAAATGACCGACGCCTTGGCGCGCATCAACGACACCGGCGTGAGCGTCCTGTTCATCGAGCAGAACGTCCAGGTCGCGCTCAGCATGTCTCACCGCGGGTATATCCTGGAAAGCGGCAGGCTGGTCCTATCAGGAGAGTCGGAGACCTTGCTCAAGAGCGACGAGATAAAACGCATATTCCTCGGCGGATGAAGGGACGGACCGCTTCGGGCTCTCAAATAACCGCCAGGCTGGAATTAGGTAGGTCGGTAATCACCATGCATCCGGGCGCGTGAGTGATGCAGATCGGCGGCCGCGCCTGCTCGACGGCGACCTGGGGAGTCACCCCGCAAGCCCAAAACACCGGGATTTCGCCCTCTTTCATTCGCGGCCTGTCTCCGGCGAAGGTTTTCTCTAAATCATCGACGCCGATCTGATGGGGCAGACCCAGGTGAACGGGCGCCCCGTGCACACCGGGGAAGCGGGCCGTGATCTGGATCGCCTGGATGGCCTCGGCCGGCTTCAATGGACGCATGGAGACGACCATCTTTCCATGGAACCGTCCCGCCGGGACCGTGTCGATATTTGTTTTATACATTGCCACATTCTCGCCGCGCTCGATATGTCTGAGCGGGATGCCGGCGTCGAGCAGCGCTTCCTCGAAGGAGAACGAGCAGCCGAGCACGAACGTTACCAAGTCGTCTTGCCAAAGATCGGTGATGTCGAACGGCTCGTCCACCAACTCCCCGTCCCGGAAAATCCGGTATTGGGACAGGTCGGTGCGGATGTCCATGTCCCGGGCGAGAGCCGGGATGCGTGGATCGCCCGGTTCGCTCATGCCGATCAGCGGGCAGGGCTTCGGATTGCGCTGGCAGAAGGCCGCAAATTCCAACGCATAATCCGCCGGCAGGATACATAGGTTCCCCTGGATGGTGCCCGGGGCCAAGCCGGCCGTGTGGCCCCGATGCTCGCCAGCCCGGATCATGAGACGCGCCCTACGGGCCACATCCCCGCCCCCGAAGCCCTCGGATTTCGCTTTCGTGTCCATCAAATTCCAAGCCCGGTTGCTTAACCCGCGTTCCCCTTTGACGAATTCTAGCGCTCCCGCTACTGTGCTAACAAGAGGTGAGGTGGTTTGGGTAAGTCCAAAACTCAGTCCGACCGATAAAAAAACTCTAGGCTCACGGCAAGCTTCAGTTCGAGTATTGAACGAGATTAATCGAGGCAACACGCCCTTGACTGACTTCCATATACGACTAGCCGTCGATATCGGCGGCACCTTCACCGACGCCGTGCTCGAGAAAGACGGCGTCTATGCGACCGAAAAGTTGCTGACCACGCCGGCATTTCCTGCGCAAGGCTTCTTGACCGCCGCCATGAAGGTGCTTGAAGCGACGGGGACTCAGCCAAGCGATGTCGAGTTGATCATTCATGGAACCACCCTGGCGACCAATGCGCTGATCGAGCAAAAGGGCGCCAAGACCGCGCTCATCGTGACCGAGGGCCATCGGGATTCGTTGGAAATAGCCTACGAGAACCGGTTCGACCAGTATGACATCGACGCCCATCGTTCGCCGCCGCTGGTGCCGCGCCACTTTCGCCTGCCGGTCACCGAACGCATGAACTGGCGCGGCGCCATACTGATTCCGCTGGATGAGGGGTCGGTGGAGGCCTTGATCCCGGAAATCGAACGCCAGGAGATCGAAAGCGTCGCCATTGGCCTGTTGCACGCCTACGCCAATCCCAACCATGAGAAGCGGATCAAGGAAATCCTACGCGCTGCATTACCGGATCTTTTCATTTCCCTCTCCTCCGAGGTATGTCCGGAGATTCGCGAATACGACCGTCAATCTACAACTTGCGCGAACGCCTATATTCAGCCCTTGATGGCTCGTTATCTTGAGGACGTTCGTGAAAGCCTGGTCGAATCCGGTTTTTCGTGCCCCTGCCTCATCATGACATCGGGCGGTAGCTTGGTCACGATTGATACGGCCACGGATTTTCCAGTCCGCCTCCTCGAATCCGGCCCGGCTGGTGGCGCCATTCTTGCGTCTTCAATCGCCCGTCAATTGGGTGAGAATCGCGTGATCTCGTTCGATATGGGCGGCACCACGGCGAAGATATGCCTCATCGACAACGGCGCGCCCTTGCTGTCGCGCAGCTTCGAGGTGAATCGCGCCCACCGCTTCATGAAGGGTAGCGGCATGCCGGTGAAGGTCCCGGTCGTCGAGATGGTCGAGATCGGCGCCGGCGGCGGATCAATCGCCGGTGTTGATAATTTAGGGCGCATCAACGTCGGCCCGGAGAGCGCCGGCGCCGAACCGGGGCCCGCCTGCTATGGCCTTGGCGGTGAAAGGGCCACGGTCACCGACGCCAACGTGTTGCTCGGTCGAATCGAACCCGAAGGCTTCGCCGGCGGCACCATGACCCTGGATGCGAACGCGGCCGCGGCTGCAATTACTCGCGATGTAGGCGTCGCCATGGTCTTGGACACCTCGGCCGCCGCCCTCGGCGTCGTCGAAATCGTCGATGAAAATATGGCGAGCGCGGCCCGCGTCCATGCCATCGAGCGCGGCAAGGAAATATCGGCGCGCACCATGATCGCCTTCGGCGGCGCCGCCCCGCTGCACGCGGCCCGGCTGGCCGATAAACTCGGCATCGACAAGGTGATCATTCCGAACCACGCGGGTGTCGGATCGGCTGTGGGTTTCCTGAGCGCCCCCATCGCCTACGAAGTGGTTCGCAGCCGTTACCTCATGTTAGTGAATTTTGATGCCGGCGCGCTCAACCATCTGTTCGATGAGATGCAAGAGGAAGCCTACGGGGTCGTTCGCCTCGGCGCGCCGAAGGCGGAGCTTGTGGAGGTTCGTCACGGGTATCTTCGTTACCTCGGCCAAGGGCATGAGATCAAGGTCGTCCTGCCATCTCGCATGTTGGATGATGGAGATTCAGAAATCCTTCGCCGCGCCTTCGAGGCCGAATACGAAGTGCAATACGGACGCACGGTGCCTAACCTGGAGATCGAAGCGCTCACCTGGTCCTTGACGGTCTCGACCGATACGCCGGCTCTCGAAGCGCTGCCCGCACCGGCGGGCGAAGCCGCGTCTCCCGCGCCCATTGGTCACCGCATGGTGCATCGCCATGGGCGGGAAATCCCCATCGAAACCCCAGTCTACAGGCGGTCGGATCTGCAAGCGGGAATGCGCATAAAGGGACCCGCAGTAGTCCAGGAGGATCAAACGACGACCCTTGTCACCGAAGGTTATCGGGCGACTACAAATCAACGCGGCGATATCGTACTAGAACGGCAAACCCCGTCAATCACGACTGCGGGTAGGGACAAGGGGTCGGACGATATCCGTATGCAGGTTATATGGAATCGCATGCTGTCGATCGTCGAGGAGCAGGCCCAAGCTCTGATGCGCACGGCTTTCTCCACCACCGTTCGCGAGGCCGGAGACCTGTCGGCTGGCATCTTCGATATCGAGGGCCGCATGCTTGCCCAGGCGATAACGGGCACCCCTGGGCACGTCAACTCCATGGCGGCGTCGGTGGGCTTCTTCCTGAAGCGCTATCCGGTGACGGTGATGGAGGAAGGCGACGTTTACATCACCAACGACCCGTGGCTGGGGACGGGCCATCTATTTGATTTCACGGTGGTGACGCCGACGTTCCGAAACGGGCGGCCTGTGGCACTCCTGGCTTCTACTGTCCACGTGGTGGATATTGGCGGCCTCGGGTTCGGGCCTGATGCGGGACAGGTATATGAGGAGGGGCTCTGCGTTCCCATCATGGCGCTGTTCAAATGCGGCGAGGTCAACGAGTCCCTGCTCAGCATCGTTCGCGCCAATGTGAGAGAACCCACCCAAGTGGTCGGCGATCTTTATTCCCTTGCTGCCTGCAACGCCGTGGGCGGGCGCCGCCTGCTTGAGACGATGACTGAGTACGGGCTCGAAACCCTTAGTGATTCAGGTGACCACATTATCGAAACGTCGAGGCGCGCCATGCAGAAGGAGATCGCCGCGCTGCCGGACGGGATCTACAAGAACTCCATGGTGGTTGACGGCTTCGACCGTCCCATAACAATTGCAGCCCGCATAACGATATCGGGGGACGTCTTGGAGATTGATTTCGAAGGTACTTCGGCGGTCTCCGCTTATGGAATTAACGTCCCCCTGACCTACACCCAGGCCTATACGTCGTTCGGGGTTCGCTGTGTCGTGGGCGCTTCCATTCCGAACAATTCCGGCTCACTCGCGACCATATCCGTACACGCACCGGTCGGCTCGATTCTTAACGCTCCGCGTCCCTGCGCGGTGGCGATACGCCATGTTGTCGGGCAGATGCTCCCGGACGTGGTTCTAGGTTGTCTCGACAAGGCGATACCCGGACGCGTCCCCGCAGAGGGGAGTTCCAGCCTTTGGAACCCCATGTTGTCAGCGGGCCACGGTTTGGCGCAGGAAGCGGAATACGGAAAAGCTACGCCGTTTTCGGTGACTATCTTTCATTCGGGAGGCACCGGGGCCCGGCCTTCGAACGACGGCCTATCCGCGACTGCCTTCCCGTCGGGGGTGCGCAATACGCCGGTGGAGATCACCGAAACCCTCGCCCCGCTCATATTTAAACGCAAGGAATACCGGCCTGATTCGGGCGGCGCCGGGCAATTCAGGGGCGGCCTCGGCCAGATTATCGAAATCACCCACGCCGGTAATGATCCCTTTGCCGTCTTCGCGCTCTTCGACCGGATCGACCATCCTGCCCGCGGCCGCGAGGGCGGTCATCCTGGCGCCCCTGGCCGGGTCTACCTTGGCAGCGGCAAGCCCCTCAAAGGCAAAGGTAAACAGGTCATTCCAGCGGGCGACACGCTTATTTTGGAGTTGCCCGGAGGCGGCGGCTACGGAGCCCCTAGCAAACGCCATCGGGATCTTGTCGCCGAAGACGTTCGCAAGGGCATGGTCACTGTTGACGCGGCCCGACGGGATTATGACGAAGGATTGATCGACGAGGCATTGTCAGAAGAAACGGCCCTTTGACCTCATTCTAGCATTTGCCTAATGATTTGGGATGAAAAAACATAGGGGCTGTCCCAGATAATTAGCCCATATTCTCTCTAACCCACTGTCTCAATTGCGATAATTGATCTGACGGGTCACTGTTGTTAAAACGCCACTCACATTCCTTCAAGAATAGGCCGAAATGAGCCTTCGGAACACCGTTGAATTTGTACTGTCTGACGTCAGCGCCTTTGGGACATATTGAGGGGTTTTCATAAGGGAGGATTTCTGGCTCATCGTAGTGACCGAAGGGAACGAAGATGAGGCAGAAATCCATGAGCAGAAAAGACCCGGCTGAGAAAGCCATTCGCGACATTCGCCGCAAGACCCGCAAGCGCTATTCGGCTGAGGAGAAGATCAGGATCGTGCTATCCGGCCTGCGTGGCGAGGAGAGCATCGCGGTTTTGTGTCGCCATGAAGGCATCGCCGAGGGTCTCTATTACAGTTGGTCGAAGGAGTTCCTGGAAGCCGGTAAGAAGCGCCTGGCGGGCGACACGGCACGTCAAGCCACCAGCACCGAGGTGAAGACGCTGCGTGCCGAGGCCCGCGCTCTCAAGGAGGCGCTAGCCGAGCAAATGCTGGAGAACCGGCTGCTCAAAAAAAGCATGATCGGGGATGGGGGAGACGAGGAATGAGATATCCCATATCCGAGAAGCTTGAGATCATCCGGCTGGTCGAGCGATCCCATCTGCCGGTTCGGCGGACCTTGGACAAGCTGGGCATTGCGAAGACGACGTTCTATCGATGGTATGACCGCTATCTGGCCTTTGGCCTGTCTGGCCTCGAAGACCGTACCAGTGGTCCCGGCCGGGTTTGGAACCGCATCCCGGACGATGTCCGCCAGCAGATCGTAGATCTTGCCCTCGATGAGCCGGAACTGTCGCCTCGGGAACTGGCGGTCAGGTTTACCGATACGAAGGGCTATTTTGTCTCGGAAGCCTCGGTCTACCGGCTGCTCAAGGCCCACGACCTGATCACCAGTCCGGCCTTTGTCGTCATCAAGGCAGCAGACGAGTTCCGTGACAAGACCACGGCTCCGAACCAGCTCTGGCAGACAGACTTTACTTACCTCAAGGTCATCGGCTGGGGCTGGTTTTATCTATCGACCATCCTCGACGACTATTCCCGATACATCATCGCCTGGAAGCTGTGTACCACCATGAAGGCGGACGATGTGACCGAGACGCTGGAACGGGCACTGAAAGCATCAGGATGCGACAGCGCCAATGTCATCCACAAACCGAGGCTGCTCAGCGATAACGGGGCGTCTTATATCTCCGGCGATCTGGCTGACTGGCTTGAAGACCAGGGCATGGACCACGTCCGGGGTGCGCCATACCATCCGCAGACGCAGGGCAAGATCGAGCGCTGGCATCAAACACTCAAGAACCGGGTCTTGTTGGAGAACTACTACCTACCGGGCGATCTGGAAATGCAGATCGGCGCCTTCGTCGATCATTACAACAACCATCGCTACCACGAGAGCCTCGCCAACGTCACGCCGGCAGACGTCTACTTCGGGCGCGACACAGCCATCATCGAAAGGAGAAAAATGATCAAGAAACTGACCATCCAGAAACGCCGCTTGAACCATCAGCGACAAGCGGCTTAACATCAAACCGAGATGAGCCAGATCCTCAGTTACGAAACAGGCTCAGTTGTCCCAAATGTTTTGCCACCTCAATCGGTCGACGCAACACATGCGTTAAATCTTTCTGCCGGCGTTTCAAATTCCAGCGTCTTTCGCGGTCGTTCGTTGAGTTGTCGCGCGACTTTGTTCAGCTCAGCTTGCGAGTATACCGACAAGTCCGTTCCCTTGGGGAAGTACTGTCTCAGCAGTCCATTGGTGTTCTCATTGGATCCCCGTTGCCACGGGCTTTGCGGATCGCAGAAGTAGACGTCAATGTCGGTGGCTAACGTAAACCGCCGATGATCCGCGAGTTCTTTACCCCGATCCCAGGTCAGCGACTTATACAGCTCGCTCGGAAGTTTCTTCGCCTGCCCGATGAGTGCGGAAACGACCGTCTGAGTTTCCTTATTGGCCACTTTCACCAGCATCAGGTAACGCGTATGGCGTTCGACCAGGGTCGCAATGTGGCTGTTCTTCGATCCCGACAGGAGATCGCCTTCCCAATGACCAGGCACGGCGCGGTCTTCAACCGAGGCCGGTCGCTCACGGATCGAGACGATATCCGTTATTTGACCTCGTCCATCGCCCTTCCGGCGGGCCTGTTTGGAGCGACGGATCGTGCGCTTCGAGCGAAGATGCTGAAGCAGCTCTTTCTTAAGCACACCGCGGGCTTGAACGAATAAACTGCGATAAATTGTCTCGTGTGACACCTGGCAGGACCCATCCCCTGGATGTCCGCGCTTCAGCCATCCGGTGATCTGCTCCGGTGACCAATTTAACCCCAGCCTCCTCGCCACCTCCCGGCATAACGGCGGATGCCTGGCCAGCTTACATCGCTTCGGGCGCCGCGCCCGAGCCCAGGCCCTTTCATCGGCAAGCGTCGCTCGATACTGATCATAGCCGCCATTACGGCGAACTTCACGACTAACCGTCGAGGCCGGCCGGCCCAGTAACGATGCCATCGACCGGATCGACTGCTGAGCCACAATCCCTCGCGATATCTCTTCGCGTTCCGATAAAGTCAGCGCCAGCCGGGATCGCCGCCGCGGTGCCGGACGGATACCTCCATACGGCGCCAACTGGAAAAAAATTGACGAGGACGGCTTGCCGAACACCCGACCAATCGCTTTCAACGACTCTCCTCGCTGCCAGCGGTCCCACAACTCCGTCTTCTCTGACGTACTGAACCCTCGACGATATCTTTGCTTCATCTGCAGACACTCCATCTTTGCGTTTAAGATAAAGTGTTGCGTCGACCGATTGAGGTGGCAGCTATTAGCAGACATTTTGGCACCTAGTGGATTGACTCCAACGTTTGGAACCCTCGTTTAACTGCAGCAATAATTTCGTCGGGATCCGCTTTCCAGTTGAAAGGTTTTGGGTTGTCATTGTGTTCCTTGATGAAGCGATTGATCGCGGCCTGTAGATCGACGAGGGAATGAAATACCCCGTGCTTCAGTCTTCGTCGGGTGAGTTTTGCGAAGAAGCCTTCGATGGCGTTGAGCCATGAGCACGATGTCGGCGTAAAGTGGAACGTCCACTGCGGGTGTCGGGTGAGCCATTCCCGCACCTTTTGGTGCTTGTGCGTGGCGTAGTTATCAAGGATCACATGGACAACCTTTCCTGCCGGGATGTCGCGGTTGATGGTATTCAGAAAACGAATGAACTCCTGATGCCGGTGGCGTTGCATGTTGCGCCCCAACACAGACCCGTCGAGCACATTTAAGGCTGCAAACAATGTGGTTGTGCCATTGCGCTTGTAGTCGTGGGTCATTGTTCCACCGCGACCGCGTTTTAGGGGCAAGCCCGGCTGGGTCCGGTCAAGAGCCTGTATCTGGCTTTTCTCATCAACGGAAAGGACCACGGCATGCGCTGGCGGAGATACATACAGGCCAACGATATCATGCAGTTTATTGGCAAAAGAAGGATCGTTGGATAGCTTGAATTGCCGCCAGCGATGAGGGGCCAGACCATTCTCTTTCCAGATATTCTGTATCGTAGAAACCGCAATGCCAACAGCCGCTGCCATGGCTCGTCCTGTCCAATGGGTTGCCTCATGTGGTGGTGGCTCAAGTGTTAGCGCGACGACCTTGTCAATGGTGGCCCTATCGAGAGGCTTGATGCCCGGCGGTCGGGTCTTATCATACAAAAGCCCATCAACGCCCTCGTCCATAAAGCGTTCCTGCCAACGCCAAACGGTAGTCTTCGACTTGCCTGTCGTGGCCATAATGGCGTTGGTGCCAAAGCCGTCTGCCGTCCGTAAAATGATGCCAACCCGCCAGACATGCTTCTGAGGAGTTTTAGGGTCCCGGATGATCGCTTCAAGTCGCTGACGATCCGAAAACGAAACTGTGAAAGATATTCCCGTGCGCATTCAGCAGATTCGCACATAATCAGCCCGTGAGGAATCCCAATTCGGACTCTTTCGTTCCGGCCTATCCACTAGGTTATGTTTGCGACTCCGACACGACCGCGCCGCGCCGTGTCGCTTGGGGCGGAAAATCACGGTAAAACAACGGCGTCCCGAAACGTTTTTATTCATTGATCGAAAAGCAAGATGAGCCGTCA
>ERZ813253.649-NODE-649-length-11694-cov-2.648223_pt1 | contig 11694 bp, 4 predicted proteins | sample MGYA00520893_ERZ813253 | MGnify/ENA primary metagenome ERZ813253 (study PRJEB31669, sample SAMD00080414) | marine metagenome | biome: oceanic hadal pelagic zone biome; feature: marine hadalpelagic zone; material: sea water | place: Pacific Ocean:Izu-Bonin Trench...
GTAGCTTCGACCTTAATCTCAAACCGCTCTCCGAGCCGGTTTTGGCCAACACGCACTTGGCCGGGGATCAGTTCTCGCCCCAGTTGCGCGGTGGCCCGGAAGGGGCGATGTTGGTGTGGAACAGTTTCGGGCAGGACAAATCCCGCGAGGCGGTCATGGGCCGTTTCATCAGCACGACCGGCCGGCTGCTCGACGACGAAGTGCGCGTCAACACCGCACAGGCCCACTCGCAGGTGCAACCGGCATTGAGCGTCTCGAGTGCTGGCGAGTTTTTGGTGGCATGGTCCACGCCGAGGCTTGGGCAGAGCGGGTTCGACATCGTCGGCCAGCGTTACGGCAGCGACGCGGCGCCCGCGTTGTTGCCGGCCATTGCCGAGGTGTTCGTGAACGCGGTCAGCGACACGGAGCTGCTCGTCTCGTGGCCGGCGGTGAACGGCATGAACGTGAAACAGTATGAGGTTTATTTCGACGGGTTGACCACGCCGAAGTTGTTTGCCGGCAACCACGTGGTTTGGCGGGGGCTGCGTCCCGGCAGCGAGTACGCCTTTCAGGTGGCGTACGTGCTCGGGGACGGACGGCGCTCTGAGCTCTCGGGCTTCGGCGTCACCAAGACGTGGGGCCGCGACTACAATACCGACGGCCTGCCGGACGACTGGCAGCGCCGGCACTTCGGCAAAGACGCCGCCGCTTGGCCAAGCGCCGGCGAGGACAGCGATGGCGACGGGGCCAGCAACGAGCAGGAATTTGCCGCCGGCACCGACCCGTCGGATGCGGCGGACGCGTTGAGCGTCCGCTTGGCCAAGCTGGAGAAGGGCACGCGGCTCGAGTGGAACGCCCGGCCCGGCGTGCTGTATCAGTTGCAGCACACCGCCGCGCTGGGCAGCGGCGACTGGGCGAACGTCGGCGAGCCGGTGTTGGCTCTCGAGGGCCGCGCCGGCATCACGCTGGAATCGGTCGCAAACATGAATTTTTACCGGATCAAAAAGATTCGTTGACGGTATGTTGAATTTTTCAAAAAGAACGGTGTTGGCAGCGGGTCTCCTCCTTGCGGGGGCGGCGGGGGCGCATGCCTTCACCCTGGCCAACGGCACCAACCGGGTGGTCGTGAACAACCTTGGCGAGGAATACCGCTGGAACTCGCCGGTGATCACGTACACCTACGATGAGTCGTTCCTGAATTACTTCGGGTCGAACGGCGTCGTGGCAATCGAGAAGGCGATGGGCATCCTGAACGCCATCCCACCGGCCTCCACTATCGCCACCAACTATCCGCCGGCCTCCGCCAGCGAGAACAATCTCTGGAATTACCCGGTTCGGCCGGATCGCTTTCATCCCCGTGCGTACAACGACCGGATTCTCGACATCAAGTCGTACGCCTTGGCCGAGTTGTTCGGCTTCATGGGGCTGGGCAACCCGGAGGACAGCGCGTTCCAGCTCGAGTTCGGGTCGGTCACGCTTCGCAACTGGGATCCGATCAGCTACGGCCCGAGCAAGTACGTCAACGGCACGCTGCTCTCGTGGGTGGTGCTGGGGGCCACCAACGCCCAGCCGTTCCCGATCGATGTCACCAAGCCGATCATCACGCTCGCCGGCACGACCGACCACCGGGTGCCGAGGCTCGCCGAGGGCAAATATCTCGTGGCTCCCACGCGCGACGACATCGGTGGCTACCGTTACCTGTATCGGAAGGATAATTTTAACGTAGAGCCGCTGCCGCCGTTCACCTACCAAGTGGTGACCAATCAGCCAAACCTGACCAACCCGGCGGTTTTCAGCATCGACTTGCGCTGGTTCTGCAAGGAATCGCGCACCAACACTCCAGCATCGTTCCGGCAATTTGTGGCGACCAACCAGTGGTGGGGCTCGGTGGTCACCAACCTCAGCATCCCGCCGCTGCTGATCCTCAAGACCAACGTGGCGTGGGAGATGGGCTGGACCACCAACGTCACCCCGTACCTGACCAACTTCCCCTGGACGCCCATTGGCCAGCCGGCCACGCTGGTTTATGTGACCAACAAGTACCGAACGTTCCAGCCGAGCTACGACTACATCTTCGGCAATGTGATCACCAACATCCACGTGCCGGCTTCCGAGTCGGAGGTGCTGTATCGCTCATGGGAGGTCGTGCCCAACGCCCCGCTCTGGAGCGTCATCGGCGCGGTGCCCACCACAACCAACTACACCACCACGGTGCTCAATGACGACTGTCCCCACGGCGAGATCATCATCCTGCCGGCCACCAACGTCGTTGGGTATCACTTTACGGACATGCAGTTTGAAGTGGTGAACACGCTCACCAATCTGCTCACTGGCACGAACAACCTGGCCAACCCGGGCGGCGCGTTGCCGGGGCAGGGCGGCGGACTCGGGGCCGGCGGCGCGGCCATCACCAACTTTGTCGGCGTGATGGAGGATGAAGTCTGGCAAAGCACCAACCACGCCTACCTGGCCTTCCCGATTGTGTTGCAGACCAACACCATGTTGCTGGGGGGCATCGACAAGATTCGCTACGTCCGCATGCAGGGCGACTCGCTCGTGACGACGAATTATTCGGCCAACCGTTTCCTGCCGGATTACCGGTTCCCCAGTCTGGAGGAGCAGACGTTCACTTACATCATCCCGAACTCCGCTCAGGCCGCGACCAACGCGATGCTGCCCTCCTTCCAGTACGAGGTGGATTACGTGACGGAGGGCGTCCGCAAGACCGGGACGTTCATCAAGTTTTTCACCCGGCCGGACATCCTGTTCAGCGCCATGAACGCCCCGCCGACGGTCACCTCGACCAACGTCCCCCCGGTGGCGATCAACAACAACGCGATCAACGGGCTGCAGACGCTGGGTCTGAACGGGCCGGGCGTCATTCAGGCATCCGCCAACATGGTGATCGGGTTCAACAAGATCGGCATCCACTGGAATCTGGACCCGACATTTTTCCGGAACGAGGAAAACCAGGAACCCGGCTGGATTTGGGGCCACTACGACGGTTCCATGGGCGAACCGATGGTCTTCCCGGACAGCCAGACCATACGGGATCTTGAACGACAGATTTACTCCGGCGGGGAATAGGCAACGACATGTTTAAGCAACGCAAACCATTCGACTTTTTTACCGCGCCCGGCAGGATCAGCCTTGGCCTGTTGACCCTTGGCATTGCCGTCACGGCATGGGGAGGGCCTAAGCCGGTCGCCCCGACTCCCGGCAATGAGACCGCCCCGGTCTGGATCAACAACTCCGTGCTGATGGAGACGCCCCACGTCAACGCGGTGCGGGTGGAGAACCGGGGCGTCATCGAGGCCGCCACTCCCGACGAGGTGCCGTTTTATTTCTTCAACACGCAGTACTTCACCAACTCCGGCTCGATCAAGATTTACAAGGACTTCGATTATCGCACGTACAAGACTTACGATAACCCGGCCGGCGCGATCGATTTTGACCCCAGGAAGGCTGTCGTGTTCCACAACAATTCCGGGGCGGAAATTATCAGCGTCACCGACGCCGTGACGACCGGGAAAATCAACATTGAGGCCGAACGCGTCGTCAATCGTGGGCTGATTTCAGCCGAGAACGCCGGCATCTTCACCATCAAGGGCGACTACGTGGACTTGAACCGCGGCGCACTCGAGATCAAGGCGGGCCGGAACTACGACCACGTGAGCGGTCTCGACGATTTTGGCGACCCGCTGTTCTGGGGGATGAACCGCAATTATCTCAACGGCTCCCTCGGTCCCTACCAGTTTCGCCGGTATGTTCCCGTCGGGGCAAACTATGTCGTCGTTGAGCAGGACTGGGGGCTTCGCGACATTTTCTGGGGCTTGCGAATCGGGGCCACCACAACGGGCACCTCGCCGGTCGGTATCGGCGGCGGTGGCGGTGGCTTTTCATTTATCGGACCCACCATGTCTTGGCAGGAGATCGCATCTCCGTACGCCTTGAGCGGAACCTACGAGCCGCCCTACGGTGGGTATGTGATCTGGGATGGACGGGTTTCAGGAACCGATTATACCGGGTACTTCGACCAGAATTTCCTGTTGGTTGGCAACGATGAATACCACCAGACCTACCAGGGTGTGCTGGTGCAGCAACACGGATCCGACGATGTCGAGTTCGACGTCAAGATGGTGGATCGGTCGTGGAATTTCACGGGCGATTGGGTGCCGGAACAGTTCTACAACGGCGCGGTGGTGGAGTTTAAGACCAGGAGCGGCCTGACGAATTCCATCGCCGGCGGAAGGGACACGCACTCGCTCTACGTCATCGATGAGCAACCCAACGTGGAGTACGGCCAGAACGGCCTGCTCATCAATTCCATCATAACCGCCAGCAAGCGGATCGGCATGCCGGACAATTTCGTGGTCACCCGCTTCAAGCCGGCTGAGTTCGCCACCGGTAGGGCGCCCAGCTATCAACCTCGCGGTTATGAGTTTTATTTGGGCCGCCAAAACTCCCCGGCGTTCATAGATTCCTACTACGGGTTCCGCATCACCAACATCGTCAACCGCGCCGAGCAGAGCGAGCTGCCGGTGCCGGATCTCCTCGAGGTGGACGGCCTGCTGCAGCCGGGCCGCATCGTCATCGAGGCGGACAACCTCGACCTGCGCAATGCCCGCATCCGGGCCGAGGGCGGCGTGCGCATCAAGACCCGCCACCTCGTCGGCAGCACCAATGCGGTGATCGACTGCCAAAACCTGAGCCTCGACATCGGCAACACCAACGGCCTCCTCGTCATCACCAACATGGTGCAGGAGCAGGTCGAGCGCTTCACCGGCGGCGTCAAGGCGTACAGCATTGCTTGGGGCAACAATTACGTGCGCCAGGGCCTCGGCACCGACCCAACTGCGGACACCACGGTTAACCTCCATTACCACCTGCTCGTGGTTGATTCCTACCTGAACACCCGCACGCCGGTCATCGTCAACGACCTGACCGCCACCAGCGGCAAGCTCGTCGAAGATGACAATGGCAAGCTCGTGAATGATGCCAGCGGCAAGGTGGTGTTCAAGGATCCGATGCGGATCACGGAGAAACTGCGCGTCAACGCCGAGCATCTCTCCATCCACCGGGACCTGACGCTCGGCAGGGAAACCACCATCGGCAGCGGCGTGTTCAGCATCTTTACCGGGCAGAATCGCTGGGACAAGACGGTGGCGCCTGACCTGTTGTATTTCACCAACCACGCCCGGATCAACATCCCGGAGCAGGCCCACTTTGGCGACGACCGCGAGGTGCCGTACGAGAGCTGGGTCAACTACGGCACCAACAACGCCCAAGACGTTTATGTCCGCGCCAATATCCTGCACAACATCGGCCGGATCAATGCCGAAGCCACGATCAACCTCGACGCCGACAGCGCCATCCTGCAGGACGGCACCCTCAACGCCGGCCAGTCGCTCATCATCAAGGCGCGGAATCTCAAGATGCGTTTTCAGACCAACACGGTCGGCGCGGGCTTCATTCTCGATGTCTCCGGTATCTTGACCGACGGCGGCATCGGGGCTGACAACATTATCGACGCCAAGCGCGGCATCCGGCTTGAGCGCAAGCCGACCTGGGGCGACCTGCTCGGCACGGAGATCCGGGCCACGGTGGCCGACTTCGAGAGCCAGCGCATCCATTGGCCGGCCGAGGATCGCGGCGCGAATGTCGTGGGCTTCACCGACAACGCTGCCATTGGACGCCTGATTTTGACCAACGGCAATTTGAGCCGCTTCGTTTTCGGCGGCAACGAAGGCGAGGGCAACGCGGTATACATCGACTACCTCGAGTTCATTAGTCTGGAAGAGGACGACATCGGCGAAAACTCCATGCCGGTGATGGCCATCGAGGAGGGGTACACGGTTTACTTCGCCGCCGCCAACGTGCCGGCAGAGCTGCTCGACGGCCTCTACGACGGACGGCTGCGCTGGGTGAAGGAGTTCCCCGGTCACAACAGCTCCATGCCGCTTTACCTCGCGCCGCTCGACAAGACAATCCGCGTGAACCGCTCCTTCCGCCAGAGTATCCTTTTTGACACAGACGACGACGGCACGGCCAACGGCTTCGACCTGACCCCGTTCGGCGGCGGTCTGCCGGACATCACCGCCGTTACGCGTGCCGAGGGCAACAAGGTGGCGCTTGAGTGGATGGGCATTCCGGGCAGCCTCTACCGCATCGAGTACAAGGCCGACGTCGAGCAGGCCAAGTGGCAACTGCTCAAGGAATATTTTTATGACGGATTGATTGTGAAACGGATCACTTACACCGACCTCCTGTCGCGCAAGACCGCCCGCCGGTTTTATCGCGTGGTGTTCGTTGAGTAGAAACCGGGCGCAGTTGATTTGGTATGGCAACAATGAATGGAACCCCCGGGTTCCGGTGAAATTTTGACACGAATGACGAAACGTTGGATCAGCTTTTGGACGGTTCTGCTGGCGCTGGCGCTGGGCGGGCAGTCGCACGCCGCCCAGCCTGGCCAGGCGCTTGGCCCGGAGGCGGACGGCATCCCGTTCTGGGTGACATTGGAGGGGTACAAGGTCATGCCCACCCAGTTCATGGCCCGGCTCAACAACCCGAAGGACATGGAGCAGCTTGATGCCCGCTTGGCCAAGCTCGACCTTGTCGTGCTCCGCTCGTACGGGATCGTTCCCGGCCTGGTGAACCTTGGCTACTCAGCCAAGCGCCCGGCCAAGGCCCGCGAGATGGTTCCCGGCCAACTCGCCGGCGCGCTGCAGGCCAAGCTTGGCCAAGTGCGCGACACCGGCCTGTTCCGCTACGTCGAGCCGGACTTTTACCGTTCCATCAACCGGGTGACCGACGACACGGCGTTCACCGACGGCACGCTCTGGGGCCTGAACAATCAGGGGCAAAACGGCGGCACGGACGGCGCCGACATAGATGCCCCCGAGGCGTGGGACATCACCGTCGGCTCCCGCAACACTATCGTTGCCGTGGTCGACACCGGTGTGCGCTACACCCATCAGGACTTGGCCAACCAGATGTGGGTCAATGAGGATGAGGTGCCCAACAACAGTCTGGACGACGATCTTGACGGCTATGTGGACAATATTTACGGCGCGGACATCATCGGCAACGACGGTGACCCGATGGATGGCAACGGCCACGGAACTCACGTGGCTGGCACCATCGGGGCCGAGGCAGGCAACGGGCACCCTCACGTGGGGGTGGCGTGGGATGTCCGGTTGATGGCAATTAAGGTCTTTGGCGCCTCCGGTCAGGGCAGCATGGCGGCGATTATTGGTGCAATTGATTTTGCCACTCAAAACAATGCACATGTCATCAACCTGAGTCTTGGCGGTTACGGTTACAGCCAGTCCCAATACGATGTGTTGTCAGCGGCGGGCGATGCGGGGATTATTATTTCAGCTGGTACCGGCAATGATGCCATCGACAACGATGTGATGCCGTTTTTCCCGGCCTCTTACGATTTGGAATGCATCATCGCCGTGGCGGGGACTGATCGAAACGATAACCTGGCCAGTTTTTCCAACTACGGCAAAACAACTGCCCATTTGGCCGGCCCGGCGGCAGCCATTTATTCATCGGTGGCATCGGCGGATGATGCCTATGATGTGTACGACGGAACCAGCATGGCCACGCCCCACGTGGCCGGTGTCATGGCCTTGATGCGCTCCCCGCAACCGTCGCGGACGGTGCTTCAGTTGCGAGAAAAAATCCTGGCCGCCGTCGATCCGCTGCCATCGCTGAAGGATACCACGGTGACAGGCGGGCGGATCAATGCGTTCAAGGCCGTGCAAGGCATGGGCAGCGCCGCTGGTTTGCCGGACGGCAACATGGAGGTTTCCATCAAGCCCGGCTCCGGGTCGATGCTTTTGGCCGACACCAATCAGAAAATATTTGTGACCGTGATCGATGGCGCACCGGTGACGGACGCCGTGGTGATCGGCATTCTCGATGACGGCAGCGAGTTGTACTTCAACAACGACGGCGACTCTCCCGATGTGCAGGGCAAGGACAATGTGTACTCCTACCTGCTGCCGCTGCCGGAGGAACCCCGCAAGATGCGCCTCACGCTCGTGGTGACCGCCCCGGACAAGGAGGATTACCTGCGCGTGGTCAAGTACGACATCGTGCCGATACCGGAGAATGACCAGTTTGCCGACGCCGCCAAGCTCGCGCCGGTCGGCGGCGTGGTGGAGGCGTTCAACACCTTCGCCACCATGGAGGCTGGGGAGCCCAAGCATGGTCTGACTTCGGCCCCCGCCGGGTCGCTCTGGTGGAACTGGTCGCCGTCCGAGTCGGGCACCATGCACGTGGACATATCCGGCAGCGACATCGACGGCGTGGTGTCGGTCTACTACGGAACCTCTCTCGGGAGTCTGGTGGAACTGGCGAGCAACCTGCCGCTTGACGGATTGCGACCAGACTTTGTGCAGTTTGAGGGCAAAAAGGGCAAGACATACCGGATCGTGGTGGCAAGCCTGGAAAGTGACGACCTGGGCTACATCCGGCTGCGCGCCGAGGTGAACGGCCAGCCGGACATCAACCCGCCGTACGTCACGGTCATCAGCCCGCCGAACGGCCTGGTCACCACGGAAAAACGCGTCGAGCTGATCGGCAGCGCGGTCGATCCCTCGCCGAACTCGTCCGGGATTTGGGAGGTGTCGGTGCGCGTCAACAAAGGCATCGGCGTCACCGCCGTGGGTGCGGAGGAGTGGAGCATCCCGGTGGTGCTCTCGGAGGGGCTCAACAGGATCGAGGTGTTCGCCGTCGATTACTCCAGCAATGTCTCCAAGCCGTTCCGGATGGAGTTCGACTACCGCGCGCCCGACGTGCCGAACGACCATTTTTCAAACGCCACACAGATGAACCGTGACCGCCTGACGGCCGATGGGTCGCAGACGCAGTTTGCCCTGAGCCAGGCGATCGCCGACGTGGAGGAAATCCTCGTCAAGGTCAACGGCCGCGTGGTGGGTGCGGCCGGCTACGAGGTGTTCGGGTTTAACAGCCGCGTGCTGGTGATGGCCAAGCCACCGGCCAGGGGGGCAGAGGTGGAGGTGTTCCACCCGGTCTGGACCTCGCAACCGGTGAACACTGACAAGGCAACCCGCGAGACCGGCGAACCGGAGCACGCCGGCAACGAGGGCGGTGGCTCGGTGTGGTGGGTGTTCACCGCCCCGTACGACGGCCTGCTCAACGTCCGCACGGTTAACGCCAAGTTCGACACGGTCATGGGAGCTTACGTCGGCACACGGGTGAACAGGTTACGTCTCGTAACCTCAAACGACGACGACCCGGCCTTGGCCGAGTTGAAAGACAACCCCGGTTACAGCCGTATCACTCAGGCATTGAAAAAGGGCATGACCCTGATGGTGGCGGCCGACGGTTTTGGTGACATGCGTGGCGAACTGGCCATCCTCTCCGACTTCGTGGCCACCGCGGTACACCAGTTGAGCGTTACGTCCGGCCCGGGCGGCGCGGTGCCAAGCCCCTGGCTGCCGTTCGGTAGCGAGAAGGACGGCCTCTACGCGCTCTACGCGCAGGACGCCGCCTTGCAGCTCTTGGCCAAGCCGGGTGAGGGGAACGAGTTTTACGGTTGGCAAGGCTCGATCAGTTCGCTGGAAAACCCGCTCGACCTTGTCATCACCGGCGGGACCACTGTGCAGGCCACCTTCGGCCCGCGCCGCCTGGCCGACGATTTTGAAAGTGGCGCGCTGGGCCGCCTGCCATGGCAGTCCGGCGGCCCCGCTTGGTTTGTGCAGCAGGACGAGGTGGCCGATGGCGAGTTCGCCCTGCAGTCCGGCGACGTCAGCGACCAGCAGGCCAGTTCCATCAAGGTTCAAGCCGCCTTCTCCGGCGGGACCGGTTCGTTCTCCTCACGCGTCGATTCCGAGGAAAGCTGGGACAAACTGGTGTTTCTTATCGACGGCCGCGTGATCCGGGAATGGTCCGGACTGGTGGACTGGAACGAGTACGAGTTCAAGCTCACCAGCGGCACCCACGAGCTGGAGTGGCGCTACCAGAAGGATTTCGCCAACAGCCGGGGCGCGGATGCCGCCTGGCTGGACAACGTGAACCTCCCGCTGAGCCTGGGGGGAACCATCGGATTGATCTCGGTCGGGGACCGGCACAGCATACGGATCTGGGGCCGCTCGGGCCACCGTTACGATGTGCAGGTTTCCAGCGACCTGGTCGCGTGGGAGCCGGCGGGGTCGGTGATTGTCGGCTCCAGCGGGGTGGCGGATTTGCCGGGTAGTGTGAACACGTCAGAGGGTGCGGCCTATTACCGCGCCGTGGCCCCGTGACGGGGTGAATGAAAAAAAATCTTTGTTGCATGCAAATGAGAATGATTGAAGGAAAAGCAGCAGTGCGAAACCGGCGCCGTGGTTGGTTGGGCGGCCTTTTCCTGTTGCTGGGTGGATTGGTCTTGGCCCCGTCGGTGGTTGCGGAGGGCGGCGGCGTCGCCCAGTTTTCCGCCAGCACCTATCCCGTGGACGAGACCGAGACGCAGGTCGTCGTGAGGGTCAATCGCACTCGTGGTGGCACGGGGGATGTCACTGTCGATTACACCATCGTGGCCGGTTCAGCCAACGCAAACGATTTCACCGGCACAAGCGGCACCCTGGCATGGGCTGATGGGGATGTTGGCACAAAGACCTTCACCGTTGACATTACGAACGACCCAGACCTCGAGGGGGACGAGACGATTCACCTGACGCTGGTGAACCCGGCCGGCGGCCTGGTGGTCGGGCAGTTGGGGGCGTCCACGATCGTCATCGGCGGCAACGAGTCCGGTGAGTTCCGTTTTGCCACCGGTGCGTTTATTACTTCGGAGACCGATGGCATGGCCACCATCGTGGTGACACGCGGCCTGGGGGCCACCGGCTCGGTGGCGGTGGATTACGAGGTGCGCGGGGGGGATGACTTGTCGCCGTTCGAGATTGGCTCTGTGAGATTCTGGCGCCGAATCCCAGATGATAGCGGAGACACCGGAGGCGGAGGCGGAGGCGATGTCGATGGAAGGCTCCAATCCAAGCTGGTTCCGGGTGTCCCGGCCGAGGAGGGAGCCGATTTTCGCGAGACCAGCGGCACGCTGGTCTTCCGGGATTTCCAGATGAGCGCCACGTTCCGGGTAAGGCTGATTCCCAATTTTGACGGGGAGGTGTTCCCGTTCAGCATGGCGGAGATGGTGCTCTCCAACCCGAGGGCCGTGGAGGGCGAGCCGGAAATCGTGAAGCCGGTTCTGCATGAGGATCTTTTCCGCGCCACGCTGCGTATCAACGACACGACCGGCCCGGCCGTGGACAAGATCTGGGAGGGCGACCCCGACACCGGCGACCCGAGCTGGCCGGATGTGGATGACCCGAGGATGATCCGTCAGGGTTTCCGCTTTATGCAGGCCCGGTATGAGTTTGGCGAGGGCTTGGGCTTGACGACCCAGGAGCAATTTGACACGGGGGAGAACAAATTGGAGATTCCAGTCCAAAGGGCCTATCCGCTGGAGAGGGCGGTCGAGGTCGGCTACATGGTCGGCCCAAACCGCGGTTTCCGTGTCGATGACGCCCGCGAGGAATGGACCAACAAGGTGATGAAAAATCCCCCAAACCTGTGGACCGTTGGAGACGACCGGGATAAATTTGAGAATGGTTTTACACCAGGGGATGAACCGAGAATCATGCCGCGTGCCTTTACGAGCAGATGATGTGGGTTTGGTATTCTTTCAGTTGAACTGGGAGGCAA
>ERZ813253.652-NODE-652-length-11663-cov-9.923804_pt1 | contig 11663 bp, 10 predicted proteins | sample MGYA00520893_ERZ813253 | MGnify/ENA primary metagenome ERZ813253 (study PRJEB31669, sample SAMD00080414) | marine metagenome | biome: oceanic hadal pelagic zone biome; feature: marine hadalpelagic zone; material: sea water | place: Pacific Ocean:Izu-Bonin Trench...
CTGAAGGCGGAAGTCACCTCCAATTTGCAGATGATCACTGATATAGCCGTCCCAGTCTTCATTACCTTTGTCCAGCCAACGCTCCAGGGGTAATTCCTCCAGGGCCACCACATTGGAGCCGTAATCATTCCGCAGTCCGCTGCCGGTGGGATTCACATGGCAGGCGATACAGGATGTCCCATTCTGGACAGCAAAACGGGGCAGGGCGAAAGTGAAATTAAAAGTGAGGCTTACTATGATAATAAGAAATCTCGTAACCATTAATTATCTTCCGCTCCTTCATCTATCCAGGTTGCAATCAAATTAATTTGGGATGCAGTTAAATTACTGTTTCCTGGAGGCATAAATCCGGAATTAACATATTGCCATAATAGACTAATTGTATGATCTCCGGTGTCATCAATTACTGGACCGTTTTCACTGTCCCCTAACATGATATTTGCATAATTAGATAGACTCAAATTATTACTTGTACTTGCGATATGACAGTTAGCACAATTTTCATTAAAAATTTCTTGAATCTGCGAATAACTAATATTGCAGGTAGAACCATCACCCTCACAGGCTCCGCATGAATCTTCTACAGCGGAACCATTGCAATCACCAATACAATCTGCCACAGCATCTCCATCACAAGTTCCAGCGCAATCAAGTACTTGCCCCTCTTGGCAGCAATCAGAAACATCATCTATTTCACCACCACATGTATTGCATGCATCAACAGTAGCAGTGCAATTACCCTCACAATCATAATTTGTTTCCGGATAGGTACAGGAATCATCGTCATGGGTATTTTCGATAGAATAATTGCATGCGCCTGAATCGGTGCACCCTTCGAGTTTTGGTTCTCCAGAGTCAGAACAACTCCACAAAACTAAGAGCATCAAACTGAGAATGACGGAAGAAAGAATTTTCACAGGGGATATTTTAATAAGTTTGGATTTAGGTATGCAAGCGGAACTATCATTCAATGATATTTTTTTGGGATATCCTTATTTAACCCAAGCTGTTCAATTTTAAAAGATTTATCCATATGACTCAATTCACCTAAATTATCCCAATGGCCAAGACAAGTGAGGACATGGGAAATAACCCCCGCTCAATAATTCAGCAGTTACGGCGAACACCCCTGGAGATTAAAATATTAGTTCTGATTGTTGTCTGCCTCACCCTTGGATTTGGAACTTACGTGATTTATTCCCTCAATTCAGAGTCCAAAGCGCTCATGCATCAGCATCGGCTGCGCTCACATCTGTTTGGAGAAACTCTGATCTCCGGCATACGCAATATCATGCTGTCCGGTCGAGCGCCTTATGTCCGTGCTTTTGTTGAAGAGGCACGGGAAGAATTTGACAAAGTAGGTGAATTCCATCTCTTTAATAATAAAGCTGAGGAAATTTTCCCCCCCAGGAAACCCCATATTTCTATCCCATTGCAGGATTTGGAAATTAAAAAAGCCCTTACTCAAAAACAGTTTTCAAATACTCTTTATCCCTTAAAGAATGAAGCCTCCTGTAGAGCCTGCCATGCAGATGGGTATGAAATTAGAGGTGCTGTAAAGCTGGACTTTATTCAAGATGCAGATTGGGAAAAAGCCCTCATGCAGGTGGTGCATGGTGCCTTCCAAGCCATCATGCTTTCTGGGAAGGGTGAATATGCCGATACCTTGCTCCTAGAAATTAACCAATTGCCTGGCGTGAATCTCCTTCAGGTTTACGATGAAGATGGTATTTATGTAGCTTTTGGTGATGATAATGTTGAGGTAAATGAAGATATTTTAGAAGATGTGGCTGATACCTTCCATGATAAATTTGATTTAGGGAGCACAATTAAAAAAGACAGCTATCATTTTGCACCCTTTCCCAATCTGGAATCCTGTCATGTCTGCCATGGTCCGGATTCAAAATTGCGGGGAATATTGGCCATGGAGATGCAGGCTGAAAAGGTACGGCGAGACCAGGTAATTAATTCGGCAATAATCGGATTTAAGAATCTAATGCGGCTGCAAAAGGCTTCCTATGCCGGCGCTTATATTGATGAAATCCGCAGCCTGCCCTTTGTAGAAAATTTTCAGGTTTTTGATAATGGACATGTATCTGATTCCGGGTTTCAGGAATTATGGGTACCCAACCCGGATTATACAAGAATTTCCATGGATTCCACCGTTGCCAACCTGATTGCAAAGAATAATCTCAATAACATTGCTGAGCAGCAGCGGATGGAATATATTGAACAAATCACGAATATAGATCATCTCACCCAGATGGTCCCCATTATAAATGATGAAAAATGCCAGGCTTGCCACAAACCGCCTGATCAGGATTCTCCTCTCTATGAATCTCAGAAAGATAAGTGGAAAGTCCGTTCAGTGGTGAAGGTGTCCACCTCAATGAAGGATATTCAGGATGAAATTCAGAAAAACACACAGGCTTCTATTATTGCGGGATTGGTGACAATAATACTGGTAACTCTGCTTTTAAGAGCTTTTATGAGGGCCACGGTGCTTAAACCCCTTGATATCATCGGCGGGGTAGCAGATAAAATTGGAGAGGGGGACCTTTCCGTAATGGCAAAAGTCAAATCTCAGGATGAAATTGGAGTACTCGCCCAGCGGATTAATAAAATGATTAAAGGTTTGCAGGAACGAATGCACCTCACCAAGTTTGTTTCGGATGAAGCCCTGAGCGCAGTGGAAAAAGCGGATTTAAAAGGGTTGGCATTGGGAGGGGAACGGAAAGAAGCCACAGTGTTATTTTCAGATATCCGGGGATTTACATCCATGTCGGAAAAGATGGAACCGGAAGAGGTAGTAAACCTGCTCAACACCTATTTTGATAAACAGACTGAAGTCGTTCTAAATACCGGAGGAGATATTGACAAATTTGTGGGAGATGAACTCATGGCAGTCTTTAAGGGGGAGCAGATGGCAGATCAAGCGGTGGATTGCGCAGTGAAAATACAAGAGGAAGTTCAAAAACTCAATCAGAAATTGGGTAAGAATATTGGAATCGGAATTGGCATTAATACGGGCTCTATGGTTATGGGCGCTATGGGCAGCAAGGACCGCATGGATTTCACGGTTATTGGTGACAATGTAAATTTAGGCGCCCGTCTCTGTAGTGCTGCGGCTGCCGGAGAGGTAATTATTTCTGAGAGTACCAATAAATTATTGGAAGGGAAAAATTTTCAACTGACTAAATTAGACCCCATCAAGGTAAAAGGGAAGGAAAAGCCAATTCAGATTTATAAAGTTACTTAATGTGAAACAAGCTTATTTACCCGCCAACCACAATAGGAAAAAGCAATGGCGGGTCAGTTTATTTCTAATTTGTAGTGGCACAATGGCCACCAAAAACGGATAAACATTGTACCACTATATAAAAACGCTAAATCCACCCTTCACATTTAAGGCGTTTCATCAATTCCGGGTCACCAAAATAGAGGGCATTGCGCCCTCTTTGAGCCCATTCCACTTCCAGTTTGTCATTTAGAATCAGGATTGAAGGCAGGATTTGAGTTTCATTTATGATTAAGTCTAATGATCGGGCAATCTTCAAATCCTGATCTACTATAAATGGAAATGGGAATTTGGTTAATTCCTTTGCTTTTTGAAGTTTGTCTACAGGTCCCGGCGCCAACACCAGAAAGGTTACATTACAAGCGCTTAACTTGTCAAAATTCTGCATGATGCGCAGAAGTTGGGTCTGACAGACAGGACAGTCCGGGGCTTTCATGGTAATGACGGCTACCGTTTTTTGTTTGGTGATCTCTTTGAGGTTGATGGTAGTGCCGTCTATATCAGTAATCATTTCAGGGAATCCACCAAACAGGTAAGTGATAAATACCATTACTAAAAATTGAACTTTCAAAATCAGCATTTTAATTCAATTTTCAATTCTTAATTCTTCTATCTTTAATATAGTTCACCCTGATTCCCCAAAAGCCACTGCAAGAACCACCAGTCCACCGCCTAAATAGCCCCACATCCCAAGAAATTCTGCGGCAAATACCATGGCAAACAAGGCTGCAAATACCGGTTCCAATGAAAAAATGATTGCTGTTTCACCGGGGTTTAGAATCTGTTGTGCCCAAATCATAATTAGTATTGCGATAAATGTAGCTGCAATTCCAGTTACCAATAAGGCAGAGATCAGGCGAGGCGACCAAATGGCAAATATGGGCTCAAATATGAGGCTATTAAAAAATGAGAACCCCACAACAACCCATGTTTGGACTAAAAAAAAGGGTAAAATCCGAACTTTCTTTTTAACATAATAGCCCTGGAGAATAATATGAACTGCGAATCCCAGGGCACATCCAAAAGTAAGAATATCTCCCCAATTAATCATACCACCTCTGGGGTCAAGTAAAATATAAAGTCCAATTGTAGCCAGCACCACTGCAAACCAAACCTTCATTTTAACTTTCTGAATATTAAATAAATATAGAATTATAGGGACCATTAATACACTAACGCTGGTGATGAAGGCGGATTTACTGGCAGAGGTTTGTATTAGTCCAAAATTTTGAAAGGCATATCCACAAAAGAGACATAATCCACAGGTAAATCCACCTACGAGTTCTGTTTTTGTGAGAGTGAAGATAGATTTATTAACCACTGCCAGGGTGAGAATGCCCGCAATTGTAAACCGTAATGTTACAAAAGCAAAGGGACCGGCATCATTCAGGGCATCCTTCACCATTATAAAGGTTACTCCCCAGATCAAGGTTACGAAGACCAATAAAATCTGCGCCAATCGTTTTTTATTTTTCATCTTTAAATCCTATAAAGACAGTAGAGATTCCAAAGGTGAGATCATGGATTTCGGCGCGTTTAAAACCAGAGTATATAATTTTACGGCAGATATCATGACGGGAAGGAAAGAAATCCACAGATTCGGGCAAATAGCGGTAGGCATCCGAACGTGAAAAAAAGCTGGCAATTCGAGGAAGGATATGATGAAAATAAAGATGAAAAATAATATCAATAATTTTTGATTTGGGTTTGGAAAATTCCAAAATTCCCAATTTGCCCCCGGGTTTTAGTACACGGTAAAATTCGGAAAGTGCTGTTTCGTAATTCGAGATATTTCGAAATCCGTAAGATATGGTGAGACAGTCCACCGAATTATCATCAAGGGGTAAATTTTCAGCATCACCTTCAATAAAAGTAATATTATCCAGTTTTTTTTGCCGGGCTTTCCCCTGAGCAAGTTCGACCATTTTTGGGGATAGATCAATTCCGGTAATGGAAACTGAATGTTTTGTGAGAATTTGAAATCCTACATCTCCCGTACCACAAGCCACATCTAAAATAGTATTACCATCCTGAATTTCTATTTTTTCAATAAATTTCTTTCGCCAATAGATGTCAATTCCCAGACTGAGAAAATGATTAAGAAAATCGTAACTGGGGGAGATATCGTCAAACATCTTCCGGACAAATTCCTTTTTTTCATCACCTGTATGAGTAAATTCTGGCATTTCTCTTTTAAACTCCTCCTATTGGACAGCGAAATTTACATCAAGATAGTATTTTATACTTCCAATCCTTTTGAAACCTGTAAATTTTCACATGGTAGAATTGACCAAAGAAAAAAACTTGGAACAGGGAATATTAAAATCCCTGGAAAAAGCGGCTGCAAATGGCGAGTCTATTCTTTTCTCATTTTCATTTCGCTTTGAGGTTCGGGACTTACTCCCAATTCTCACCCACCCTTCGGATAAAAATACCACCCGCTTTTATTGGGAACAACCTTCCCAAGGATTTTCATTTGCAGGATTGGGTTCCATTTTAGAATTTCAATCAACCGATGTAGAAAATTCAGAGGAGATAAATAACCAAATTAAGAATACCATGGAAATGGGAATATCTGTCACGGATAACTCCCTCATAGGTCCCCGTATCATTGGAGGTTTTGCTTTTAATAATTATAAGGGAGATGATGATACATGGAAAAACTTTCCCAGAAAACATTTTTTATTACCGGAATGTCTGGGCACATCAACAGATGATGGGACCTGGCTCACCATATCCCGGATGGTACAGCCAAACGAAAAATTGAATACCATAATTAATGAATTTACACGGACAATAATCTTTTACGAAAACCGCCTTCCAGTTACACTACCCCCCATTTCCCGGGTGGCAGTGGATAAATTCCGAGATGTACCCAATAGATCAACCTATGATAATACCATATTTTCTGTATTGGAAAATATTAAACCCGGTCAATTAGAAAAAGTAGTAATTTCCCGCTCTCACCATGTAAAAGTCGGGAAGGATTTCAGTGTGATTTCTGCCATGCAGGTGTTGCGTAATGCCTATTCCAATTGTACCAGCTTCTTTTTCTCACTGCCGGGGAAGGGTACATTTTTTGGCTGTACTCCAGAGCGGTTAATTAGGTTAAAAAATGGATACGTTCAAACTGAAGCCTTGGCTGGTACCATTGCCCGGGGGAATAATATGGAGGAAGACCGTATTCTTGGAGAAATATTGCTTGATAGCCATAAGGAAAGAGAAGAACATAATTTAGTCATGGAGCAGATAATTCGAAAGTTGGAACCAATCATTCCTAATATTCAATTTCCGAAGTCACCACAAATTTTAAAATTGAAAAATGTTCAGCATCTGCAAACACCCATTTCTGGTGAGTTGGAAAATGGGGAACAGGTATTGGATTTGGTTGAGAGACTGCATCCCACCTCAGCCGTCGCCGGAACACCTACGGATCAGGCAATGCAGGTAATTGGGAAAATGGAAGCTCATGATCGGGGTTGGTATTCAGGTCCAATTGGCTGGATAAATGATAAAGGAGATGGCGAATTTTATGTTGCTCTACGTTCCGCTCTTGTAAAGGATGAGGAGGCTCACGTGTTTGCTGGTGGAGGTATTGTATCAGAATCCCATCCAGATACTGAATGGGAAGAGACCGAATTGAAATTGCAGCCGATTATTTCGGCGCTATCTGGTGGACAAATCTGAGAGATTGAAGATTGCGGATTTCGGAATGATTGAACTTAGTGAAAGGGTTAAAACCCTTTAGATAGATTTATTTTTATTCCCCATCCAGAAGGATGGGGAAGTTGAATCATTTGACATATTCAGTATTATTGTATAGAAAAAAATAGCCCCGGTATTTATGCCGGGGTAAAAATCAAAAAAATAATGGGATTTATCCCAATAAAACAATTAAAAATCAAAATCAAAATATCCAATGGTCGATTTTCACGGCTTCTTACCTCCACCACCTGGGTGTACGTCACGCATGTATTTCACCGGGAGCCAGAAATTCTCCCCTTACGTTCGCCGTTACTGAGCATTCCAATATAAAATGTATCAGTCATGTGGATGAAAGATCTTCAGCATTTTTTGCTTTAGGATTGGCAAAGTCCACCCAAAAGCCGGTGATACTTATATCGACTTCTGGTACAGCCCCTGCTAATTTCTATCCAGCAGTTATAGAGGCCAGTCTCAGCCGTGTGCCGCTTATAATTCTTTCAGCTGACAGGCCAGCCTATCTGATTGGTACAGGCGCTAATCAAACCATCAATCAACAAAATTTATATGGAAGCCATGTACGCTATTTTACTGATGTGGGGCTTCCCAAAAATAATAATGAATCATTAAAGAAACATTTATTCACAGCCTTTCAACATTCTTTCGGTTTGAAATTTGAAGAACCTCCAGGTCCGGTTCATTTGAATTATCCTTTTGATGAACCATTATTACCTGAAAATGTAAGTGGGATAAATCCTCATTCATTTAACTTTGAAAATATTGAAAAACCAAATGTAAAATTTCCCATTCCAATTCTCACTGAAGCAAAAACCCCCCTCATTATTGTTGGTCCCATGGAAGGGAATTGTCATCAAAAAGAGATGATACAATTAGCAGAAAGAATTCAAGCGCCAATTTTAGCTGACCCTCTTTCTCAACTTCGCTATGGAAGTAATAGCAAAATGGTTTTGGCTAATTATGATTATTTCTTGAGATGTAAAAAAATAAACCCGGACTTAATTATACGGTTTGGTCGAAAACCAACTTCAAAAGTATTGAATCAGTTATTAGATAAATGGAAGGGCAAAACCATTTTGATTGACGCATGGAGACAGTTCAATGATGATTGTCCCCAATTTATTCAATCCACAATCGGCGGGTATTGCCAATATCAAATTGAGAACTGTGGTTGGGAAGGTGACCCAAGTTGGCAAAATCAATTGTTAGCATGGGAAAAACAGGTATCTGATATTATTCTGCATGAATCAGTATTTTCCGAAGGGACAATTGCCAAATGTTGTGTAGAATCCATTAAAAATGATGGACAGTTATTTATAGGCAATTCTATGCCCATTCGAGATGTGGATATGTTTACTTTAGCTTCTTTAAAAAAAATAGATACCTACAGTAATCGTGGGGCAAGTGGAATTGATGGTGTAATTTCATCTGCTCTAGGTATGAGTCATAATTTGGTAAACAAAAATTCACTTTTATTAATTGGCGATGTGAGTTTTTATCATGATATGAACGGATTATTGGCATCAAGATATGGAGCAAATTTAACCATTGTAATTATAAATAATAGTGGGGGTGGGATTTTTTCATTTCTACCCATTGCTGAAAGTGGATTAGAAAATTTCCAACAATACTGGACTACAGATACGGAATTACAAATTAATAAGGCGGCTGAGCTGTATAATTGTAAATATTATTTTGCTGAGAACTTAAAAGAATTAGATAACTCTATTAAGGAAAGTTTTAAAAATAAAGGTGTACAAATTATAGAGGTGAAAACAGATATCCATGAAAATATATTAGCACACAATAGTTTGTTAGAAAAAGTGGAGACCGTCCTATCTGGCAATTAGACCTTATATAGAGATTCACCTTCCGAATGGGCGATGATGGATGCCCCAATACTATCACTGAAAATATTCACCATGGTACGCATCATATCCAGAGGACGGTCAACAGCCAGCATGGTGCCAATAATAATTGCCACATCAGCATCCTGAAAACCTACAGCCTGAGTTACAATGAAAATCATTACAAGGCCAGCACTGGGGATTCCTGCAGCGCCAATGGATGCGAGTAATGCCGTGATCACTATGGTGAGTTGGTTTGAAAATGATAAATCAAATCCTAAAACTTGACTGATAAATAATACGCCAGCACATTCATAGAGGGCTGTGCCATCCATATTAATAGTAGCTCCCATAGGTAACACAAAAGAGGATACTTTGTTGGAAACCCCTGCATTTTTTTCAACACAGCGCATGGTTACTGGGAGGGTAGCATTAGAAGAACTGGTGGAAAATGCAGTTGCTAAAGCCGAAGCCATAGCCGAAAAATGCCTACGTGGATTTATGCCTGTAAAAATGTAAAATAGAAGAGGAAGTACAATAAAAAAATGAATAGATAATCCACCGGCAATGGTGAGCATATATTTTCCAACAGCAGCAAACAAACCAAAACCAGATGTGGCAACCGCTTTTGTAATGAGTCCTAATACACCTAATGGAGCAAATTTGATGACAATCTGGGTAATATTCATCATCACTTCAAATGCAGAATTAAAGAAGTTCCGTAAAAATTCAGAATGTTTGGAATCAATCCGTGTTAAGCCCACTCCCAGGAAAATCGCAAAGAAGATAATACCCAGCACATCTCCCGATGCAGCAGCATTAAATGGATTTAAAGGTATCATCCGGATCAAAATATCTGCAGGAGAACCGGGGGTTTGCAGTTTGGAATGGTCAAATGATTCCTGCAGACCCAGGTTTACTCCATTGCCAGGCTGAATCAAATTGGTAAGTGTCAGTCCGATAATAATGGCAAAGAGGCTGGTGGTAAGGTAATAAAGAAAAGTTTTAGTACCAATTCTTCCCAGACTTTTTCCACCACCAATACCAGAGACCCCAGTGACGATGGATGTAAAAATAAGGGGTACAATCACCATTTTTAGTAACCTGACAAAAATTACTCCCAGTGAGGTAATGAGGGAATAAATAGTTCCCTCTGGAGTACCATGAAATGTATTTTGGAAAATAACCCCAATGCCAATACCAAGTACCATGGCAATGAGGATTTGCCAATGCAGTTTTAGCTTTTGCATAAAAATCCTTTAATTAATTGGGGTAGAAGTTAAGGCAGGTTGAATTTATGAGAGGAATAAAAAAGCCCGGAAAGAGGTCCGGGCTTTTTTGTCATTAATTGGTAAACTTCGGAGGAGGAAAAGTTCACCAAGTGAAATTACTTATTAATTAATGTGCTTACCAGTTATAACTGATAGTCCAACCTGCACCCAAAGGTGCATCATTTCGTCCAGTGACATACTTAACAGGGTCGTTGAATAAGTGGTTATTGCCTTCAGTATTAAGAGCCATGTCTAAGGTGAAAGATCCATAGTTAAACCCAAGACCCAGAACAACACCATTATCATCAGCATCAACACCTGTTTGATTCATTAAATCATAAGAATGTTGATAGCCAACTCTTAGGGTTGCCCAATCTGTCATAGGGCTTTCAACACCAAAGGTCCAATTCAAAGCTAAGCTACCATCATCACCCGTGCCTTCACCCGCACCCCTATTATCATAACCAAATCCTAAGGCAAATAGACCACTAGCTCCATTATCATAACTTCTATTTGTATAGAAATCACAGTTGAACTCCATGTTTGCATCACCTGCACCTTCTTCAGTTTCTCCATTTATATTAAGACCAACCAAGATGTTATCCCATACCCAAACATCTTGAGCCCGGCGAAGATTTATGCTATGATCTGTGGTGTTAGTTGTAAAACCAAAGTCCATTCCAGCAAGCGGCATACCAAAACCGATATTGATATCGGTCTTTGCATCAGCGGCTTCCATTGGCGTACAGTCAACAGCATCTGCAGCACAAGTTACTTCTGTAACTTCAGCAGACATGCCCAAACCAAAAGTGACTCCCATGGTACCGTTACCCCACATCAGATTTGCTATTTCGTCACCTGTACCGCCTCTAAATCCCCACGTTGTACCATCAGAATTCCAAATGGAAGTAAAATCAGTTCCATCTGTCCAAGCAACATTATGGTTATTTACGGATGCAGGGAAATTAGTTATATTTGCATAATCGTCAGCCCAATAACCTGCATTGCCACCTAGTGCAGCAACTCTTTGATTACTAGCAAATATAAATGTACTGATTGATAATAATATCAAGAGTGTCTTAACATTCTTCATATTGTTTTTCTCCTTTTTTGTTTTTGTTTTTTTTATACATGATTAAAAGCAATCACTTATAAATTATTTTTAGCCCAAATTTACGTACAACCTAAAATATCGCAAGTTATCCACCTTGTGAGGCTTTGATTGTAAATAATATTACAAGCTTTCAATTAATAAATGCAAGGATTTAAAGTAATGCTTTAAATAAATTTGTAAGCAATCCATTATAACTAGTTGTATTATATGCAATTAGTACATAATAAATTGTTTTAATATTTAGTGCAATTATCTGATTATGTTCCCAAGCATCCCCATTACATTAAAAAATTTAGTGAATTTCAAATCTTTTCAGATTTTTATAATTATGATATTGTGACATCAATCACAATTAATTATACCGATGGAATTATGTGATGTAGGTATAAAAATTATTTCTTTTCACCTAGTAT
>ERZ813253.653-NODE-653-length-11647-cov-4.633160_pt1 | contig 11647 bp, 31 predicted proteins | sample MGYA00520893_ERZ813253 | MGnify/ENA primary metagenome ERZ813253 (study PRJEB31669, sample SAMD00080414) | marine metagenome | biome: oceanic hadal pelagic zone biome; feature: marine hadalpelagic zone; material: sea water | place: Pacific Ocean:Izu-Bonin Trench...
TTTTTGTTGTTCCATTGTTACTCCTTAAGCCTCAGCTAATTTTATATCAAGATTATCAAATCTAAATTCCCAATAAAATATTACTAAGTCTGCCAATTTTGCTAAACACTTTGGAGACAAAATTTTATTTGGGTACATAAAATTAATTATGGTTGGATAAATCATATGTTATTTCAAATTCCTAATGTTACCAGCCTGATACTTTCCTCTATTCCATTCTCTTTCAACATACTTTGTCAATTCTTCTTTACTCATATCTTTAGTTAAATCTACCGGTTTCTCAATTGAATCTTCTGTTACTTTAAGTGCTCCAGGAAATTCTCTATCAATAAAAGGATGTCCTTTCGGTAGTCCACCTTCTTTATTAAATGTTACTTCATCAATAATTAATTTATGTTCCTTACCTTCTGATATTTCTATTCCAGTAAATGTTGTTCTCTTACCCTTAGACTTTGAAAATATACTCATTCATAAATTCTCCAAGTAATATAAGGTGTATTATTCAAACAATGAAATTTCATTTCTTTCAGACTTCTTTTTCTATTTAAGATCTCACCAACAACTTTCTTTTTCTTACAGTAAAAGTCATACTTAGTAATTATCTGAATTGGTCTTTCACCAGTATCAATAAACTGTTCAACCAAAGAACTTATTTCTTTTAGGTCTTTGTCATATACATTTAATGTTTTCATTTCTTTTTAATCTTCATTAAAATTAAAGCTATAGTCATAATACTTACTGAAGAACTTGTTATCATTACTGGTAGCAACATATTTGAAATACCATATGTTAACCATAATACATGAGCAACCATTGATAAGATAAGCCATTTTAATGAAATATCTCGTGTGTGTTTTGTTTTATATGATTTATATACTTGAGGCATTAATCCAATTATGGAAAAACTTGCCGCAAGTAATCCAATAAATTCTAATTTCATTAGGGTGCCTCTTGACCAAAAAACTCATAGTTCATTTTAATATATTTATCCCATTCATCTGGAACTTCCGATTCTTCAAAAATTGCCTCAACTGGACATTCTGGTTCACAGGCACCACAATCAATACATTCCTCTGGGTCTATGAATAATTGTTTCCCCTCGGGGTCAAATCCATCAACCATGGCTTCCACACCAATATCTTTATCTTTTGTAAAATGAATACAATCCACTGGACAAACTTCTACACAAGCAGTATCACAAATTCCAACACATGGTTCTGCTATAATATAAGTCATTTTATTTTTCCTTAATCAATTTTATAATCATAAATATTTTCAAATTCTTCTATAGGTAACATTCTTATTGCATCCCAAGTCAACTTAGTACATACCTTTGCACATATTTGACAACCAATACATTCATCAAACCTTATTTGTACCGGTGGAATAGGAATACCATACTTCTCTTTAGGTACTGTCTCAATACAATCAACTGGACAAAACGGAACACACACTTGGCAACCTGTACAACTATCTTCATCCACTACTGCCATAAGACGAGGTTTTCTTTTTTTATGCCCTATCTTTTCTGTTAATTCAGGAATTGTTTTGTAATGATTTATCATTTGATAGTGGAATATTTAAATGTTTTTAAAGAATGAATATCTTTTATATTATATTCTTTACCATTTGTAGCAATAAACTTCTCTGGTAAATTATCCCATTGTCCTTTAGGTATTTTACCCATATCATTCACAGTTTTTCCTATTCTTTCTGTAGGTAATCCTTTTAAATCACAACTATCCCATTGTATCCAATCGTCTGTATCATCTACTTGAACAAATGGTTTATTATATTCCATCCTACTTAATTCTTCTAATAGAAATTTCATTCGTAACCCCCATCACCACCTGCTCCTGTTCCATCTAACATCGGTCTATTCAATTCCATACCCATCATAGTTTGTGCTTCTTCACTCATCATAGATTGATCCCAAGGTGGATCCCATACTAAATCAACATGACATCTATCTATACCTTCTACTTTTTGAACTTTTTGTTTAACATTATTTAAAAATTCTGGGCCAACAGGACACGCAGGACTTGTTAATGTCATTTTAAGTTCAGCATGCATAAAAGTTTCACCAGTTTCTTTAATAGGTTTTCCACTATCTAATATTTCTCGAGCATCCCCATCAATTTTAGTTCTCTCTTCTACTTCAATAGAATATATTAATCCTATATCCCAAATATTATATGGTATCTCTGGATCCATTATTGTTTTACAAACATTCTCTATTCTTTTTTCTATTGTCATATCCATTATAAATCTCTTATCTCCATGTAAAGTAAATAACTAATTCCTAATACTGATATTCCTATGAATACCCAAATAATCAATCCCAAACCCATCATCGTTTCATCATTCTCACGGCTTCTGCAAATCCTCGTAATCTTTGACTTGTTATTGTTCCTTTTAAACCAAACCCATCTATTAAACCTTGTCCATCGTAATCGTCCATAGAAGATTTTGGTTCACCATTAAATGCCTTCTCTAATAAATATAAGATACCTGAAATGATTAATGAATCTGATACAGTATTTATTTGTATAGGGTCATCATTTTCTAATTTAATCCAAGCGTGAGATGTACAACCATGTATAAAGTTTTCTTCTATTTTATATTCTTCTGGAAATTCTTTCGTTGATTTCTTGCCCAAGTCTACAAGATAATACAATCCCATATTAGCGACCCCATTCAAATCCTCTAATGTGTCATATATCTTTTTAATCTTTTCTGATACCATTAGCCCTCTCCACCACCATCAAATCCTAAGTAGTTTGATTCATCTCGAATATCATGTTCATTACTATATTGTTCATCTTCTTCTATTGCCTTTTCTTCTAATCGTTCCAAATAATAAATATCATGTTCTGTTAGTTGTATACCTTTAGAAACTTTAACTGCTAATTTTTTACACTGCATTCTAATACCACCATCAGCTGGAAACCCATAATATGATTGTCTACCCAACTTATGAATTCTCTCAAAAGTCCATTCCTTTTTTTCAGGGTCGTCTGGCCAGGCGTTATAATTGTTTGGAAGTCCGCCGTAACTCATTTAATTTTTTTCTGGCAATTCATCACTATCATCAAAAACCTTGAACGTTAATATCCATTTCATATCTTCATCTTCATCCCATTCTTCGTAGTCTGATAAGAAACAAGTATCAGTAGTCATTCTATTTAATACTGGTTGAACTTGATCTTCATCTTTACATATAATATAAATGTAATCACCGTTAGTTCTTACCATAACTACATTATCAGGACCATTATATACTACATTATCTTTCATCATTTAAATATCCACTTACCAATTTTAGAATCCTTTATTACACCCAATTCGTCCCTGACTTCATCTATGTAATTAATTAAATTATCTATCTTAACTATTATTTCTTGTATTTGTTTTTCAGTAAATTTTCTATTAGTTTCTAATCCTACTGTTACTGTACTATTTAAATTATCAGTTAAATCTATTCTCATATCGGCTGCTACATCATAAATTTCTTTCTGAAGTAATAGTATTCTACCATTAGCATTATCAATTCTCTTTTGATGTTTATCTATAAATAACTCAAGTGTGTTATCTGCTATCTGACCACTCTGTATTATGTTATTAAGAAATTCTAAATCATCTAACATCTTATTTAATTCTTTAACATAATGACGAATGGTTTCTGGGTTAGATACTTCAACAAACGCATCAACATTATTTTTTATTAAAACATAATCAGTATATAATTCATCCATCATATTATTAAATTTATTCGTACCATAATAAATACCACCATAGAAACCACCTAATCCAAATACTAATACTAATACAATTTTAGTTAATGTATCTTTTATCATTTTATCCTCCTATTTCTCATCCCACATACTTGGTTGTTTATCCACTTCTTCACCATACATAGAATATCTTGGTCTTGGTGGTGGTGGAGCATCTGGTTCTACTTCTGTATGTACAGAATATATTTCACCCTTAAACGAACTTAAATGGAACTCCGTTGTTTTACCACCAGACTGTTGAAACGAATATTCTAACCCATCTGTTAGAGAAGGGAATACTTCTGATTTTTTATTTGCGTCTGTCCATTGATCCCCAGGTGGAACTCTTTTTAATACTAATGTTTTAACTTCTTTTTCTGCCATAACTACTCCTCTAAAGTTTTTCCTAATATGGTTTTAACTAACTCATATGTAAATAGTGAAAATTCTGGATATTTAGAAAAGGCACTTATTAAGTTTGCCATGTATTCACCATTTATATAATCTGTATTGTATTCTTCCATTATGACTGCCTGTTCCATGAATGTTCTAATGGCTATTTTTAAATCTTCTGGTAAATCTTTTCGTGGTTCTAACTTACCTTCCATATATTTTTTGGTAATAACTTTCATATCTCTATCTTTACTCATTTCATATGTACCGATAAATTGATATACAAAATAACACAAGCTAATATTAATGATACTACAATTCTTTGGTTTGGCATTTCATTTAATATCAGACCAGTCATTACAAAAAATACAATTGTTGCCATTCCAAATCCAACAGGTCTAACCGCCCAATACTCTCCAAAGTATTCATAAAACAACCTTGTAGAATAATAGAATAAATAACCAACCGGTATACCACCAAATAATATCCACCATTGTGATTTGGCCCAATCCCATTTAAATTGTGCATTCATATGAAACCATGCGAATATATTACCGACAAAACTCATACTTAACGCGGCTATTAATAACCAAGCTTTATCGTTCATTAATTCTTACCAAATAAATCTGCTAATGATTCTCCAAGTTCTTTAGCCAATTCATCACCTGTTATATCATCTTCTGATATATCTTGTTGTTCTTCAAATGTTCTACCTATATCTTTATTGACCGTTCTATGTTTATTTGGGTGTTCTAAGAAATAACAATTATAACAAAAGAATCTAAGGTTAGATGGTTTCTTATCATGTATATCTCCATTAATAAAATGTACTATAAGTGGTGATAACATATCTGTTTTCCTTTGTCTTGATTCTCCACAACACGAACACCTTTGTGGTAATACAAATTCCCTAATCAATTTTTTCTGAAATGTTAACTCTACATCCATTGGTTTAAGACCACTCCAAGTTACTTTCCTCGCACGACTAACACCTGCTGAACTTGGTAATGGTTTCCATACATCATACTTCTTCGCGTATTTCTTAAATGTATTATACGATGTATGAAGTGATTGAGCTGCTTTATGCATACTCTCTGATTCTTCTATTGCCCGAACAATCCTATCTCTTGGTATTGGTCTACCGAGATATGGATTTATTCCTTGTCGTCCTGTTTGTGCCATTTGTTACTCCTTTGTAATTCTTTGAGTGGTTCGCTAGATGTATTAGTAGGATTTATTCGGGCTCGATCCGTTACCATACCACTCATATTATAAATATAACCTGTTATTAGAAAACACACATTTATTTTGTGTCAATACTATTTCTATGTTTGTATGGGTTAGGATCCAATGTACATCTATATTCTAACAACCTACCACATACCTTACAACATATCGGTGTGATATCTTTTGTTGATGGATAGTATGTTAAATGTTCCTCACAATGTTGTTCTATCATTTCCCATTCATCTTTCTTATTCTTATTTAGAATGTGCCTATCCTTATCCTGACCACAACATTTGGTATAAGTACCTTTTGATTTCTTACCAGTCTTCTTTTCTTTAAAATAATTTCTATCCATTTTATAATATTTCTCCGTTGGTCGGGTGGGCAGGATTCGAACCTACGAATTCCTTGCTCCCAAAGCAAGAGCCTTACCGGACTTGGCCACCACCCGATTTCAGTTCTATGATATACCTACCTGCCCTCCTGAGTCTACCCATTTGGTATGTCAAGTGACTCCAACCATAGAACTGATTATTTTAATATATTTAATATAAAGTAAATTTTTACCAATAAAATATTTGATGATATTAATAATAATACTACCATTATTTGAACTATCTTCATTGGAAATGGTTTTTTAATTTTTATATTTTTTAAACTCATTAATCTTCTTTATCCTTTATCCATATGTTTCTTTGATAGGTTTCTGACCATTCGGAATGACCGCTGAAATCTTTTGTTTTAAATTGTTTAATCCAAAATTCTAATAAATCTGGAGTTAACTTCTGAAATAACTCTCCAGGACTTCCTCCTCTAATATAATTTACCCCTATTTGTTTATGAAGGAATTCGGCGAGTTTTTTACTATCAAGTATCATTTCAGAAGTGTAAAGGTATACAACATTAATGTTCCTATAGCAACTATTAAATGTATTACTGGTGCTCTTTCCATATCATTTTATTTGCATGAGTTATTTCACTAACTTCATATCCTGAATCTGTTATCACTTTAATAGTTTTTTCAATATCAGGTTCTTTCAAAATCACTACCTTAACAATTTGTTTCTTGATATCAACGAATACATTATTCTCATCGGTATAATCCATTTTACCAATACCCTTATTTAAACCGTGTGCACAAAATGAACAAACAAGACCTTTAACTTTAAATGTTATAGTATCACCAATATAAAATGTATGTTGTTCTATTCCATATCCTTTCATCCAATCACTATAGTTATAGGTCTGACCCCAAACTAAATTAGTCCAACCAAAAAATACGAATAGTCCAATAATCCAATATAATGTTTTTTTATTTTTCTTCATTGTTATCCTTATCTACATTCGATAAATAAAATGAACCAATACTGAATATAACCAGTATAAGTCCGAATAATACAATCGCTATATACTCTAATGATAAATATATATTAACCATTTTTATGTTTTCCTTTATTATTCATGATGTTTCAAATTCTTTCCAATTAGATTCTTCCATAGTCTGTATAATAGCCTCTACAACTTCTTGGGCTATCTTATGATTAAATGATATACCTTTTTTGGTTGGTCGCCATTCACCATTGTCGTCATAGTATATTCTACAATCTACAAACTTATGACCTTCATATTCACTTTCTTCTATTCGAATTATTTCCCTACTGTTCTTCTGTATCTCTACCATGTTATTTCCTTATATTCATATGAACCTAATTTATAATTGTTAAAGCTATCAATTGGTAATCTTAACAAGTAGTATTGTTTATTATCAATTGTAATGTATTGAGGCACCTCGTTATACAATTCTATTTTGATAATCATATCAATTAATTCATCACGAGTTTCCTCACTCATTCTATTCTCACCTATCATTTCAAGCTCTGACCAACACCACATTGTGGGATGAGATGAAGGATATATTCGATACGGTACTATCTCGACTTGAAGTAAGGATGGGAGCTCTTGACTAAACCCTATTCCTAATAATATTAAAATACTTATAATTAATTGTTTCATGTTGTTACCTTTTCTTTATATCTTTATTTGTTTTTTGTCTATGACAGGGACGACATAATGTTTGCATATTATCCAATCCATAATAAGTCCAATCTAATTCTTTTTCCTTTATACCCTTTTGTTCCAATAGCGGTCTGATGTGATCTAAGTCCCAACCTCGTCTTGTACATTGTTTATCACACTTATTACATATTCCTTTATCTCGTTTCCATATATGTTTTCTTGCTTCTCGTGAATGATATATAATCATATATTTAGTTGCACAATCTCCATGCCACGATTTTCGTTTATTTAATTCTTCTCCAACTAAATCATTCTTTCCTTTAAATATATCTTCACCACACCAACGACATCTACCTTTCTTGATAGTCCAATAATATTTTGGTTTAGGTGGTTGTCTGAAATTACCATCCCATTTTTTCTTTCTCTTACCAAATGTTATCTTATGTCTTTTAGTCCAACCACTTAAAGGCCTCCCCATTATTAACTCCTTCTTATTCCTTTTAGTTGGTGGAGCTGTAGGGAATCAAACCCTAATTGCCGCAGTGCAAGTGCGGAGTAATCTCGTTATACCACAGCCCCATATATTAAATCTCGTATCTCTTTATAACATCTTTCCCTATATTAAATGGTATAGACATAAATGTTCTTTCCTTTAGGTTATATCCCCCTGACCTTAAATATTCCAACTCTACTTCATTATTAGAATACTCCATTATTAAATCTTGTGGATATACCAATAACTCATGTCCAGATTTATTCATTTGGACAAAGTGAGTCGTGTGAGATTTGTTGTATACTCCATTCCAATAATGATTCCGCTTTCTAATCTCTATTCTAAATCTGTTTTCTTTCTTCCATTGATCCCATAGACTATAAAAGGAAAGATGAGATATTTCAATATCAAACTCATCACCTTCTAAATCAACATCATAATAACCACCTTCGGTTAAATGATGTCCTTTCTTACTAAACCATTTTTGTATAAGTATTCTATCATTTGTATCCTTATACTTTTTCATTTGTTGTCTATTCATTCTATATTCTCATCAAGACACATAACACAAGGACATACTTTATTACTATATGTATCTATATCACCATACAAATCTGGATCATATTCTTCAATGTAATCTTCTAATGAAACTACATCAGTAGCTCCACCATATGTATATAACCACTTTTGAAAGAAATGATTATATTGTTCTTCTGTTATATTTTTTACTTTTATATTAATACTCATAATGTGTGAGTGTGGTAGGATTCGAACCTACTTGATGGTTAAACAGTTTTATAAACTGCTTAATGCATCAGCTCCTTCGTACATCTCTATAAATAATTTAGTTGCATATTCAAATACCTTTTTAGCTTCATCCGCCATATCATCATTGATATTACGATATATCGAATTAGCTAATTCTTCAGGTTCGTCAAACTCATAATACTTACAACTACCTGGTACTTTTTTAGATATCATCTGACCACCTCGTAAATCACCCAAGTATCTAACATACACATGAGCCATAAAATCTTCTTGTGTATTTATGTTATCTTTAACATACTTGATATAATCCTTTGTACTCTTTGTTAATGCATTTTTCATGTTATACATCTCACCATCTATAATTTGAACATCTGTGATATTATATAAAGAATTAAGTTCCTTCTGTCTTAACTCTTGGATATCCTCTAATATATTATCACTTCTTTTTAATCTATCATCTGGCAGATTGAAATCAGGATGATTCTCTAATGTATAATAACAATAGAATTGATTCTGTAAATACTTTAGATATAATTCTTCTGATATCTTACCACTCATTAAAATACCTGCAAACTTTTGTCGTTCTGCATTATGGTGTTGTTTCATTGTTAGTTCTTTTAAACTCATTGTAATCTTCCAATCATTCTGTTACTCTCCAAATAAATGATATCTACTGAATTGGTTTAGTTGTTCGGGTGTGGCGTTTTGTTTCATTCTATTAGCTAATGTACTCATTATCATTACATTACCTTTTACATAACCTTTAGTTGAATCTATTCTATCTAATGAGGGTGAATTATCTTGTCCTCCATTTCCTTTTGCTTTCCAATCTAATTCAATTCTTAATATAGGACATACTTTAGGATACTCTATTGCTTTCCAAGAAGTAAATCTTTTTTTAATCATTATATTTTTATTTCTACCACTTGGTATTGTAAATTCATTAATTACTTGTTCAACCTTAACACCTGGTATATCATCTGGTTCTATAGTGAACTCTTTACCCTTTACTTTAGCCCCACCTTTTCTATTATAGAACCACTTAACAAATGGATCCATATTATCACTATATTCTTTTACACAAGATTTACAATGAAGTCGTATTCCATCCTTACTATCTATTTTTTTACTAAACTCACTCAATGACTTATGTTCTTTACACGTATTACAAATCTTACCTTTTTGGTGTTCGTGTGCTTCTGTTATTAATTGTGTATAATTCATTCTGTTACTCTCTTTTCTATATCCACTTGTCCAACATCATAGTGTATCTTCCCATCATAGGTTTTAAATAAAATATTCATATCTATCATTTGTTCTTTAGTAAGAAATTCTTGTTCTCCATAAACATTACCCTCATCAACTAATTCTTCAACCTTATGTAAATCAGCTTCATATAACCTACCTTGTTGAGAATCCATTGGTACTTGACCATTATTCCTTTTCCAAAGATGCATAGTCATATGAAGTATTCTCAATTTATTCATATGAGAATGGTCCACTTCCACATCCACTTGTCCAGCATCATAGTGTATCTTCTTGGTGGTTTTCTTGGGTGGCATTACGGTTGTTATTCCTTGTTTCTTTCTCTCTTGAACGGAAAGTCCTTGTATCCAATTAGATGGTTTTTTATTCATAACTTGATCTTACGAAGAATATATGAGAATGTCAAGTCTTTTTTAAAAAAAGATTTATCGTTAAATACGCGTATCGTCTATTAGTGAGTTAAATTTGATTATAACCATTACCTATAAGTATCATCTATTTTTTGAAACAACACATTTATTTTATGTCAAATCTATTCATTCGTTTTAGAAGGATATTCATATAACGTGGACAATATGTTTTTTAGTTCTCTCGGTGAAAAACACCTTTCATGTGTTTTTGGAATAGGTAATTTCCATTCTTCTTCTTTACACCAGCAATCACCATTAGGATTACATTCAAAATCTTCATTTGGAATGTCTTTAATAAGTTCTTTATTCTTCATCATATTCACTCGTTACCCACATTGCCCATTTAGGATATTCTGGACGATTATCATAACCATCCTGTTTATAAATAGTAAAAGTAGAATCAGCTCTTCCAACGAAATGCCCTATATACACACTATCTTCAGAGATTAATTCATAAGTAACTCTATCCATTATCTTACCATGAAACCATACCTCATCTACAACACCATCGTAATAAGCATACATTTGAAGTATTACTCGAGCAATAGGCTTTCTATCATCTCCTTCACCTTCGTGTTGTAATTGCCAGTAAGATATACCTGATAATTCAAAAACAGGAAATTCTTCTGTGGGCATTAGTATGGTGGTGTATTCACATCCTATAAAATGACAAATTAATAAACCAACTACTAACCCTTTTATAAAGGATATGAATAGGCTCAGTTGAGGCCTTCTTATTATAAATTCTTGTTTTCTATCTAACCACTTCATACTAATAAATATCATGTGGTGATTTTAATTACTCGTTGGATTTACATATATCTCCACATTCACAATTTCCACACAATTTCTTTAGTGGTTTATTAAACAGTAAACCAATTGACATTGATAAGAGAGCAATTGCTATAACTACTATTGATAATATAATTTCCATTCTTTATAACATATAGTATATTACTATACCTATACCTATTATCCATATAAGGACTTCATAAATATCGTGTCGTAATGACCTTGTTCTTTTTAACCATTCTCTAATCATTTTATTAAATTCCCATTCTTGTAAGTTGTTTCATATTTCTTCTGTCCATCCTCATTCCATTTAGTCCTTAATCCATCTAATTTCCCATCCCTGTAAGTTCGTTCTTCTTGCTTTTGTCCATTTCTATACCAATCAGTCCATAATCCATCTCGTTCCCTATCCTTGTAAGTTTCTTCAGAACTCTTCTGTCCATTTAAATACCACACAGTAAATAATCCATCTTCTGTACCATCCTTGAAAGTTCCTTCATACCTCTTCT
>ERZ813253.654-NODE-654-length-11635-cov-4.315520_pt1 | contig 11635 bp, 7 predicted proteins | sample MGYA00520893_ERZ813253 | MGnify/ENA primary metagenome ERZ813253 (study PRJEB31669, sample SAMD00080414) | marine metagenome | biome: oceanic hadal pelagic zone biome; feature: marine hadalpelagic zone; material: sea water | place: Pacific Ocean:Izu-Bonin Trench...
GGGTGGGGCGGGCGTGGGGGGGGAAGTGGAGAGAGGGGTGTGAGGGGCACTGGTGCGAGAGTGGAGGGTGTGAGTGGGCAAGGTCGTAGGCGAATGTGAATCGGGGGGGTACCTCCTGGCGGCGCAGGGGGACCGGATGGTCACGCGCGCCCCAGTCGCCCCGGGGGTCGCGCTGGCCCCAGTCGCCCCGGTGGTCGCGCTCGCCCCAGTCGCCCCGGTGGTCGCGCTCGCCCCAGTCGCCCCAGTGGCCCCGATGGTGGCGGTGACCCCTGCGGTCCTGCCGCTCGTCACCGTGTCGCTCGTCGTCATCTCCGAAACGCTCGAGGATCTCTCGCAACTCTGCGCAATCCTCTCTGTCTCCTTCTGCACAGGCCGCTCTCAACTCCACGATATGCCGGGCCATCTCTTCTCGCTGCTCACCACGGTCACGGTCGATTCGGTCACGGATCGCTTGGCGCAGGCGCTCGATTCTGTCGCGGACGCCTTGGTCGCCACGGCGGTCCTGATCATCAACACGGTCGTCAGCGTGGTCATCGACCCGGTCATCATCCTGGTCATCATGCGAATGGTCAACCCGGTCACTCTCACTACGGGCATTGGTCGAATCGGCGTCCTCCTTCAGATCGAGCATCTGGTGATCGGGATTCCACAATTTGAACGTCGATCCGACTTTGTTGTCCGACTTACCATATCTGGCGAGCAGTTCCTTGCATACATCGGCGTCGACATCTCCGAAATGGTCGCTCTTTGATTCGGCAGCACGGTCCACCGTGTTCTCGTCATCATCCGCTCCGACCTGTGCACTCGCTCCGGCCTCGAGCGAGGTGAGCGAGGCGAATCCGCCCAGCACGAACATCGCCACCAGCAGCAAACTCAGGATGCTGTTCAATTTCAATCCAGATACTCCGCTCATGTCAACCAATTCCGGGACTATGTCCCGTCTTCAAGACTTTTCGGAGCTCGGATTCATCTCCCCGAAGTGAGGGATAGCCCCCCAGTGTCCCTTTCAGGCAGCCCTGGTGGGGCATATTTGATAGCGGGAGCAGGGTCGCCGGCACCAGAGGTGATGGCATGGGCGAACAGCAGCCGCGGGTATGCGTGCTCATCCCGAGCCTGCGCAACGCCGACGAGTTGGCCATCGCCCTCGACGGTCTTGCGAACCAGACATGGGACGGCTCGCTGGAGGTGGTCGTGGTCGGGCCTGTCGGTGACCCGGGTGAGGCCGTCGCCGCCACCCACGGCGCCCGCTTCATCGACGACGAGGGGAGCAGGACCCGCGCCGACGCCTGCAACGTGGCCTTACGGCAGCTCGACTGCGACATCGTCTGCTTCACCGATGACGACGTCTGGGTTCCGGAGACCTGGGTGGCGAGCCTGGTGCGCTGGTTCGACAAGCCCGAGGTTGCCGGGGTCGGAGGACCGAACTTCGCGCCTCCTGACAAGTCGACCTTCTGGCAGCGGGTGATCGATGTCACCTTCTGCTCCAAGTGGGTGACCGCTGGGACCAATTACGGCAAGCGCGGCAGCGCCGACCTCGAGCCGGCCGAGCAACTACCCGGTGTCAACGCCGCCTATCGCAAATCGGTGCTCGATGAGGTCGGTGGCTTCGACGACGGGGCGATCGGCTGCGAGGATGCGATGCTCGATCACAGGATCGAACAGGCAGGATACTCCCTGTGGACCGACCGCGATGCGATCATCTGGCACCGCAGGCGAAATCCCGGAAGGGTGCGCAAGCAGATCCAGAACTACGGGCTCGTACGGATGCTGGCCGCCAATGAGTATCCCGGAATGCGTGTCTGGAGCCACATCGCTGTAGGTCTGTTCCCACTGCTGCTCATCGATGCCCTGTTCTCCTTCTGGTGGGGTGCCGCCAACGGCGGATTGGCCTGGCCTGACTTCTGGAACATCTCGACCGATGTCGTCCCGATGGGGATGGCGAGAGCGGCTGTCCACCTGCCGGTCTCACTGGCCGCCATCTACGTCCTCATCTGCTGGCTGGGCGCCGCCAAGGGAAACTCACCCTGCCGTTCGGCCTCAACCGTCTTGGCGGCTCCGCTGATGACATTCCTGCTCCACTGGTCGTACGGCGTCGGTGTCATTCGCGCCTGGTGGCGAATAAATATCTCGAAGCGGCCGGGGCTGCAGGTCGATGACAAGGCACGGGGTTGACGCACCCGCAAACCGCTGGCCCGTGGCTTCAATAGGGTTGGAACCAACTGTTTCCCGATGTCGCGACGGATGGAGAAGGTGATTGCACTGCCACTGGCGTTGTTACTGTTCACCGCTGCCTTCCTGATCACCATGTTCGCCTGAACTCCGCGAACTCGCTGGTTCACACGCGTTCCATGGTGGAGCCGTCCTCTGAGACGCGGTAGGATGGTCGCTTCGGCCGCCAGACGAATCCGCTGACGACGCCGATGAACAAGCCTCCGAACACGAGGTTAAACCAGCCATCGGTGAGGTAGCGGGTGGAGGCGAACCGCCACGCCCACAGGAACGACGGGATGATTCCGATGCCCAGCGCGAACACCGCCTCGCGCAGCAGGAGGGGAGCCTTGTTCTCCTCAGGCAACCGCGGCGCTTCCTCAGGAGGGTTGGGCGCACGCACCAGTCGCATCACCTTGTCACGGGATTCGGCATCGCTGAGCGAATGGTCGTGACTCCGTTCGACGCCCTCGCCCCCCCATCTGCGCAGCGGCGTCACCTGGGTGAGATGAGAGGTTTCTCGGGGGTGGCCGTCGCACCTTCCTCCCCAGTGACCGGAGCGCGGCCTGCTGTCGGCGAGTTCCTCCCAGCCTCCCCGTTCGTCATGCATCGACCCCTGGTCGTTAGCGAGTTCCCATTCAGCCTCGCTCGGCATGCGCACACCTGCTTCATCGAGCTCTTCCTTCGTGGTCCCCGACTCGGAGTAGAAGTCACGGATGTGGAAGGCGTCGCGGCTGATCTCGAATTCGTAGTCGATGCGCACCTCGTGGCGCGGGCTCTCCTTCACCGGATGGAAACTGAGCCGGCCGTCGTCACTGCCCAGCCAGACCGAGCCGGGCTTCACCTTCGACCACTCGAGGTCGTCGAGGCCGCTCAATGGATCACCCGTCGTGCTGCGTCGCTTCGCCGGTCATGTTGGCGGTCTCGCCTGTCTGCACGGCCCACAGGTCGGCGTACACCCCGTCCGCCGTCAGCAGGTCGGCATGGGTGCCGCGCTCGACGACGACACCTTCGACGAGCACGAGTATCTGGTCGGCGTCGCGGATGGTGGACAGCCGGTGCGCCACGGCCACGGTCATCCGCCTGTCCTTGAACTGATTCAGGTTGCGCTGGATGATCTCCTCGGTCTTGGTGTCCACCGAACTGGTCGCCTCGTCGAGGATGAGCAGCGGCGGCTTGCGCAGCAGCGCGCGGGCGAGCGAGATGCGCTGGCGTTGTCCACCTGACAGTTTTACGCCGCGGTCGCCGACCATGGTCGCGTAGCCGTCGGACAGGTCGTTGATGATGAACTCGTGCGCACCAGCGAGTCGCGCCGCATCCTCGATGGACGCGTCATCCGCTGACTGGTCGGAGTAGGCGATGTTCTCACGCACCGTCCCGTGGAACAGGTAGACGTCCTGGCTCACGTAGCCGATCTGCTGGCGCATGCTCTCCAGCGTGAGCGTCTGGATGTCCAGACCGTTCATCCTGACCGAGCCGCCATCCGGCTCGTAGTAGCGCAGCAGCAGTTTGACGATGGTCGATTTTCCGGCGCCGGTCGGACCCACGATGCCGATGGTCTGGCCGGAGGACAGCTCGAACGACACGCCGTTGAGCACGTTCGGCCCTTTCGGGTATCTGAAGTGCACGTCGTCGAAGGTGATCACGGATGCGCGCTCCTCCAGCGGCGCCGCCCCCTCCTGGTCGACGATGGTCGGCTCGAGGTCGATCATGGCGAACACCCGGCGGGCGCTCGCCTCGGACTTCTGGATCTGGTTGACCAGCATCCCGAGGATGAACAGCGGCATCGACATCCGCGTCGACATCAGCAGGAAGATGACCAGCCCGCCGGGCGTGATGTCCCCGAGCATCATCAGGTAGCCACCGGCGGTGGCGAGCAACCCGAAGGCGATGCCCGCGATCACGTAGATCCCCGGCAGGAACTTGGTACGCTCGACGGTGGCACGGATGGCGTGGTCCATGTACGCGCTCGACTCGCCACCCACCCGCTTCCACTCGTACTCCTCGGCGTTGTACGCCTGCACGACACCCATGCCGGAGATGTTGTTGGCCAGCACGGCGTTGATGTCACCGAACGACTGGCGGGACTCGCGGTACTTGCTCTGCACCCGGGTGGAGAAGAAGTAGATCAGCGGCAGGATGATGGTGATCGGCACGAACAGGATGATCGTCAGCTTCCAGGAGATCCACAGCAGGATGAAGAACGCGGTGGTGAAGGTGATCACGATGCGGATCATCGATGTCGAGGCGTCGGAGAGGAAGTCCTCAAGCTGGTTCACGTCGGCTGACAGCACGGCCATGATGTCGCCCGTCTGGCGGTCCTCGAAGTAGCGTATCTCCATCTTCAACAGCGATGAGAAGGCGGCCATGCGCACATCGTGCTGCAGGTACTGCGCCAACGTCTCCCACGCATAGTTGGATATTCCCTGGAACAGGGCCAGCCCGACGAAACCCCCGAGAATCAGCAGGCCGTAGAAGAGGTAGTCGTTGAACACCATGTCGACACCCGAATCCCGCGCGTTGAGGATGGCGTCGGTGAGCAACCCCATCGCCACGAACGGCAGCAGGTCGAACGCCCGCGCGGTGGCATTCGACAGGATGCCGACGGCGAAGCGCTTCTTGTACGGCTTGATGAACGGGACCACCCGCCACAGCTGCCTTCCGAACATCTGCTTGTCACCGGAAATGGAGACGCCATCCGCGCCCACCTCCTCCTCGTCTTCCGAAGGCTTCTCCCCATGGGGTGACTGTGGTGATGGCAGCATGACGAGCGCCTCCGACGCCCGGCTCATGACGAGTGCCTTTCAACCCGTCGTCGTTGCCCGATGCCTACCGAGGTGCAACCGAATCGGATAAGGAGGGAGCGGTCCACCGCCGCTTCGCTGCGGGTGTGGTGAAGTGGTATCACCTGAGGTTTCCAACCTCATATCGTGGGTTCAATTCCCGCCACCCGCATCTCAATGGGAATCGATGAGGCAGATGCGGTGGGCTCACCAGCCACGCCCATCATCGCCGTTCACGCTTCCCTCGCTACCCGCGGTCCAGCCTGAAGGTCCCACCACCCTGCACTCCGCACACAGCGGTCGCGTGCTCCCTGCCAGTGAATCGGGCGCAGGCGGCACAGGGATTCACTTTACGAGCCTCGGCCGGTCGGCATGACCATGCAGCCCAGAAGGTGGTTGGGGCTGGCGCTCGTGATCGCCTTCCTGCCGGGGAATGCACCGTTGCTGCGCATGTTCGTGGAACTGCCGATCAGCGAAACGTCGCAGATCCTGCTGGTCGTCCTGCTGTTCATCACCGGACTGCTGCTGCTGGTGTTCCCTACTCGTGCCGAGGCCGCCGAGCGGGCACGCACCCGCGCGGGCGACGATGACGAATGAACGAAGGTGCCCCAAGCACGCGGAGCGATTCAACGGGAGTGTGAACTGCATGGGCGCGCACAAGACGGTTCTGCTGCTGTTCGTCGCCCTCCTGCTGTTGGCGAACACCCTCCCGGCCTCCACTGAAGCGGCCGAGGTGATCGAGCCACCCCTCGTCGACTACGAGCCGAAGATGCGTCCGCTGCTGCTGTTCGCTGCCGGCGGCGAGGAACTGCAGCCCGGCCTTTCCGGAAACCCAGGCCAGAGCCAGCACCTGTTCCAGTTGGGCGCGTGGGGATCACAACCCTCGGACGGGCCGTTCCTCGAGACCGACCCCTTCGGACTGGATGCGCCCATCGGCAGCGAGGAGTGGAACTTCACCCTGTGGACACGGGGCAGCGGAACGGTCGACTTCGAGGTGCGCATCCATGTCAACGGCAACGAGTTGGACGCGGTCAGCAGCAACGCGATCACCCTCACCAGCGAGGCGCAGTCGGTCACGGTGTCGGGGTCCAACCTGCCCGATGAGTTGCTGGCTGGAGCTACCATCGGCATCAGGTGGACTGTCACTTGCAATTCATTCGCCAGCACCTGTGACTGCACTGTTCTCTGGGGTGAGGAGGACTACCCGACCAACCTCTCGATGCAGGCGGCGACCTACCAGTTCGACGAGCCCTGGCTCATCGAAGAGGGTGAGATGTTTCGTGGCTCGCACGAGAACTACTCCCGGCGAGATGTCGTCTGGGGAGTGCAGGCACGTTGGGCGCTGGGGGAGCTGGCCATCGATTATGACACGGTAGTGCTGCATGCGAATGACGGTGGAGTAGAGCGCATACTCGATCCATACGGCAAGCAGGCAGCGGCGGAGTATGGCATCTACACATGGGAGATCGAGGAGTGGAACGACGGCGTGAATCTGCAGGCGCACGTGATGTGGAACGATTCCGCGGGCAATCAGGACAAGACCGCCGAAGTGCACTTCGAGATGGATGACAGGGGCCCCAGCATTCTCTCAGGCGGACTCAAGACCATCCTGTTCTACCTCACGATCCCCATCCTCATCGGAGTCGGTTTCTGGCTCAAGGGACGCTATCGTACCTTGGAAGAAAATGGCAAGGAGTTGGGACACGGTCCACGGAAGAAAGGAGATCTGAAGCGACTGGTCATCGCCACCACATTCCTGATCGCTGGCATCAACAACGCCCTCATCCTCTACTCATTCCACACCCGGGAATTGGGTGCTTCCGAAGATGTGGTCATCCTCCACCTCGCTCTGCTGGCCTTCGCGCTCGGCTCGTTCGGGCCTCTCTGGGGTGCCATCGCCGACAAGTGGGGGCATCGAAAACAGATGATGACTTTCGGGGTCGGCGGCGCTGCACTGCTGATGCTGACCTTCCCTTTCCTGCCACTTGAGGCCTACATCATCGCTTCGACCATTCAAATCGCCCTCTTCGCAACCGTGAGAGTAGGGGTGGCGGTCGGTACCGAGTGGTTCCCCGAACAGAAGGGCGAGTACCTCGGAGTTCTCTACGCGTTCGCCTCCTTCGCAGCTGCGGTCGGCTCGATGGTCTGCAGCCGATTATACGTCATGTTGCTGCCGATGGGGACGACATACGCGATGCTGGGAATCGTAGGCGTGTCGGTCCCCGCCCTCCTCGTTGGAGCGTGGATGGTGTCGAAATTCGAAGGGGATGAGTTTTCTTGGCCTGTGTGGATGTTGAGGGGTGAGAAGAAGCCCGAGCCGCTGAAGTTGACCTTCGGTGAGAAGGTGGGGATGTTCCGAGGCATGTTGCGCTTCGAGAGCAGGTGGGCGCTGCTTTGTCTCTTGGGAGTCCTCCTTGTGGCGATTCCCCGAGGGGCCGTCGTTCTCACAGCGCTGCGCTGTCTCGAGGTCGTCGGCTTCGACGTCGACTTCACCGGTCTTTTGGAGGCGTGGGCTGTCATTGCCGTTCTGATTCTCTACGCAGTGATTGGCAGAGTCTGTGACGACCGTGGACCCCAAATTGTCCTTCTCTGGTCGGCGGCCGCCTACGGCACGCTCTGGTCCATCTTCTCGATTGGGCTACCCCCGATGCTCGCAGTGCTCATCTTCGTGGTGCCGATCTACCCGATGCTGCTGGTCTCGAATGACGCCCTGATGGCGAAGTTCACCACAGAAGAAGAGCGGAACCGAGGGATTGGAATGGCGAGCATGGTGGCGTTCATCGGGCAGTCGATCGGAATCTTGGCAGGATTCTTCGTGATCGGCTACCTGATCACTGGTGGCAAGACCAACATCATCGCCTACGAGACCTTCTACCAAGCGAACATTCCCCTGTGGATCATCGCCATCTTGTTCACCTACCTGTTGGCCAAGCGCATCGGAGCCAGCGAGAATGTGCTCGAGGCGGAGTTGCCCGAGGACTGACGTCTTGCGCTCAGTGCTGGTAGGAGAGGGAGAGCGCGAACGGACGGCCGTCGAACTCCACCTGCGAGCGCAGGATGTGGAACATCCCCCTACCGGGAATCTGGACCTCATGCAGCCCCTCGGCTGTGAACGACTGCGGGGCCAGACCCATTCCAAGACCAGCCGCCTTCAGAATCGCCTCCTTGGCGACCCACAGTTCCGTGGTGCGCACACTCGCCTCTTCAGCATCCTCATCCCACAACTTTCCGAGTGTCTTGCGCTCTTCGGGGCTTGCCATCAAGGGGAGGATGTTGCGCTGTCGAGTGACGTCGAGCGGCTCCAGGTCGAGGCCGATCGCCAGCCGATTGGGTCCGATGACCACGGCGGCGACACCACCGCTGTGGGCGATCGACATCGAGGGCGGGATGTCTAGCCCGGCGATGATCGGCCTGCGGTAGGCGTCTCGGTCGATTCGCAACAGATTCGGGTCATATCCTGAGAGGAACAGCAGCTGCGCCAGCAGGTAGCGGCCTGAAGCATGCTCCTCAGCGCGCTTTGCACTCTTGAAACGCATCGCCTCGTTACGGTTGACGAGCGGCACGTCGCGGACATCGGGCGGAGGAGCGGTCGGCTCGGTGGCGCGTACCGGTATCCACGCCGCAGTCACTCCCGAAGGCGTTCCAATCGGCAGTGCGAGGGGGGTGGGGGGAGCGGCGGGATTCCACATTCTTCGACCCCGTGTAATCCAATTGGAAAGATGATTTTTCAATTGCGTTTCAATTTGAACTCCATTCCGGGCTCGACCGGGGCCATCCCCTTCAGGCGAACCCCGTTGAGCGCCAGCACCGGATGGTCGTTTGCATCGACGATCAAGACGTCATGCAGGGTGACTCCATCGGACTCCGCCGCCCGCCGAACACTGCGCACGCGCAGGCCGCCGGCTTTCGGGGTCTGCAGCAGTTCAACCTGCTCGATGCCGATGGGCAGCGATTGCAGCCCGTCTATCTCCATCGCCACCATGCCAGCGTTCTGGAAGCCGACCTCGATGAGCATCGGCAGCGCCTCGAGAAGGACCGGTTCGTCGGCGAACTGGATCCCGTTCGGAAGTTCGCTGCGCATCAGGGCGATTCCGTCGCAGGCCACATCTCCGTTGACGCTCGAACCGGCGATGATGCCGCCGTGCACCTGGAATCTCGGTCCGTGGAAGAAGCGCTCGTAGATGAACGAGGTCGGAAGCGTGGCGGGGCCACGCTCCGGGAGGCCGACCGCCGGAATGAGCGGCACCGGCTTCTGTGCACCATGTTTGAGCAGACGCACGGTGCCGGCGTGATGCTGACGCGGCTCGCCGAACACCTCACCAGCCTTGTTCACAAGGTCGGACTCGAGGGTGCATTCGACCCACACATGCGCATCATCCTGCCGGGAGAACCTTGCCAGTGTGCGCACCTTCTGCTCCTGGCGCACCAGTTTGACAGGTAGACCGAAGCTGACGTCGTCGAAGCCGGAGAGGGAGCACGCAGGCCACAGGAGTTGGGCTGCCTCGGCGAACATCTCCAGCGCCATCACCCCGGGCAGGTATGGCGTGCCGTCGATCGCGTGGTCGGAGAGGAACGGGAACTGCTGCACGTCCAGAGTGCACTCGCTGACGAGAGTCTCGTACGGGTCGTGTTCCACGATTCGGTCGATGAACGGGAAGCGAGCGGGCTCGGCGAGCAGTCCAGCCACGTCGGGCGCGAGCCTCTGCGGCGGCTCGCGGGTGCTCTCGGACTCATCAAGCACCCCCAGCCTGCCGGCGATGACCACCATCCGCCTCCCTCCGCACATCACCTCGTCGACGAACAGTTCGACGCCCTTCTCCACGGGAATGGTCTCGATGCCGGCGGTCTCGAACACGGTCTCGATGCTTCCGCGAGTGGCCATCCCCACATCGCGCCATCCAGACCAGGCGATCGCCACTGCTCGAGGCTCATCTTCGCTGACAGCAAGGCGGCACATCTCGGCGTCGAGGACGCAGTTGGCCGCCGCGTAGTCGACCTGTCCGGCGTTGCCGAAGCGACCGGCTATCGAGGTGAAGCAGCAGACGAAGCGCAGGTTCGCATCGTGGTCGAGAGCGGCGTTGGCGAGTGTCAGCCAGCCGCTCACCTTGACGGCCATCACCTTGGCGAACATCTCGAAACCCTTGTCGCCGAGCAGTTTGGAATCCTCCATGCCGGCGCCGTGAACGATGCCGGTCACTGGGCCGACCTCGTCTGAGAGTTCAGAGAAGACCCGATTCACCTGTTTGGGACGGATTACGTTGCATGGGTGGTATGTGGCGTGGTTCCCGCTGGCCTCGATCGCCTCCAGTGTCCGCAGTATGTCGAGTGAACGCGTCACTTTCGACCACTCCCGCTCCCACTCGACGATCGTCACCATGCCGCCATCCGATTCCCGTTGCATCCGCTCGCGCACTGCCAGTTTGCGTGCTTCCAGCGTCTGTTCGTCCGCGGACAGCAGGTCCGCCACTCCATGGTCGAGCTTGGTGCGGCCGAGCAGGGCGAAATGTACCCCTACATCGGGATTGGCCTCGGCCAGTCCAACGATGCAGGCCGCGGTCACACCCGAGCCACCGCCGGAGACGACCCAGACGTCGTCAGAGGCCAATCTGGTAGGCTCCGCTTCCAGCTGTTCGTCGTAGAGACACATCTGCCAGCGGCGTCCATCCGCATCGATGCTGACCTCGACCGGACCCGGCTGCTCGAGTTCGTCGAGTATGCACTGGGCGAGCGCGGCGGGGTCGGTGAGTTGTTCGGGGGCGACGTCGAGCGCACGGCAGCGCAGCCTCTCGCGCTCGCGCGCGTACGATTTGACGATGCCATGAGCGCTCGCTCCAAGCGGGTTGAAGCGCTTGCCTCCGTTGCCGTGGCGCCCGTCGAGGGCGCTCACCGAGCAGATGATGCCGCTGGCGCGCACACCGAGATGGGCATCCACAGCCTGCAGGATGCCGAAGAATCCGTGCGCCACCATCGTCGTCTGCGCCTGGTTGGTCACCTCGGCCCACGCCATCCCGGTGAGCGTGAGCGGCGCGAGGTGGATCACCCCTGAGACATCGATGTCACCGAGATGCTCTTGCAACTGACCGAGTTGCTGCTCGTTGCCCGGATTCAAGCGTATGATGTCGACTCCGGCCTCGTGCTCGACCTTGATCTTCGAGACGATGCTCGGGTCGAGCATCAACCGGACAGCCTCCACACCGGCCGCCTCCAACTTGTGCGACAACGCTTCGGAGACTCCCCAGTTGTCATCGGTGATCAGCACGTGACTGCCTTTGAGGAACACCGGATCAGGCTCGCCCGCCTCCGCCTCCTCGACCTCCACCTGCCAGCGACGGACCGTTGATTCGGCGGCCGGCTCCGGTGCTGCTGGTCGAGAGAGCACCTCTTCCTGTGCAGGCTCATCCTCCGCTTCCTCCCCTGCGGATGGAGCGGGAGGGGGTTCAGGCGCTGTCCCGGACCCGGAAGTGCCCTTCATGCCCTGGATGTAGGCGATCATGTGGTTGAGGGTCGGATGGTCACGGAGATGAAACGATTCGTCGCCTGGGATCTCGGAGTCTCCGCGGCAGTCCCCCCTTATACCCGCACCACTCACCGCGTCCACTCCTGGTTCGCCCCCCAGCTCCCCACCCTCTCTCGCGCTCGCCCCC
>ERZ813253.655-NODE-655-length-11634-cov-3.447901_pt1 | contig 11634 bp, 11 predicted proteins | sample MGYA00520893_ERZ813253 | MGnify/ENA primary metagenome ERZ813253 (study PRJEB31669, sample SAMD00080414) | marine metagenome | biome: oceanic hadal pelagic zone biome; feature: marine hadalpelagic zone; material: sea water | place: Pacific Ocean:Izu-Bonin Trench...
ATTAAGCGTCTTTTATTGTTACTACAGGTAAGGGAACAAAGCCTGCATCTTATATTATTGCCATTGCTGGTGGTCTTGGAACTTTTACTCCAAGGCAACCCAATCTGGATAATCTAGAGAAGTTTGAAGATAATGGGATCGATTATTTAGTTAAAGATCCAGAAAAATATAAAGATAAGATTGTCTTAATTGCTGGAGGAGGAGATTCTGCATTAGATTGGACTTTATTTTTGTCAACTATTGCTAAAAAGGTAATTCTTATTCATAGAAGGAATGTATTTAGAGGAGCAGAAGAATCCATATTAAATGTTCAAAATTTAAAGAATAGGGGGTTAATTGATGTCTTAACACCAACTCAAGTTGTCTCTCTTAAAGGATCTTCAAAACTTGAGTCAGTTTTTATTGATACTGATGGAGAATCTAAGGAAATCAAGGTTGATTATTTTATTCCCCTATTTGGGTTAGTTCCAAAACTTGGACCTATTAAAGATTGGGGTTTAGAAATTGAAAATAATTCTATTAAAGTTAATAGTAGTCTTGATTATCAAACAAATATTAAAGGAATATTTGCAATAGGAGATCTAAATACTTATCCTGGAAAACTCAATTTAATTTTGAGCGGATTCCATGAGGCTGCTGTAATGTGTCACAGTGCATATAATTTATTAAATCCTGGTAAGAAAAAGATATTAAAATATACTACCATTAGTGGTGTAGAAGGTTTTGATGGAAGCAAAAAAGAAGCAAAAAGAACTACTATTAGTAAAATAAACTAAATTTTATTTTTATAGAGTGAATGAAAAAGATTTTATTTATTCCAAAGACATTAAATTAAATGGTGTTGTTAAATGGAGCGCTCCAAGTAATATAGCCATAGTAAAATATTGGGGTAAATTAGAAAATCAAATTCCACAAAATCCTTCAATTAGTTTAACATTAAGTAAATCAATAACAAATACTAGCCTTTCATTAACACCGAAGAAGAATAAAATTTCAAATTTGCACTTTGAATTTGAAGGAGAGAAACAAGAATCTTTTGAAAAGAAAACTTTAATGTTTTTAAATAAAATTTTAATGGGAATAAATCTAGGTTGGAAGCCACATGTAGTAAGTTATGGCTTCTTAGTTTTTAGTATTGTCCAAATTCCAATGGCTTTAATTTTTGTATATCATTTTGATATGAGAATATATGGAATTTTCTATTCTGTAGGTATAGCATATGCAACAAGCATTGTAATTTTAATAATTACAGCATGGGAAAAAATCAAAAAAGATTTTCAAGCAGCCTCAATTAGCGTAGAAGAAACTGAAATTAGAAATCAAATGGAAAAGGCATTATCGCGTGCAAAAGAAGATTTTAAAAAATAATTTAATTTACTTCATTATTTTCTTCTTTTTAGCCTCATGTAGTTCAGTCCCAAAATATCCTGCTAATGCGTGTCAAATCTTTAGTCAAAAATATCTTTGGTACAAACATACTAAAAAAAGTTCGAAAATATACGGTGCGCCGGTTCATATCATTTTGGCTTTTGTAAATAAAGAATCGGGTTTTAATAGATATGCAAAACCTCCGAGAACCAAATTATTTAAAATTATACCATATAAGAGACCTTCCAGTTCTTTGGGCTATTCCCAAGCGGTTAAAAAAACTTGGGAACAATATAAAAATGAAACTAATAATTCGTTAGTATTACGCACACGCTTCAAAGATTCGGTTATGTTTATTGGTTGGTATATAAATAAAACACACAAAATTAATAAAATTCCTCTTAATGATTCTTATCGTCAGTATCTGAATTATTATTTGGGATGGGGAAATTATGCGCAGAAAGCTTACAAAACGGATAAAAAAGCAATTATTTTTGCAAAAAGTGTGAAGACACAATCAAATATTTACAGAAAACAATTGAAAAGTTGCAAAAAAAGTTTGGACAGAAAAAAATATATTATCTTTTAAGTTCTTTGTTTAGCTGAAGATCAACCGCATCAATTCTTTTAGTATTTTTTGTAAGCAGAACATACATTGTTGGCGTTATATAAAGAGTGAAAAAGGTTGATATAAGCATCCCTCCAAATATTGTTGCACCAACAGCTAAACGGCTGCCTTCTCCAGCCCCTGGCCCTATGTTACCAATTAATAATGGAACCATTGCAATCATAGTAGATAGTGATGTCATAATAATTGCACGAAATCTTCTTCTACAAGCTTCTAAAGCTGCACTTTGAATATTTTTTCCAGCCCTTCTTAACTGGTTTGCCCAGTCGACTATTAAAATCGAATTTTTAGTGGACATTCCAATTAGGATCACTAATGCGATTTGTGAAAAGATATTTATGCTTGAATTAAACAACAAAATAAAAATAATTCCACCAAACACACTTAATGGAACAGTTAGCATAATCACAACTGGATGAATAAAACTATTGAAGTTTGCAGCCATAACTAAAAAGGCTGTCAATAAAGCGAGTGCAAATATAATAAATAATTCATTACTAGTTTCTTTTAGTTCTTCTGATTTACCTTTCCATTCGATCCTTGCTTCTGGGACATTTTCATTTACAGTTTTTTCAAGATAACTTAAAGCTTCCGAAAGAGTATAATCTCCAACTAGTCTTGCGCTGATGGTAACAGCACGCTGTCTATCATAACGCGCTAAAATTTTTGCTGAACCAACCTCTTCAAACTCAACAAGATTAGCCAATGATATTAATTTACCTGTAGTACTCGAGCGTACAAAAATTTTAGTTAGGTTTTCGCTTTTTTTTCTATTTTCAATGCCAGCTTGAAGAATTATAGGATATTCTTTGCCCATTTGATTGAATTTTGTCACAGTTTTTCCGGAAAATAATGTCTGTACTGTTTCATTAATGGATTGAATAGAAACTCCTAAATCCTGAGCTTTTTTTCTATTTATTATAAATTTTACCTCAGGGTTCTGTCGGCTGAAATCAGATTCGATAGCAGCTAAATTTTTGTTCTTTCTTAGTTCCATCATTATTAATTTTTGCCATCTCTCTAATTCTTCATAGCTTTTTCCTTGCAAAACGAGTTGAATGGGTTTTCGAAACTGGCTGACTCGGATAGACTGTGGACTAATTGGAAATGCAAGGGTTTGAGGTAAGGTTACAATTTTCCCCATGGCTTTTCTCATAATTTTTTGAGCACTTTCATTTCTGTCTTTCCAATCATCGAGCAAAGCAATGATAATAAAACTATTATAGCTGTTTCCCGTACCCCATCCAGGCACTCGAAGAACTAATCTTTTGTAAGATTCATCTTCATTTTCGACTAAAGGAATTAATCTTCTTTCTATTTTCTCGGCTTTATCGACTGTGTATTGGTAACTACTTCCGATATCAGTCTGGCCCACAATTAGATAGACCCCGCGGTCCTCTTGTGGCAGTAACTCCTTAGGGGCAAAATTGAAAAGTAATACGGATGCAATAACAACAGAAAACATAAATCCGATTATTACTTTAGGTTTACTGATCCAGTAATTTAGTGTTTCCGTATAGAACTCTAAAAAAGATTTATAATATTTTTCAAATTTTAAAACAATTTTCGTTTTTTTCATATTTTTATTGAGGAACTTAGAAGCAAGCATTGGACTTAAGGTTAAAGCCACGAAAGAGGAAACTACAATTGCGAAAGTTAAAGTAATTGCTGTTTCTCTAAACAATGTTCCTGAAATCCCTTCTATGAAAATTAGTGGTAGGAAAACTGCGACTAATACTAAAGTAGTGCTTATTATTGCGAAGGTTATGCTTTCGGCTCCGCGAAGTGACGCAACTAAAGGAGTCTCACCATTTTCAATTCTGTGATAAATTGCGTCTGTCATAATGACGGAATCGTCAGTTATTATCCCAATTGCTAGTATAAAACTTAGAAGTACAAAGACATTTATAGATAAGTCAAAAATCCACAATCCTAAGAATGAACTAATTAAACTGATGGGAAGTGCTACCGCTGGAACGATTACAGCTTTTAAATTACCAAGAAACAGGTAAATGATTATTACTACCAATATAAAAGCTATAAATAATGTCTTCCATATTTCGAAAATACTTGCCTTTATGAACGTACTCCGGTCAAATGCAATACCTAATTTTAATCCATCGGGTAAAGTTTTTTGGATTTCTTTTATTCTTTTTTTTATTCTTTTTGATAATTCTACTGTAGAGGCATCTGATTTAGCATAAATTCCGATTCCGACAATTTTTTCATTAGGGTTCCCATCTTTACCTCGTGCTTTAAATAATGTCTTTTCATTTTCGGGACCAAATTTTACTTCAGCAATATTTTCTAAACGAATGACACTGTTTTTGACTTTTTTTATAGGCAGCTGTTTTATCGAGGATAAATCTTTGTACGCTTTGTCCACCGAAATTGATAATTCTAAATTGGGTCCATCGAAACTTCCTGCAGGAAGGCTCATATTCTCTCTTCGCAATGCCTGTTCAACCTCTTGTATTGTTAGATCGTTGGCGGCTAGTAAAACTGGATTTATGTAAACTCTTACACTTAGCGATCTCAAACCACCTAAAAGTACACGACCTACCCCTTTTATATTTGCGAAGCTGTCTATCAGAAATCTTCTAGAATAATCTCCTAGTTCCAGATCAGACCATTTTTCTGATCCTGAAACTGATACCCACATGGTCGTTGTGAATCCACTTGATTGTTTTAGTATCTCAGGTGCTTTAGCATCTTGTGGTAAATTATCAGCCACCCGAGAAATTTTTTCTCTAACATCATTTGCTGCAACGTCTAAATCAATAGAAGTTTCAAATTCAATCTTAATTTCAGCACGTCCAATTTGTGCAGTAGAGTCTATATGTTTTACACCTTCCACTCCTCCGATGACGTCCTCCAAAATTTCCACAATCTCACTTGAGATAATTTCAGCTGAAGCCCCTTCATAATTTACTTGTACTTGAATTACTGGCGGTTGGAGTCCTGAAGGCAATTCTCTTACTGGAAGCTTCGAAAAAACAAATAAACCAAAGACTACAAGTATCATTGAAAACACCGCTGCTACGACTGGCCTTTTGATTGAAAGTTCGGTGATATACATTATTGATTTTTTTTACTGCGATTTGATAATGGGTTTTATTTTCATATTTGGCCGAACTTTAGTTAACCCCTCGGCTACAACTTTGTCTCCTTGAGTTAAACCATCTAGAACTTCAAGATTTTCTTGGTCTCGGACTCCTGTTTCAATTTCCGTTTTCTTAATCATGTTATTTTCTATTACTTGATAAACAAATTTTTTATTTCCTTCCATTATGAGTGCGGTATCGGGAATACTTAAAGCATTTTTTTCATTGTACAATATTTCGATCTCAAGAAGAGAGCCAGGAAGAATCTCAAGATTTTCATTATTAATTTTTGCTCTAGCTAAGATCGATCTTGTCTGAGCATCCACTCTTGATGCTACTAACTCTATTGTTCCGGAGTAAGTTTTATCTTTATAGGCTGAAAATGTTGCATTTAGTTTTAAACCTTTTTTTAGGATTGCCGCGTATGTTTCAGGAATCGTTAGATCGCACAAAATTCTTCTAGAGTCGTCTAACGTTAAGATGATCGTATTTTCACCACCGAGTGAACTTCCGCTAATTCCTCTTTTACCAATGACACCCGCAAAAGGAGCAGTAATTGTTTTATTTGAAAGTGTAGCTAAAATATCTCCCTTATTTACTTTTGTGTTAAAGTTTATTGGTTCTAACAATTCATTCTTTTTAATTTTGAACGAAGTTGTTTTACTACTTAGGGAAGTGCAATAGCTTTCTAAAGTTTGGCTAAAATTTTTATTTGTAACCACTTCAACGATTATACCTGGCGGTGGCCGTTTAGAAAATTTTTTCTCAAAATAAAGTCCCATTGAATAACGACCGACGATAATTACAGTAATGATGACAAAAAATAATATTATCCCAATAGTTATTTTTTTTGATCTCTTCATTTATTCTTTTCCATATTCACTCCATGAACCGACATAAATAATTGGCATATATTTATTATTTATCAAAGAATAAGCAACCCCTAATACTGCTGCAGTCACGGAGGAACCGCAACTAAAAACAACATTATTATTAACTATTCCGAGAGATTTAAATTTTTTCTCTAAAATTTTTTTATTTAAAAAAGTATTGTCTTTAGGATTTATACATTCTGAGAATGGCAGACATTTTGAATTTTCAATTGACCCACTTCTTACGTTTGGTCTTGGTTCGAGCGCTAGACCCAAAAATCGATTTTTACTTCGTGCATCAATTAAAGCAAATTCTTTTTTTTCAATGTTCACATCGATTTCAGATTTATTTTTTATCAAACGTTTATTTTCTTTAGCTAAATATTTTGTTGGTATGGCTTTTGTCTCTTGATCGGTAACTTTTCTATTTTCTAATTTCCATTTTTTAAAACCTCCATTTAAAATAGAAACTAAATTTAATGAATGGCCAAAATAAATAAACTGAAACCAACATCTGCAACTACTAATTAAGTCACTGTTATCATAAATAATTATCCTATCATTATTTGATATGCCATTTTTTGAAAGTGTTGCTTCCCATTCTTTTTTTTCTGGAAGAAAATGATTATGAGGTAAATCTTTTCGTTGATTAGAATATTTGTCTAAATCAAAAAAAATAGCATTTTCTATGTGTTGTTTTTGATACTCGTTAAATCCATTTCTATCAGTCGAAAGGTGCCAGGAAGCATCAAGTATTTTAACCTTGCTTAAGTTATCATTAAGCCACTCAGTTGAAACTAAAGTCATTTTTCAGATTTTTTTTGAAAATACTTTTGGTGATATTCTTCAGCTTTGCAATAATTTTTTTCTTTTGATATTTTTGTAACTACTTTTCCATCCAATTTTTTGTTTATTTCGTTTAAAACTTTTTCAGCAATCTTTTTTTCCTTATCGGTATTGTAAAATATTTCTGAACGGTACTGATATCCGACATTCGGTCCTTGACGATTTGGTGTAGTTGGATCATGAAATTTAAAAAATAATCTAGCTACTTCTTCGTAAGAAAGTATTTTTGGATTAAATTCAACCTTCACAACTTCTATGTGTTCAGTGTTTCCACCGCAAACTTGTTCATAACTTACTGTTGGGCTTTTGCCTCCACAATATCCACATTCAGTAGAGATAACGCCAGGGATCCCCTTATATTTTGTCTCATCCCAAAAGCAACCAATACCACCTATAAATTTTTGCATAAAATTTTTTAATTTGATGATAAATATAAATCAAAATATCCGAATGATCAAAAACCAAAATCACTTGGGAGGAATCTATATGATTCTTTCAGTTTTATTTTTTTCTCTGATGGATATTTTGATAAAAATAACGGACGAATATGATGTGGGTCAGGTTATGTTTTGTAGAGCTATATTTGGCCTTATTCCAATATTTTTTTTAATACCTAAAAAAAAACTAAAAAATTTCTATAAAACAAAATATCCAGGATACCATTTTTTCAGAAGTTTCATCGGCGCCATCGCCATGTACGCCATTTTTGTAGGTCTTCGAAATCTTCAATTATCTGAAGTTACGAGCCTAGCTTTTTCGGGTCCAATTTGGGTTGTTATATTTTCAATTTTATTTTTAGGTGAAAAAATAAGAGCAAAACGTTGGATTGCAGTAGGACTCGGATTTGTTGGAGTTCTTATAATTTCAAAGCCAGGATTTGATAATTTAAATTTTTATTATATTTATCCAGTAATATTTACTCTAGGATTTGCTGGTGTGTCTATATTGATTAGAAAGCTAACACTTGTTGGTGAACCTGTTTATTTAATTGCTTTTTATTTTTCTATTTGTTCAGCAATTTTTGGTCTTTTTACTTTGCCACTTGGTAATTGGAAAATACCTACCAGTTATGACTTAGGTCTATTAATTTTAATTGGGTTCTTTGGCTCGATTGCTAATCTCCTGCTTACCGCCGCCTACCAAAAAGCTGAAGTTTCTCTAACAACGCCTTTAAAATATTTATCGCTCGTCTTTGCCATTGTGTTTGGTTATTTTTTGTTCCAGGAATCGCCAACTATTTATACTTTGTCTGGCGCTGGCCTAATCGTCATTTCTTCTGCTATAATATTTGTCAGAGAATACCAGTTAAAAAGACCTATTACCACTTTGCCTAGGCAACAATGAAACATTTTCCAGTTTACTGGCACAAGGCGAAAAGAATATTATCTAAAAGAGATCCAGTTTTAAGAGGAGTAATAAAAAAATATAAAAAAGGTTTTTTAACCACTAGAAATAATCCATTTTTTTCATTATGCCGCACTATTGTGGGACAACAAATTTCAACAAAAGCAGCAAACTCAATTTGGTCTAAGTTTGAAAGAAAATGTAAAAAATGTATTATTCCTAATACGGTATTAAAATTATCTTCACGTACTTTGAAAAGCGCAGGTTTATCCCATCAAAAAGTTAGTTATTTAAAAAATATCGCTAGAAATTTTAGAAATAAATCTTTTAGTGTTAGAGAACTAAAAAAAATGAATGATGAAGAGGCTATTAATTATATCACCAAACTGAAAGGTTTGGGCGTTTGGAGTGCTGAAATGTTTCTCATGTTTAATTTAAATAGACCAGATATATTCCCCATCCAAGATATTGGTTTGCTTCGAGCAATTTCTAAGAATTACAAAACATCTTACCCTCCAAGCAAAAGATTTTTAGATAAAATTTCTAGGCTGCACGCTGGTTATCGAACTGTATTTACTTGGTATATGTGGAGATCAATTGATCCAACTGATGTTGAATATTAAAGACCTTTATTATTTAATTCTTTTAAACGCAGACTAGCAATTTGTTTTATTTGTTTAACAGCTTCATCGAATTCTATTTCTGGATCAGAAGAAATTCTTTTTCTAAAATTATTCAAAATCTCAATTTTAGTTTTTTCCTTTACAGCTAGAATAAAAGGAAAACCAAATTTCTTATAAGTGTCATTAAGTTTATTAAATTCACTAAATTCTTCTTCGGTACACTGATCTAATCCTGCACTAGTTTGTTCTTTTAAAGAGTCTGGAGTTAGTAAACTTAATTTTGTTTTATTTGCTAGATCTGGATGAGCATTAAGAATTTTTAATTGTTTATCCCTTGTAGTAGTTTCAAAAATATCAAGTATTTTTGAGGATAATTCTTCAAAATTATCGAAAGGTTTTTGATTGTATAGTTCTTCTGCAATCCAACTTGCATTTTCGAATATATTAGTGAAAACTTTAATAAATTCACTTTTAGACAATTTATTAATTTTATTGATCATACTTATTTAGTTTATATAATATCTTATGACAAAATTAACCACTCATTGCCTGGATACTTTTTCTGGAAAACCCGCGAAAGGAGTTACAGTAGATGTTTACTTTGTTTCAGGAAACAGGACAAAACTTAACTCTATCATATTAAATAATAATGGCCGATCAGATAAACCTTTGGTCGATGGAACTGATTTTAAAGAAGGTCAGTATGAACTTGTATTCTTTGTTGGAGATTATTTTAAAAAGATGACTGATTTACCAAAAACACCTTTTTTAAATGAAGTTGTAATTAGGTTCGGAATATCAAATCCCAAAGAACATTATCATGTACCTTTACTTGTCAGCCCTTGGAGTTATTCGACCTATCGAGGGAATTGATGAGCTCTAATATCATTAAGTTTGTTCATGAAGATCAAATTGTAGAAGTTGAAAATCCAGATCCTAATGAAATTTTACTCAATTACATAAGAACAAATCTAAAAAAAACTGGCACCAAGGAAGGTTGTGCAGAAGGTGGTTGTGGCGCGTGTACAGTTGTACTAGGAGAGTTAAAAAATAATAAAATAAATTATAGCGCTGTAAATTCTTGCATTATGTTTTTACCCACACTGCAAGGAAAGCAACTTATACTTGTTGAAGATTTAGTTTCCAAAAACGGCTCATTGCATCCAGTACAAGAAGCTATGGTCAATTATCACGGTTCACAATGTGGGTTTTGTACACCAGGTTTTGTTATGTCGTTATTTGCAATGTTTAAAAATCATTCTAAATTTAAAGATAATATAATCAAAGATTCTATTGCAGGAAACCTTTGTCGATGCACTGGGTACAAACCTATAATTAAAGCTGCAAACAGTTTAAATAGTAAAAATAAAATTGATCACTTTACTAAAAACAAGCAAAATACAATTACCTTATTAAAGAAAATTAAAGATGAAAGTATTGTTATTTACAAAAAAGATAAGAGATATTTTGCTCCGAGATACGTTCAAGAATTGAAAAAGATTCTTAAAAAAAATATTAATTCACATCTACTCAGTGGTGGTACAGATTTATCTTTAGTTGTTACTAAAGAAAGAAAAGATATCAATTCTGTAATATATATGAATTCAATTAATGAATTAAATTATATAAGAAATAACAACAACTATATTGAAGTAGGTGCAACAACCTCTTTAATTGAATTAGAATCTTATATAGAAAAATACTATCCTGATTTTACCAATATTTTAAAACGTTATGGATCGGTACAAATAAGAAATGTGGCAACAGTCGCGGGTAATATCGCCACAGCATCACCTATAGGCGACACTCTGCCTCTACTATTGTCACTTGATGCAAAGGTGGTTTTAAAGAGTATAAAGAAAACAAAGATAGTACCTTTAAACGATTTTTTTATTGATTATCGTAAAACTAAATTAAAAAAAGGTCAATTTATTGATTCAATAAGAATTCCCTTATTTCCAAAAAATATTTTTAAGGCCTATAAGATTTCAAAAAGATTTGATGATGATATTTCATCTGTTTGTGCTTCATTTAATCTTGAAGTGATAAATAAAAAGATCAAAAATATAAGAATTGCATACGGAGGCATGGCATCAATTCCTAAAAGAGCAAAATATTGTGAAAAAATACTCTTACATTCCTTAATAACAGAACAAATTATTAATAAAGCTCAAGAAGCTTTAGAAAAAGATTTTAAACCTATTAGCGATATGAGAGCTAGCAGAAAATATCGTATGGAGGTGGCTAAAAATTTGCTTCATAAGTGTTTTTTAGAAATTACACAAAAAAAATTAATAAGGGTAAATAATTAAAATGATTAAAGAAATTTTTATTCAAGAAAAAAGACCACATGAAAGTGGAGCAAAACATGTGAGTGGCTATGCTCATTACACAGATGATATTTCTGAACCAGAGGGAACTTTATATGGGGCTATTGGATGGGCAAAAAAATCTCATGCAATTATTAAAAAAATCGATCTTAAAAAAGTGATAAAAAGTGAAGGTGTTGTTGCAGTTGTTACTAGCCAAGATATTCCAGGCAGAAATGATGTGGGGCCTGTTTATGACGGTGATCCAATTTTTCCGACAAAAAAAGTTGAATATTTTGGTCAACCATTATTTGCCGTAGCTGCAATTTCAACTGAACTTGCAAGAAAAGCTGTTTTAAAAGCTAAAATAACTTACAAAACTTTAAAACCAGTTGTAGAAATAAAAGAAGCTTTAAGAAAAAAACTTTTTGTTTTAAAGGGAAAAAAAATTAAAAGAGGAAACCCTTCCAAAAAGATTAGCAAATCAGAAAACTATTTAAAAAATTTTTTTACATTAGGAAGTCAAGAACATTTTTATCT
>ERZ813253.657-NODE-657-length-11590-cov-4.870976_pt1 | contig 11590 bp, 7 predicted proteins | sample MGYA00520893_ERZ813253 | MGnify/ENA primary metagenome ERZ813253 (study PRJEB31669, sample SAMD00080414) | marine metagenome | biome: oceanic hadal pelagic zone biome; feature: marine hadalpelagic zone; material: sea water | place: Pacific Ocean:Izu-Bonin Trench...
GTGAGCAGGAATATTTTGGTCATTTGAGCACCCCTAGGAGTATTTCCTCATTCCGTTCAGGACATGAGCGAATTCCCAAAATATAGCGACCTAGAATTTAGTATTCGTTTAGACTGGTTTGCAGTACCCCAGGGCAGTCTCTCTTGGCTAAAGCCAATTCACCTTCTCGAAGAGGGCTTTAGTTCTTAAAAGCTTGGTTAATTTGATCAAAGTCAAATCCTCGAGATTGCAGAAAACGCTTTTGTTTTGCAATTTCCTTATAGTCTGATAGCAACTTTTCACCATATTTTTTCACTCTGACATTTTGCGCCAACGCAAACCAATCAAAAACGGATAAATCAAAATGCTCAATACCGCGCACCTTGAGCTCAGCGGAAATCTTAATAGGACCTTTACCTTGATTAAAGCGCATGCTAATAAAGTCTTCAGCGAAACGCACATCACTTTGATAATCCTGCTCAATTAACAAGTCTATTGCATCAGCAATAAGGGTGTTATCAAAGTCTTTCTGTTGGAGTTTTTGCCTAAGTTCTAGTTGCGAATGCTCGCGTCTAAGTAGCGCTCGCATCGCAGCATCATAACACGCACTGGAGCTACTGCGCTGAGTCTCCATCATCATCGACTAGCAATTTTCCGCGGATTTGCGCTTCAAGGGATTGCGCAAGTTCAGGGTTGGCTTTTAGGTAATCTCTTGCATTGTCTTTACCTTGGCCAATGCGCTTACCGCCAGCACTATACCAAGCGCCTGATTTTTCAATAAGACCAAGTTCAACACCTAAATCAATCACCTCACCCTCTCTAGAAATACCTTGATTGTACAGAATCTGGAATTCTGCTTTTTTGAACGGTGGCGCCACTTTGTTTTTTAACACTTTAACACGAGTTTCGTTACCCAGAACCTCATCGCCTTTTTTAATCGCGCCAATACGTCGAATATCAAGACGAACAGACGCATAAAACTTAAGCGCATTACCACCTGTGGTGGTCTCTGGATTGCCAAACATCACACCAATCTTCATCCGCAACTGATTAATGAAGATTACCATGGTATTGGTTTTCTTGATGTTAGAAGTGAGTTTTCTTAAGGCTTGTGACATCAACCTTGCTTGCAGGCCCATATGTGAAGCGCCCATCTCACCTTCAATTTCAGCCTTTGGTGTAAGTGCTGCAACCGAATCGATAACAACAATTTCAACGCCACCAGAGCGTACTAACATGTCGGTAATCTCTAACGCCTGTTCGCCAGTATCGGGCTGTGAAATCAATAACTCATCGGTATTAACACCCAAACGTCTGGCGTATTGGGGATCTAATGCATGTTCGGCATCAATAAAGGCTGCTATACCCCCTAACTTCTGGATCTCAGCAATAACATGCAGGGCTAATGTCGTCTTACCGGAGGACTCTGGGCCGTATATCTCAACCACTCTGCCCCTTGGTAAACCACCAATGCCCAGTGCAATATCAAGGCTCAAACTACCTGTTGATACTGACTCGATATCGGTTCTGGACTTATCGTCACCCAAAAACATCACCGAGCCCTTGCCAAACTGTTTATCAATCTGAGCAAGCGCCGCTTTTAGTGCCTGTTTTTTCTGTTCATCCACACGTTTCTCCCGAGTAAAATATTGATTAAATAGTTCGAATTATTATAATGCCTTTCACAGTTAAAGACACACAATGTATGGCACTTGCACTGCAACTTTCAGCAAGGGCTCGACACACTGTCAATGCCAACCCAATGGTCGGCTGTGTCATTGCACGTGGCGGCGAAATCATCGCTAAAGACTACCACCGAGAATATGGCAAAAGTCACGCTGAAGTCAAAGCCTTGGCACATATTAATGGTAAAGCAAAAGGCGCTACACTCTACGTTACACTGGAACCCTGCTCGCATCATGGCAAGACGCCGCCTTGCACTGATACAGTGATTGCCTCGGGCGTTACAAAAGTGATTATTGCAACATTAGACCCTAATCCACTGGTCTCAGGTAGAGGTGTTCAATTGCTTGAGAATGCAAGCATTGAAGTTGAAGTTGGATTGCTAGAAAATGAAGCTAAAAACCTTAATCGTGGCTTTATTAAAAGAATGCAAACTGGCCTGCCATTTGTCACCAGCAAAATTGCTATGAGCCTCGATGGTAAAACTGCAATGGCTAACGGTGAAAGCAAATGGATTACCTCTGAGGCTGCTCGTGTGGATGTGCATAAACTGCGCCAAGACAACCAAGCCATCCTCACAGGCTCTGGCACCGTTTTACAAGACAACCCAAGCCTAACGGTGAGACTACCTAATAATTCTGTCACTCCCCATAGAGTGGTGATTGATAGCGGCAATCAAATCTCTGACAAAAACCTTAATATATTTTCCGACGATGCACAGACACTGGTGATTAATAAGGACAATTGCGCTCTTGCAGAAAACGGCAAAGTCGACTTAAAGGCGGCCCTACTTAAACTTGGAGAGATGGGTATTAATACGGTTCTTGTTGAAGCGGGTTCTGGCCTCAACGGCGCACTGCAGCTAGCCGGGCTTATTGACGAATTAGTGATTTATACTGCGCCCGTACTTTTGGGCAGTGACGCCACCTCGATGATGAAATTGTCCATTGAAAAAATGAGTGACAAAATTAAGTTAAAAATTAGCGACTACCGTCAAGTTGGTGTTGATATGAGAATCACAGCAAGCTTCGAATGAAACCTTTAAACAACAAAAACGTCTTACTCGGTGTCAGCGGTTCAATCGCTGCTTACAAATCACCTGATATTGTCAGACGCCTACAAGATTTAGGCGCTGAAGTTCGCGTGGTATTGACATCGGGTGGTGCTGAGTTTGTTAGCGAAAGATCCTTACAAACAGTTTCAAAAAACAAGGTACACAGCAACCTTTGGGATGCCGAGGCAGAACTCTCAATGGGGCATATCGAGCTCGCCAAATGGGCTGATGCGATTGTTATTGCCCCCGCTTCCGCCAACACCATAGCCAAGCTTTGTCATGGTAAAGCTGACGACTTATTATCAACGCTGATTCTAGCAACAACGGCCAAAGTGTTGATTGCTCCTGCAATGAACCAACAAATGTACACCTCAATGGCGACCAAAGACAACCTTGAATTACTAATAAGTCGGAATATGATGATTGCAAAGCCAGAATTTGGTGAACAAGCCTGTGGTGATATCGGAGAAGGACGCTTGGCAGAACCAGGGTCTATTGCACTGCAAACAGCAGGATTGTTCCAAAACACCCAACTTGGCGGCAAAAAGGTAATGATTACTTTAGGAGCCACTATTGAAGCAATTGATCCGGTGCGCTTTATCTCAAACCACAGCAGTGGCAAGATGGGTATGGCACTTGCATCCGCCTGTGTTGAATCGGGTGCAACAGTAACGCTGGTTATTGGGGCAATTTCAGTAGCAGTGGAGTCAAGAGCATCACACATTTTTGTTTCAAGTGCAGATGAAATGTATCAAGCGGTAATGAATAATATTGATGGACAAGATATCTTTATTTCCTGCGCAGCCGTTGCTGATTATAGGCCAGCAAATATTGCAAAAAACAAAATCAAAAAAGATTATGAAACACTTTCAATCGACCTTGTACGAAACCCCGATATTTTATCCAATGTTTGCCAAATGAAAAACAAACCAATTTGCATTGGTTTCGCTGCTGAAACTCAAAATTTGATAGAAAACGCCAAAAATAAGCTTAAAAACAAGGGTTGTGACGCGATTATCCTCAATGATGTCTCAAATTCAAAAATTGGCGTTAAATCTGATCAAAATGAGGTTTTTTTTATTACTGAAAATTGTTGCGAAAAGATCGATATAAGCAGCAAAATTATTATTGCGCAAAAATTGGTTATTAAAATTTCTGAAGTACTGATTTAAGCAACTCAAAATGCCTTTAAATCAATGCTTAAACGACTTACTCACAAAACTGTGGATAACTCTGTTTATATCTTCAGTTTATAATTAGAAAAGAGCATCAGAATAGGATTTATTACGGTTTTGATTAATAATTAATCATAAGTTTTTTTGCTATATAAATCAATAACTTATGTTTTTTTCATGGGTTGAACAGTTTTCAAAATAACACAGTGATTTAATAAGTTTAATAATAGCGGATAACTTTTGATGTTTCTCGCGTTAAATCAAGTGTTTCACGGACATTAGGGTTAAACTTAGTCTGTATTTTTTTCACCTTACTAAAGTAGTAATATCGAAAATTTTGATGTTATTTAATGCCCTTTTTTTCTTGGTTGGAATTGTTGTTTTTGCAGCAAAAAATATACCTGAAATAAACAATATTGAGGTGGTGCTAATATTGACACTTTTCGGCGTATTTTTAGCTGCTTTTAGACTCAAATCAAAGATTTCAGTCAAAATCCTATTTTCCTCGCTGGTTTTATCTGGATGGCTGTTTTTTCGCATACTCTACTTGATCAAAGAGTTGATGAGCAATTTCTTAATAAACCGATTGAAACTCAAGGTTACATTGTTTCACTGCCCTCATCAAACGACGAAAAGTCAGTTTTTCTCTATCAAGTTAATAAACCTTTTAGGGCTAAAGTTCGGCTATCGTGGTATGGTAACGATAGATCAAAACTTATTGTCGGTGATAAGTGGGCGCTTACTATTAAATTGAAGCACAACAATGGCCTTAGAAATCAGGGTGGTTTTGATTATGAAAGATGGCTTTTTGCTAATAAAATCAGCGCTACCGGTTATGTTCGAAAAAGTGAATCCAATCAAGTTTTATCTTCTTCCAATACTGCATTTATCCATCAATTAAGACAGTCTATTAGAACAACACTTTCGCCTTATTTGCAAAAGTTGCCATTTTCTGGAGTTATTAATGCCTTAGTACTGGGAGATAGGTCTCTTATCGAAGAGCAACACTGGGTGTTATTTCAACAAACCAATACAACCCATCTGAGTGTTATTTCAGGCCTTCATATTGGCCTTATTTCTACCTTGTTGTTTTTTATTACCTCCTTTGTCTGGCGCCTCTCTAGGCGTTTAGTGCTTATCATCCCCGCACAAGTTGTTGGCGCTTCTTTTGGCATTATTGGGGCGCTGAACTACGCTCTTATTGCTGGATTTTCTATTCCCACACAACGTGCTTTTATTATGGCGAGTGTTGCTTTTTTAAGTATTATTTTTCGAATCCAATACAGTGTCTGGACACTATACGGCCTTGCCATGCTGCTTGTTTTGCTGTTTAATCCTCTGTCGGTTTATGATATTGGTTTTTGGCTTTCTTTTTATGCTGTCGGTGTTATTTTGTATGGTGTATCACTTTTTAATAATAAGCCGGCATTACTAAAACTGATTTATTTGCAATTAGTGATTTGTGTAGCAATGCTACCAATTACCTTATGGTTTTTTCAATCAAGCTCGTCACTATCCGGCCTAGCCAATCTTATCGCCATTCCAACATTCAGTTTTATTGTAACGCCGATTTCCTTATTAGGCGCCCTATTTGCCATTGCTGAGATTAATGTGCTTGCCCAACTTTGTTTCGAGATAGCCAACAAAACACTGTCGCTTCTTGCATTTTTCCTTCAACAAATCAGCAGCCTGCCCTTTAACCGATTACACTTTATGCCAGCGAGTGTGCTCGACTTATTCATCTTAGTGATTGGCACTTGCTTATTAATACTGCCAAGAGGCTTAAAACTGCGATGGGCTGCGCTGCTATTAATTGCCATACCAATACTCGCCTCAAATACTAACATTCCCTTAAAATCCGCGCTGATCGATGTACTTGATGTTGGCCAAGGTTTGTCTGTTATCGTGCGTACCGAAAACCATACCTTGGTATATGACACTGGCAGCCAATCCCCTTCAGGCTTTAATATGGGTGATGCCGCTCTTATCCCGTTTTTGATCGCCAACCAAGTCAACAGTATTGATACGATTATCATTAGTCACGGCGATAATGATCATATTGGTGGTCTGCAAGCCGTTGTGAATAATTTTACCATTGGCAATATACTAAGCTCTGTGCCTAATGCAATACCAAGCCCTGCTGAGCGCTGTCATTCAGGGCAATCTTGGATTTGGGACGGCGTCAAGTTCGATATCTTAAACCCTGAAATCAACACCGACTTTGAAGGTAATAACGCTTCCTGCGTATTAAAAATATCCACTGCAGACGGCAGCTTATTACTCACTGGGGATATTGAGAAAAAAGCAGAGAAAGCCCTACTGCAAAACAGTGACATTAATCTCGATGCAGACATATTGATCATTCCGCATCACGGTAGCAAGACTTCGTCTACCGAGGCCTTTATTCGGGCAATTTCGCCAAATATTGCCATCAGCTCAGCAGGCTATAAAAACTCATACAAGCACCCTGCAGACACCATTGTCGAACGCTATAGAGACAATAGCGTTATCGTGTTTGACACGAGCTGCTCAGGACAACTGAGCTTTATTCTCGATGACAAGATAATGATTAATGAATACAGAAAAGATCAGCGATTATTTTATCATCGACAATGTGGTGAAGATTAATAAAGACCGTTGCAAAATTGATTATTGTATGGGGTTTGGGAAAGGAAAAAAATTCATAAGTTTTATAAGTCATTGATTTCAATATCCTTCCTCGACTTAATAAATTATAGGAGTTGTTGCAAAATAGCACCACGCACTATTTTGCAACAACCTCTAATACTGAACCTTGCAACCACCTTGACCAATAAGCCGCTCCAAAGACTCTAGCAGCTGCGCTGTAGGGATAACTGAATACTCAGGCTTAAGTGGCAACCTGCCGTACGCAGTGTCAGTTTTGTATTCAACAATAACTGGACATTTGCCGCTATGCTCTCTAAGCAAGTGAGAGAGTTTCTGATATTTGTCTCGCTGATTAACACTCAGGCCAATACACAAATACTTGGCGTATTTCATTTGCACTTGTTCAACACTCTCGACCTTATCAACCACCAATTGCCACTGATCTCTATGGTCTTTATTGATCTTTCCGGTAATCACTACCACCTCATCGACGTGTAGCTGCTCAGAGTTCTCACCCAGCGCTTTGGTAAACAAAACCGTATTCAATCGCACAACACCGTCTTCAACAATAACGCTCGCCATCTGACCTTTTTGGGTGTTACGGTAACGAATTTCAGTAATCAACGCTAGGATTCGAACTTCTCGATTGTTTCGAAAAACAACGTTTTTTGGCAATGTACAGACGATTGATTGTAAATCGGATTTAAAGGCATCAGTTGGATGGTCGTGCAAATAATAACCCATAACACTCTTTTCAAACATCAGCATTTTCTTAAAAGGCAGGCAATCGGCGGTAACGTATTTTTTCTCATAATCAATATGGCTTTCAACCGCTGTAAAAAGTCCCGCTTGTCCATTTAAATGATCATTTTGTCTTTGTTCAGCCTGCCTTATGGCATTTGGATAAGTGGCAATAAGACTAGCTCTATCAATACCGAGAGAGTCAAAAGCACCGCTGTAAACCAAAGCTTCAATAGCACGACGGTTTAATAATTTTTTCTCAATGCGTAGGCAAAAATCAAAAATATCTAGATAATCACCATTCTTAATTCGCTCGGCAACGATAGCTTGCACTAAGGCTTCGCCCACACCCTTGATCGCACCTAGGCCATAAGTGATTGTGTTGCTATTTAAAATACTGAATTGATGCTCGGACTGATTAATGTTGGGTGCTTGAATAATAAGATTAATCTTCTTGGCCTCACTGACAGTGAAGGCAATACGATCAGTATCATCCATCACACCAGAAAGAACAGAGGCCATAAAAGGTGCGGGATAGTGTGACTTTAACCAAGCCGTTTGGTACGAAATATAAGCATAAGCAACCGAATGTGATTTGTTAAAACCATAACCTGAAAATTTATCAATCAGATCAAAAATTTCATTCGCTTTTTCCTCTTTAATGTCTTTTTCGGCTGCTCCAGCAACAAATACCTGTCTCTGCTGAGCCATTTCTTTAACTTTTTTCTTGCCCATCGCTCGACGCAATAAATCCGCACCGCCCAAAGAGTAGCCCGCCATCACTTGCGCTGATTTCATTACTTGCTCTTGATAAAGAAACACGCCGTTGGTCGGCTTTAATATTTCTTCAAGCATTGGATGGGGGTATTTCACTTTAGCACCATGCTTAACATTAATGTAGTCGTCAACCATTCCGGCGTCGAGTGGACCAGGACGATAGAGTGCCAACATAGCAACAATATCCTCAAAATTATCAGCTTGGAGTTTTTTCAAATAGCCACGCATACCATCAGATTCCAACTGAAAAATACCGGTCGTGTCACAACGCTGTAACAGCTCATAAACTGCTGGATCATTTAAAGGAAGGGCATCAATGTCGATTAATTCATCCGTCAAACCCTTATTAAAAATCATCTTAACGGCTTTATCAATAACGGTTAAATTCGACAAACCAAGAAAGTCAAACTTCACCAAACCAACCGCTTCCACATCGTCTTTATCAAATTGAGAAACCACCACATCATCCTCGCCTGAGCCTTTGTAAATTGGGCAAAAATCACTGATCTTACTTGGCGCGATAACAACACCACCAGCATGAGTGCCGACATTTCTCACCAGACCTTCGAGATCTTGAGAAAGATCAATCAACGTGGTAACACTTTCCTCTGAGATGTAGCGTGATTTAAGTTCTGGAGAGTCTTCCAATGCCTTATCCAGAGTCATTTTAAGCTCGTTAGGTATGAGCTTTGAAATCGTATCACTAAAGCCATAAGGATGGCCCAACACCCTGCCTACATCACGAACCACCCCCTTGGCAGCCATCGTACCGTAGGTGATAATTTGTGATACTTTTTCTTGGCCATACTTGCGAGCAACGTACTCAATTACTTCATCTCGACGCTCGGTGCAGAAATCAATATCAAAGTCAGGCATCGAGACACGTTCAGGATTTAAAAAACGCTCAAAAAGCAGTTCGTGCTCAATTGGGTCAACATTGGTAATTGACAACGCCCAAGCCACCAGAGAGCCTGCGCCTGAACCCCTACCTGGCCCAACAGGAATGCCATTTTCTTTTGCCCAGCGAATAAAGTCGGAAACAATTAAAAAATAGCCTGGAAAGTCCATCTCTAAGATAACCGAAAGCTCAAATTGCAGGCGCTCAGCATAAATCTTTTCATCGACTTTTTTACCTTTTAGTCGATCGCTAAGCCCCTGCTTAGACTCTTGCTCAAAAAACTCGGCAATTGACACACCTTCTGGCGTTGGAAAAATCGGCAAATAGTTTTTTTGAAATAATTCAAAATGCAAATTGCAGCGCTTGGCCACTTCAACCGTATTCACCAATAGCTGCGGAAAATCTGCAAATAAGTCTGACATTTCATCAGCGCTTTTTAAATACTGGGCTTCGTTAAAATGCTTGACTCGCCGTGTATCATCTAACAGGTCACCCTGTGAAATACAAATTCTCGCCTCGTGGGCTTCATAATCGCTTTGTAACAAGAACTGTACATCGTTGGTAGCAACAACAGGAATTCCTAATTCAATACCCAAATCAATCGTATGATGAAGGTGCTGCTCATCACTCGCTCTCGCTGTTCTTTGCACTGCAAAGTAATAACGATCGCCAAAGAGTGCTTGCCATTTAAGTGCTTTTTCTCTGGCAAGTGTCGCCTCGTTTGTAAGTAGTAATTGAGCAACATCAGAACTGACTGGACTTGCAATCAATAACAAGCCAGTGTGGTGAGCCTCAAGTTGCGCTTCAGTGATACTCGGGCCTTCGATGCCTTGCTTATTAAGGTAGGCTTTGGAAATAAGCTCAGAGAGGTTAAGATAGCCCGCATGACTTTGACAGAGCAACAAAACATCATAGCGACCTCGCTCAGAACTGAGTGACATTTTTGCACCAAATATTGGCTTAACACCGGATGCATAAGCTTTTTGATAAAATTTAATGGCTGAAAATAGACTAATATCGTCGGTTAACGCAATAGTATTCATCCCTGCCTGTTTGATACTCTCAATCAATTTTGGCACTCGAATTAGGCTATTTTTGACAGAATATTCGCTCTGACATTGCAGATGGACAAAAGCTGAATCTTGCATTTAAGGTGTTATTTTTTTTGACTAATAAGGTTCTTCATTTTACAAACAAAGGTCACTCTAACTTAGTACTTTTTCAGCAAAAAAGTGGGTTGTTTTTTAATTTTATTAAAGCCAAACAGCAACAAGATCTACTTAGATTTTTTCAGCGGCTTTAATAAGGGCTTGGGCTTTATCCATTGTTTCTTGCCACTCAGATTCTGGCACGGAATCATAAACAATGCCGGCACCCGCTTGCACATAAAGTATTTCATCTTTAATGACAGCCGTTCGAATTGCAATCGCCAAATCAATGCCGCCGTGCCATGATAAATTACCAATCGCACCAGAATAAATATTGCGCTTTAATGGCTCGACTTCATTAATAATCTCCATCGCACGCACCTTGGGTGCACCACTTAGGGTGCCGGCCGGGAAAGTTGCCCTTAGCACATCAATAGCACTCATACCGTCTTGCAGTTGGCATTCGATATTGGAGACGATATGCATTACATGGGAATAACGCTCAATAAACATTTTATCGGTCAGTGTCACTGTGCCTGTTTTAGCGATTCTACCCAAGTCATTTCTACCTAAATCAATCAACATCAAATGCTCTGCAATTTCCTTATGATCGGACAATAAGTCCACCTCTAAGGCCAAATCTTCTTCGTTTGTTTTTCCTCTAGGTCGGGTTCCTGCTATTGGCCTCACCGTGACAATATTGTTGTTATCGACTCGCGTTAGAATTTCTGGTGAAGAGCCAACAATAGTCACATCATCCAAATTCAAAAAGTACATATAAGGCGATGGATTGAGAATTCTTAGTTGACGATAAAGATCAATCGGTTTAGCCTTAAATTCACAACTAAGGCGCTGGGAAGGCACAACTTGCATAACGTCGCCGGCAATAATATACTTCTGAATATCTTCGACAGAACGCATAAAATTCTCACGGCCAAAACTGGAGACAAAATCCTCTGCCTTAATATTGGCTGGCTCACTAGCAGACTCTATCAGGGGCTCTTTTATTTGAGCCTCAATTGCATCCAAACGGACAATCGCATCCTCGTAACTACCCTCCTGTGGATTAACATGCGTGATGATATGCGCAGTACTGGACAAATTATCAACAACTAATAAGTCATTTGAAAGCATCAGTAGAATATCGGGTATATTCAGCTCATCTGGCTTATCCAAATGAGCCAACTTTGGTTCGATATAGCGAATGATTTCATAACCAAAGTAACCCACTAAGCCGCCATTAAAAACAGGCAGATTGTCCATTTTTGGCACTCTGAATTGAGCTTGGTATTCTTCAATCTAGCGCAGGGGCACTTTAACTTGATGTGTCTCTACATTGTCGTCTTCTTTCTCAAGGGCCACTTGATAGTCAACCACCTTAATCACCGTATGTGCTCATCGCTCAATAACTTAGTAACGCCACCATTATTCGCCTTCTTGCACTGTTTCTAATATCTAACTGAACTGTCCACGCGTCATCTTTAATTATATCTCCAACCTTTTTCAT
>ERZ813253.658-NODE-658-length-11584-cov-2.957493_pt1 | contig 11584 bp, 4 predicted proteins | sample MGYA00520893_ERZ813253 | MGnify/ENA primary metagenome ERZ813253 (study PRJEB31669, sample SAMD00080414) | marine metagenome | biome: oceanic hadal pelagic zone biome; feature: marine hadalpelagic zone; material: sea water | place: Pacific Ocean:Izu-Bonin Trench...
CTGCACCATCCAGCACCCCGAATTCACCACCATCGCACCCAATCCCGCACGTGCTGCCCTGGGAGACGACTACGTCACTCACCTGCACATCTCGGCCATCGACGAGGAAGCGAGCAAGGGCACCATCCCTGTTCGTGGCCAAGGATATCGCGGCAAGTTCGGCGGCCCTGGGTGGGAGGGCATGTTCACCGACATGTCGGAGATCGTGCGCCCGAGCCGCGATGGCATCCATGGGCGCGAACTGATCGGCACCAGCGTGGACATCGGGAGCAAGCCGATGAGCCTCGAGTTCGACGAATCGGGAGCGCTGACAACGGCGCCGCCACGGATGCTCACCATCCAGGTCCCGTTCATCTTCAATGCACCTCCGGCTTCCATCGCCTCCCCGAAACTGCACAGGATCTACACCAAGACCGCTGCGGACATCGACACCTTGGTCGCCCTGCCTGCGGATGTCGTGCTCTCCGAGGGACTCGCCTCGCCGGCCGTCGTGCCCATCCTCCCGCTCACGGCGGCTGCGACCGCGGGCGGCTTCGGACACGGGACGCGCATGGTCGAGCTCGACGGTTGGGATGCTTCCCTGTATCTGGAAGCCACCACCATCGCCCCGCATCTGCTCATCGGCGTGCGCATTCCGTTCGCACCCGGATGGCAGCAGCAACTGCTGGAAGTGCAGGCCGCTGGAGTGCCGGTCATCCATCTCATCGCCGACCATCACGGTCTCGGAGAGGATGGTGGCTTCGTGATGGACACGCTGCGCGAAGCGCACATGCTGCTCGTCGATGCCGGTGTGCGTGACGCCGTCACCCTGCTCGGCAGCGGCGGCATCATCGCCGCCGACCACCTGCCGAAGGCGATCATCTGCGGACTCGATGCGGTCGCGCTCGACCTTCCCCTCCTGTTCGCGATGCAGGCGCGTGCGAGAGGCGACCTCTCCGACCGGCAGCGCACACAGATCAGGATGCCGCGACGGTTCAGCGAGAAGTGGGCCGTCAGCCGCTTGACCAACCTGGCCGCCTCGTGGCGTGACCAGCTGCTCGAGATCCTCGGCGCAATGGGCATCCGCGAGGTGCGCCGACTGCGCGGCGAGCTGGGCCGCGGCATGTGGCAGGCAGACCTCGAGGCCGAAGCGTTCGCCGGAATCGAAGGGTTCCCCGGAGGTGGTGCCTGATGACCGTCACCAAACCCTCCGAGACGCTCGAGCACAAGGTCACCGACCTGCTCCACGAGGGATTCAACGCCCGCGCCTTCGGGAAATACAGGCTTCCCGAGGCGCTCGGAGATTCCCGCTGGACAGACGAGATGATCGTGGCCACGTGGTACATGGCGGAGACCGGCGAGGTCCCCCCCGACCTGAATTACAAGACGGGCAGGTCGAACGGCGGGTTCGACCGGCTGGACTTCAAGTTCCTCGACGAGCAGGAGTGGCTGGAGCACTCGGATGCGCTGGACACGACGTTGGAACTCAACCGGCGGGGGGATGAACGGGACAAACTCTCCTGTGACCTGCCATTCTACGGCGGGGGCATGTCGTACGGCTCGGTGTCACTGAACGTGATGATGGCACGGGCGCAGAACTCGGCCAAGTGGAACACCTACATGTCGACCGGCGAGGGCGGATATCCCGAGCCGCTGCTGGAGTTCAAGGACAACGTCATCACCCAGATCGCGACCGGATACTTCGGTGTCGAGGAGAAGTACATCCAAGCGACTCCGATCGTCGAATTCAAGTATGCACAGGGGGCGAAACCGGGGCTCGGAGGACACCTGCTGGCAGCAAAGGCGGGAGAAGAGGTAGCCAAGTTGCGCGGCAGCGTGGCGCACGTGAGCCTGTTCTCGCCGTTCCCGTTCCATTCCACCTACTCCGTCGAAGATCACTCGAAGCACATCGACTGGATCCAGACCGTGAATCCGGATGCCCTGATCGCGGTGAAGGTCTCCACACCGCACGACGTCGACATGGTGGCGGTCGGCTCCTATTACGCCGGCGCGCACATCATCCATCTCGATGGCTCATACGGGGGAACCGGGGCTGCGCCTGAACTGGCCAAGAAGGTCATCGCGACACCGATCGAACTCGCCCTTCCCAAGGTGCATGATTTCCTCATCAAGGAGGGAGTGCGCGACAAGGTGACGCTCATCGCCAGCGGTGGCGTGCGTACCGCCGACGATGTCGCCAAGGCGATCGCACTGGGTGCCGACGGGTGCGTGTTGGGAACCACTGACCTGGTCGGCATCGGCTGCACCCGCTGCGCCAACTGCGAAGGCGGACCATCGGGGCGCGGCTGTCCGTTCGGCATCACCACGACCGATGTCGAGCTGCAGGAGTACATGCAGCAGGACTGGGGGGCGCAGCGGCTGGACAACCTGTACAAGGCACTGCAGTGGAGACTGCGGGACATCATGCGCAAGCTCGGTCTGTCGAGCATCAAGGAACTGGTCGGAAGGCGGGACCTGCTGCGCTACATCGAAGGTGACCCCTGATGACGAATGCGGAGCGCATCGTCGCCGCCCGTCGGCGCTCGATCGAACTGGGGCCTGACCCGATCATCCCCGATGACGAGGCTGCCGAGGGTGGCTGCGGAGTCATCGGCCTCGCCTGCGAGATTCCCATCGCAGGGCGGCACCTGTTCGCCTCATTGGAACAGATGCGCAACCGCGGCAACGGCAAGGGTGGAGGCGTGGCACTCGTCGGGCTGGACCCCGAGCAGTTCGGGGTCACGAGGGAGATCCTCGACAAAGACTACCTCTACACCGTCGCCTACCTCGACCCCACGGTGCGCAGCGAGGTCGAGGAGAGTTTCATCCACGCCACCTTCGAGGTGGACCACATCCATGAGATGCCCAAACTGCACGAATGGCAGACAAGGTTGCCCGAACTCGATGTCGAACCGCCTGAGGTGGTGTGCTACTTCGTCCGCCCGCGGGTTGCTGCCATCGAGGAGTTCGAGGCGAAGACCGGCTTGAGCGCCACGGACTTCGACGGAAAGGAGGGGATGCTCGACGAGATCGTGTTCCACGCCACGCACGCGCTCAACGTCGAGTTCTACGCTGGCGAGCGGGGCTCGAAGGCGTTCGTGCTCAGTCATGGGGTCAACATGCTCATCCTGAAGATCGTGGGCTATGCCGAAGATGTCCTCCGCTACTATAGACTGGAGCACATGACGGCTCACGTCTGGATCGGCCACCATCGCTTCCCCACCCGTGGAAGGGTGACTCACCCCGGTGGGGCGCATCCGTTCGGACAGGGTATCGGCGTCGCTCTGGTGCACAACGGCGACTTCTCCAACTACGTCTCGGTGAAGGACTATCTGGCACAGCGCGGCATGCAGCCCCTGTTCCTCACCGACACCGAGGTGGCGGCACTCGGATACGACCTGCACCGCCGGGTGTACGGATATCCGCTGGAGTACCTGATCGAGTCGATGGCGCCCACCTGTGAGCTCGACTTCGTGATGCTCCCCGACGAGAAACAGGAGGTCTACGACGCCATCCAGAAGACGCACATCCACGGCTCGCCCGATGGACCGTGGTTCTTCATCATCGCACAGCAGGAAGCAGGAGTGCACCGGTTGTTGGGAATCACTGACACGAGCATGCTGCGCCCGCAGGTGTTCTCCTACCAGCGGGGCGAGGTGGGCATCGCGTTCTGCGCCTCGGAGAAGCAGGTCATCGACGCGGCGATGGAGAGCATCGCTGCTGAGGACAAGCGCTTCTGGCCACGCTGCGACGAATTCTGGAACGCCAGAGGTGGCTCGTACACCGACGGCGGGGCGTTCATCTTCGACCTGCTGCCAGTGGAGCATGGTGAACGCGAACTGGTGATGACGAACAAGTTCGGAGAGGTGGTCGACACCCACCCGGAGGGTGACTACGAACCGGGTGACGTGGCGATGACCTCGGGGGTCGACCTCCCACTCACCGACACAGCAGCCGCGGCCTTCGAGCATATCGTGGAAGAACTGCAGGACATGGATTGGGGGGCGGCGCAGGCGTTGCTCTCGGAACTCGTCTCCGAATCCCAGGAGCACTCCCGTTCACGCCCCATCGAGATCCTCACGCTGCTGCTCGACCGCCGCTATCCTGTCGGTTCGCTGCGCCCGAGCCGGTGGCTGCACAAGGTGCAGGACACGCTGATGGGCATCCTGGCGCACGCGGCCAACCAGCCGGACGACCTGTTCGTCGGCCAGAAGACCGTGGGCCACCGTCCCGAGCCCCTGAAGGCCGAACAGGCGATCGTGGTCGATGCCAGACCGTACCCCATCGAAGGGACCGAATCGCTGGCCCGGGAACTCGTCGCACTGTATCGCGGCGGTTGGCGCACCTTCCACGTGATCAACTGCAGGGGTCACCGGTTCATCGGCAACGGTTTCGGAAGCGGAAGCGACGGGGTGCGCATGGACGTCTATGGATCCGTTGGGGATTACCTCGCCAGCGGCAACGACGGCATGACGTTGGTGATGCATGGCAACGCGCAGGACCAGGTGGCGCAGATCCACAACAGCGGTGAGCTGGTGGTGCATGGGGACGTCGGGCAATGCTACGGATATGGGTCCAAGGGTGGCGAGATGTTCGTGCTCGGCAACGCCGCCGGACGCCCGATGATCAACTCCGTGGGCAAGCCGAAACTGGTCGTCAACGGAACCGCGCTCGACTACATGGCGGAGTCATTCATGGCGGGAGACCCGCTCAAGGATGGTGGCTTCGTCATCATCAACGGAATGCGTTATGACGGCCGCGGGATGCTCGAGGAGATGCTCACCCCATATCCGGGTGGCAACCTGTTCTCGCTCGCCTCCGGGGGTGCCATCTACGTGCGCGACCCACACAGCACACTGTCTGATTCACAACTCAACGGAGGCGAATTCACGGATCTCTCCGAGGCTGACTGGGCGGTCATCGAACCCCTGCTGATGCGCAACGAGGAGCACTTCGGGATACCACTCCAACGCCTGCTCACCGTGGATGGGCGACTGTGCAACCCCGATGAGGTCTACAGGAAGATCATCCCTGTGAAGGGCAAGGCGCTGCACGCGGAAGCGGCATGGTCCGGTCACGCCGATTGAGATTATTCCGGGCACACCCCACCCTGTGCTCGGGGCTTCCGTGAGCCATTCATTTTCACATGGACTTGTGTTCAATTGTTGTCATACTGAAACTGCCACTCGAAGTTGTCTTCCGGAGCTTCTGAGGTGAACAATTCGTTCTCTCTCTCCCACTCTAAAACTGCCAATCGAAGTTTTTCCTCTTCCCTCATTAATCGGAATGCCTCATTATCCCTTTGTCGATCTTCACTGAGTTTTAGAATCCACAACTTCATCAATTCCATCGCACGGGCTCTGAAAGCCCTTGCTTCTCCTTCCTTTCTTCTCTTCTCATTCTCCTTATTCATCTAGCGCTCACGCACCTAACGTCATTTTGACGATCGGTGCAAGGTCAGCACATGGGATTCACGAGGAGGCGAGTGGAATTAAACCAGTATATAATTCTTACATTTCATCGTTTGACTATCCGGGCTCCCGGACTTGGCCCACCCAGTAGAAGAGGGTCTGCAATCTCTTCAGAGTTGCAGAGTTGCAGCCCTGACCGTGTTGCGCATCAGCATGGCGATGGTCATCGGACCGACCCCACCGGGAACAGGGCTGATCGTGCCGGCGACCGCAGACACCTCTGGGTGGACGTCGCCGGCGAGATGGTAGCCTCTTTCACTGTCGTCATCGACACGATTCACGCCTACGTCGATGACCGCCGCTCCAGGCTTCACCCAGTCAGCGCGCACGAGTCCAACTCGACCGACAGCGGCGACGAGGATGTCGGCCTGCCTGCAGAGGCCTGCCAGATCAGCGGTACGTGAGTGAGCGACGGACACCGTGGAATCGACGCCCTTGCGCACCAGGAGAAGTGAGACCGGGGTTCCCACGATCCGGGACCTCCCGATGACCACAGCGCGCTTGCCGGAGAGTTCGACTCCGCCCCAGTTGAGCAGGTGGACGATCCCGGCTGGGGTGCACGGTACCATGCCGTCCACACGTCCCTGCACGAGCCTGTCCAGGTTCGAGGGATGGAACCCATCGACATCCTTGGCTGGATCGATGAGGTCAGTCACCGCCAACTCATCCATTCCCTTGGGAAGAGGAGATTGCACAAGGATCCCGTGGACATCGTCATTCGCGTTCAACTCCTCGACGGTGCTGACGACCCGCGAGAAATCCGTGTCCGCCGGCAGGTCGATGCGCGTGCTGCGGATTCCCACGCGCGCGCAGGCGCGCTCCTTCCCGCTGACGTAGATGTGGCTCGCCGGGTCATCGCCGACGATCACCACGGCCAGATGCGGATGCACTCCTGCTTCGGCTAGTTCGGCCACCTGGGCAGAAACTTCGGCCTCCACTTCGGCCGCGCATGCCTTGCCATCGAGCACCACTGCAGTCATGGTTCCCGGATGAGTGGGAGAGCATTCCGCACTTCACGATTGGGGAGAGCCACCGGAGGGACTTGAACCCCCGACCGCCGGATTACAAATCCGGTGCACTACCAGCTATGCTACAGTGGCGCGACCCGCTCGACTTGCGCGGGCGACTTCAACCCGCCGTTCCCCGATGCGGCCATCACTGCTGTCGATACTGGTCCCAGTACTGCTGCTGGTCGTATCCACTCCAACCCTGCTGCGTTGGGTCGTAGCCGCCGTAGCCGGCCTGTTGCTGCTGGGCATGCGCCTGCCACTGCGCCCACTGCTCCGCGGTCGCCTGTTGGGCAGCGCGGTCATCGGCCGCCATCTGCGCCTCGACCTCCCCGGTGAGATCACCGCCTTCGCCGTGAACTGCTCCTTTCGAGCGGATGGCCACCAACGCGATGGCTACGAGCAGCACCGCCATCACCGCGAACACCATCAGCAACTGCTGCGTGATGCCCCTCTCCTCCAACTGGCCCATGACACCGTCGGCACCCCCTGGATCGACGATGTGTATGCTGTCGCCGGTGACGGTCTGCTCACCATCGACGGAGACCACCACCCACACATGACCGAGTCTGTCGGGAGTCCAGCTGAACTGCAGGCTCCCGACCTCACCGGGGCCGGCCTCGATGAGTTCAGGGATGGTCGTGAGCGTGCGGGTGGAGCCATCTGAATGGATCTCCGTGAGCGTCACATTGGCGAATCCGTAGATCTCGCCTTCGTTGAGCATCCGGACCGTGAGCAGCACCTCGTCACCGAGTTCGATCTCACCCTTGTGCGAGTAGATGAGGTCGTCATCACCCATCACCATCTGTGAGTTCAACTGCTGGATGGACCACGACGCGAACGGTTTGGAGGGCGAATTGAACTGGATGTCCGACACCATGGCATGGCCAACCATGTCCACCCCAGTGACCCAGATGTGCAAGGCCAACGGCTCCATGAGCCGCGTCCCCGGTATCTGCGAGTTCAGGTCGAACGTCGCCCTCAACGGAATCTCCTCACCGGCGGCGTTGTGCGCTGGCAGCGTCATCATCTCCGCGCCGCTGGCCACCTCCTCACCCTCAGGGTTCGACCCCACGGTCACCCGCCAGTTCAGCAGTACGCTGTCGATGTCCAGTTGCCCCTGCTCATTCACCTTCAGCTCAACCGTCAGCGATCGCAGTGATGAGACCGGGATGGCGCTGTCCAACCGCGGTCCGGTGAGTTCGACCGGCTCCGGTGGCGTGGCATCGACTACGATCTGGAAACCGGTGAGACCGGTGTCGGTCAGGTCGCGCGCTTGAGGGGGCAGGTCGGTCAATCCGACGGTCAGTAGGAAGGGTGGACCGCCGGTGAGCGGGGCGCGCAGGTCAGCAGACCACCACCCGTTGTCGGAGCGCACCACCTTGCGCTCGTCTTCGAGCAGCACCTCGACCTTGATGCGCTCCGTGGGAACATCGCCGGTCGGCACGAAACTGATCTTGCCCGAGATGTGGATGTCGCTTCCCGGCGCTACCCAGCCACCGTCGTGCGAGGTGGTGCCCTCGTCCAGTTCCAGTACCAAGGTCTCCGGATCTATGCGCAGGTCGGCCGAGAACCGCCAGCGCAACTCCGGCAGCGTCAACCAGTCTCCCTGTCCGGCCCGATCGATGATCGCGAGGGACGGTTCGCGGCGCAGGTCGTTCTCCATCGGCAGGCTCCATCCCAGCCGGATCTCAACATACAACTCCAGGTCCGAGGTGAACGGCGTCAGTTCCCCCTCCGAGGCGCGGATGCCGCACCCCATCACGGTCAGGTGTTCGCTCGCCTCCACGCAACTTCCATCTTGCCATGTGATCTCAAGGGGGTCGACGACGGAATTGCTGGCGAGTTGCAGGACGGCCTCGGAGATGTCGGAATGGCCGTTCGGTTCCTGGAACGGAACGGTCAGCGTGTAGTTGGTGGTCGGATGCAACCACTCACGCCCTACTGAATCCCACGCCGCCCCGAACAGCGGTATCTCAGGCGCCCCATCAGCCATCAGTTGGTAGGTGAACAGCTGGTCGTCGGCCTGTGCGCTGCCAGCATCGGTGATCAGGTTGCCCGCCGCATCCGAACCGGTGACATAACCGGCTACGATGTCGCCTGAGACACCGAAGGTGTCGTCGAAGGTGAAGGAATAGTTCCCCTGCTGCTGAGTGCGGTTATCGGGCGCAACCAATGGAGATGATTGGAACTCGTCGGCATCGGGTATTCCGTCGTAGTCCGCGTCATCGGCCCATTCCCGCCAGAGCATCAGCGTGAGATGTTCAGGAAGCTGGGGCCGGTCGAACACATCGAAGGTGAGCGTCTGGGTCATCGACGGTTCCAGATGGTCGTGCCTGGCGACGCTCTGGTTGACCAGCTGTGGAGCGACGGAGTCGATCTCGAACGAGCGATTCAGCAGGATCGACGTGAGATCATCCCCTCCGTAGAGAGGCATGATGTGCACCTCGTACTCGATCATCCCGACCACCTCGGGGGTGCGGATGGAGAATGTGGCCCTACCAGAGGAGAGAACGGTCGTGTCTTCGAGGATGTTGCCATCTTGCAGCAGGGTGACTCTCACCTCACCCGTGCGCGGCCCGTAGGCCTCGTCCATGTCCTCGAATCCGATGTCGACCTGAACCGTCACATCCGAATCCGCCTTCAGGTAGGAGGCGTCTTCGGGAATCTCCGCTCCCTGGTCGTTCAGCATGCGCCACTCGCGGATGAGAACATCATTCTCGACACCCATCTCCGGCCCTACACCGAACACATGGATCGCCGGAATCGTGCGTAATCCATTGGCGTCGACGCCGCGCACGTAGAGGAACACGGTGTCCTCGTCATCCCACGCCGCGTCCGTGCGGAAGCGCAGCACCGTGCTGAGGCTGCTTCCGTTCCAGACGACTGTCGAGGGATTCGTCGGATGCAGTTCGATGAGGTCAGTGTCGCCACTCACCACCGGTGCCCCGCCGCTCACCGGGGCCTCGAGCCTGATGCTCACCTGCTCGCCGATGAAGTCGTACTGGATGCTCGAAGGGGTGCCCTGCGTCAGCGTCTGCAGGGTCGAGATCTCGATCCAATGCCACGAGGGAACCAGCGTGTTGCTGGCGTTGGTGATTCCGAGCGCATCGATGCTCCATCCCGCGGATGACTGCAATTCCGTGATCGTCACCTCCATCGCCGCAGGCAGCTCCCAGATCATCGGCAGGGGAACGATGCGCTTGTTTCCGCTGAGCATCGAGTATGGCAGCGCGTCGTTGATGGCCAGCACGAAGTCGTCGGCCGAGTCGAAGTCGAGTTCGACGGTCGGATGGTACGGCGCGGCGATTCCGCCGAGGCGCACCCCTCCGCTATTGGCGGTGATGTGTATCTCAGCGTTGACGAACTGGATGTCCCCTTGTCGCCACACCGGGGTTGCGCTGGCCTGTTCAGCAGCCAGATTCTCCTTCTCCCCCGTGGTCAGGCTGATCGTCTGCGATGCCGTCGGACTTCCCAGCGACCGGCTCATCACCGTGTTGCCGGACACCAGCAACTCGACCTCGAGGTCGTCTACTCCGGTGTTCATGTGCGGGCTGACCTCGAATGTCAGCGTTCCATCGCTGTGCTTCGAAAGCCAGAGATCCTCGACTTGCGTTCCCGGTGCCGACCATGTCAGGTCCTTGGACACCGAGCCAGTGGCCAATCGATCCTGCCAGCCCCACGGTCCGATCGAGGCATTCAGCATCCCCCATTCCTGGCGACCGTCGAGCGCCAGGTCAATCTGCGGATGCAGCGGCAGCCCACCACCCTCCAGGTCGACCGTGAACTGGGTCAGGTCGGTTGAAGCGGATGTCGCCGCCCAGGTGAATCGTGCTGTGTGGGCGTGTTCAGGAATCACGGTGGTTCCGGTGTTGGCCAACGTGATCCACGCTCCTCCATCGAACGAGCCGTACAACTGTCCCGAACCCGTGGCTTGGATGTTCGCCGCGATGCGACTGATCGGCCGTCTGGAATGGTATTCGGGAGATGTGGCGTTGCCGCTGCCCGACAGGCTGTCACCATCCCATGACAGGCCGTTGTTCGTCCAGCCGTTGCTGTACGGATCTCGGTCGAACGAGTCCGCCAACACGCCTTGGATGTGCACGCTGTTCACCCGTGTGCTCGAACCGGTCCCAGCCGCCGCCAAACGAACCTTCACCCTGATCGCCGGGTGTTTCACCCAGTCTATCGCTCCCAGGTCCGCCCACGTATCCGTCCTGCCATCGAACCCGTGCAGCGGCGTCTTCGTCGAACCATCCAGCACGGACCAGGAGACCGTGTTCGCCGGCGCGTCCCAGTCGAGGCTGATGACGCCGTACGGTCCGGGAGTCGTGCGGAAGTCAGGGCGGGTGGCGTTGGCACCGAAGGCGGGTGTGGTCCAGTTTCCCGAGCCTCCGGGTTTGGTCAGGCGCACGTCATCCACGAACCACCAGTCGCAGCAGGTGCCCGAGCCGTAGGGCATGCGGAAGCGGAACTGGAAGTTGGAGTGGAAGGCGTCGGAAGGCAGGTTGAACTGCACGTTCCTCGGTGTGTAGTAGGGATAGCCGAGCCCGGCGTTGAAGTAGGTGATCTGCCCCCAGCTGCCGCTCGACCGCTTGTATTCCACATACAGGTGCTCCGAAGAGTCCGGGTCCTCTCCGCACCCAGACTGCCCTTCGCGCATCCAGAATGCCATGATTCCCTGAGACAGGCTCCCGAGGTCGATGGTGTTCGACGTCACCGCCACAGTGCCATGCCTGATGGTCAGCGAGCGGCTGCTGCTGCCGTTGGTGCCGCAGGACATCGTGTTGATGCGCCCGAAGTTGGTGTTCGTCGTGGTCCATCCAGTGGGAAGACCGCTCGACTGCTCGAAGGACCAGTACTCGTCGATCGATGATACTGAGAGGCCGCTGCCGTTGTAGTCGACCGCCTCGGCGATCGCATCCGTCTGATTGAAGTCCGCCGAGGTGCTGAACGAATGACCCTCGCTCCGCGGCAGGATCTTCGGGGTCATCCTCAGGCCGACGTCTGTGACCGCTTCGCCGTCCGGCACCTCGAGTTTCAGCGTGTTCGACACGCCGTTCGGGTAACTCGTGATCAGGATGTTCGTGGTGCTGTTCACCGGGGTCAGCCGCGGAGCAGCGACCG
>ERZ813253.660-NODE-660-length-11542-cov-3.559089_pt1 | contig 11542 bp, 8 predicted proteins | sample MGYA00520893_ERZ813253 | MGnify/ENA primary metagenome ERZ813253 (study PRJEB31669, sample SAMD00080414) | marine metagenome | biome: oceanic hadal pelagic zone biome; feature: marine hadalpelagic zone; material: sea water | place: Pacific Ocean:Izu-Bonin Trench...
TCTAACGATGCGGCCTCCACCGTCATCTCCCCTCTTCCCCTTCACTCCGCTCTTCCGTTCTTCCTCTGCCTCCTTGCGTTTGGCTTCTGCCCGGGCCGCCTCCCTTGCCGCTTCCTTCTCGGCTTTGGCTACCTTGGCATCCTCCGCGTCGCGGACGCGGACGAGTTCCTCGAACTCGACCTTGAAGGCATCCTCGACTGATGTCGGGGTTTTCGGTTTCGCTTCCGCCATGTGTACGCCACCCATGCGAGCGTGCAACGTAATTTGAATCCGATGGGTGGACGGGCTGCCTAGGTGCGCTCGAAAGCGTTGATGTGAAGGCTGACTTCTCGCTGTTGCATGACCCGCATCGGGATACTCGTCAACCCCGACGCCGGGCTGGGTGGACGGCTCGGCTTCAAGGGAACCGACGGGCGGGCCGCGGAGGCGCGCGCCGCCGGCGCAGTCGACCGTTCAGGGCCACGCATGACCGCTGCGCTCGAGCGCTTCGCGGAACTGCTCGCACATCTCCGGGAGGCTCCTCACATGATGACCTGTTCCGGAAGGATGGGGTCCGACTGGGTTCCTGCTGGGATCAGCTTCGAGGAGGTGGTCCGCGCGCCGACAGAATCCACTGCTGAGGACACCAGGAGAGCGGTGTCAGAACTGCTCGACGCGAACATCGACCTGCTGTTCTACGCCGGCGGCGACGGCACCACCCGCGACATCGTCGCCGCCTTGGACGCTGCTGAGCGGACCGACCTGCCGCTCGTCGGCGTCCCCACCGGCGTCAAGATGCACAGCGGCTGCTTCGCAGCGACTACCAACGCCGCCGCTGAGGTGCTCGCCGCCTGGCTCGCCGGCGACCTGATGCTCGCCAGCACGGAGGTGATGGACCTCGATGAGGAGGCGTATCGCGAGGGCGAATGGAAGGTCAGGATGTACGCCGAGGTGCAGACCCCATCGTCTCCCCGATGGATGCAGGGGGCGAAGATGCGCGTGCAGGCGGCCGAAGAGGAGGAGGTGCTCGAAGGGCTGGCCGCGCACGTCGGCGAACTGGCGGAGGAGAAGCCGGGCATGCTCATCATCTGGGGCTCTGGCGGAACCCTGCGCGCGATTTCCGAGAATCTCGGGATGCAGACGACTCTGTTGGGCATCGACGCCAGTCGCGACGGCGTTCTCGTCGGCCGCGACCTCAACGAAGATGGCCTGCTGGAACTGCTCGATGCCGAGTCGAACGACGGCGGCGGTGACAGCGCAGGGGTGCTGCTGCTGCTCTCGCCCATGGGTGGCCAGGGATTCCTCATCGGGCGGGGGAATCTGCAACTCTCGCCGGCGGTGCTGCGGGCTGTGGGGGTGGACAACATCCTCGGCGTGGCGACGCCCGGAAAACTCGCCATCCTCAACGAACTGCGCATCGACTCCGGTGATGCAGACCTCGATGCCGAGATCCGCGGACGGCGCTACCTCCGCGTACTGCAAGGCTATCGCACGACCCGACTCATCAAGGTCGCCGACGAGTGATCGGTCATGCGTTCATGTGCTCGACAGCGGCCTGGACGAGTCCAAGGAAGGGTGGGCTCGGGCGGTTGGGTCGGCTCTTGAACTCGGGGTGGTACTGGGTGCCGAAGTAGAAGGGGTGGCCATCGAGCTCCATGATCTCCATGCGCTGGCCCTCGGGGTCCCGTCCCACGAACTTCAACCCGGCTTCCTCCAGGGCTTCGATCATGTCCGGATTGACCTCGTAGCGGTGGCGGTGGCGCTCGTCGATCTCCATGGCGCCGCCGTAGAGTCTGTGGGCTTTGCAGCCGGAGTTCTGCAGCAGGGTCGTGCGGCTGCCGAGGCGCATCGTCGCGCCCATGTGGGTGGTGCTGCCTTCGGGCATGAAGATGACCACCGGGTGGGCGGTCTTCTCGTCGAACTCGGTGCTGTTCGCCCCCTCCATCCCCAGCACGTTGCGGGCGAACTCGATCACGGCGACCTGCATTCCGAGGCAGACCCCGAGATACGGAATCTTGTTCTCGCGGGCGTACTGTGCGGCGATCGCCTTGCCTTCGATGCCGCGGATGCCGAACCCGCCCGGCACCAGCACGCCGTCGGCCGCCTTCAGGTCGGCCCAAGCCTTCGCATGCTCCTCTGGTGAGTCATGCTCAGCATCGGGCTCGAGGTTGCCCGCCTTGACCCAGGAGATCCTCATCTGGACGCCGAGCGAGAAGGCGGAGTGGTTCAGCGCCTTGATGACCGAGTGATACGAGTCCTCCAGCCCGGTGTACTTTCCGACCATGGCGATGTTCACCTCGCCCTCCAGCGAGTCGACCCGTTCGGTCATCTCTCTCCACTGGTCCATCAGCGGGCGTTCGCGACTCATGTCCAGCCCGAACTTCTCGCACAGCAGGCGGGTAGCCCCCTGAGCCTCGAGCATCAGCGGGACGTGGTACAGGTTGGGGACGTCATAGGAGCTGAACACGTGGTCTTTGGCGACGTGGCAGAACAGGGCGAGTTTCTCCTTGGTGGCATCCTCCAGCGGCTTCTCGGAGCGACAGACGAGGAAATCGGGAGTGATCCCCGCGCCGCGCAGCTCCTTCACGGTGTGCTGGGTCGGCTTGGTCTTCTGCTCGCCCACGACCCCCAACACGGGAACCAGGCTGACGTGCACGAAGCAGACGTTCTCGCGGCCGACGCGGAACTGGAACTGGCGCAGTGCCTCGATGAAGGGTGCGCTCTCGATGTCGCCCACGGTTCCGCCGAGTTCGACGACGCACACGTCCGGCTCCTCTCCATTGCCGTCCACGGGTATCTTCGCCACCCGCTCGATCCACTCCTGGATCTCGTTGGTGATGTGCGGGATCACCTGCACTGTCTTGCCGAGGTAGTCGCCGCGCCTTTCCCCCTCGATGACGTTGGCGTACACCTTGCCGGTGGTGAGGTTGTTGTCACGTGTGAGCGTGATGTCGAGGAAGCGCTCGTAGTTGCCCAGGTCGAGGTCGACCTCGCCGCCATCGTCGAGCACGAACACCTCGCCGTGCTCGAACGGTGACATCGTGCCGGCGTCGGTGTTCAGGTAGGGGTCGATCTTGATCGCGGTGACGCGCAGGCCGAGCGATTTGAGCAGCACTCCGAGACTGCTGGCGGTGACGCCCTTGCCCAGTCCCGAGAGAACTCCGCCTGACACGATCACGTATTTCATCGCGCTCAACGGGATACGCACCCGTCGGGCGTTGCCTATGAAGGTTGGCCGGTTTCAGCATGAACCTCTCGCAACGACATGCAACGTGGCTCTGGTTCGCGTCTGCAGAACAGCCCGCGATAGTTGAAGTGCTCCGCTGCTCTCAGAAGGCTGATGTCCAGCGAGGGCAGTTCTCGGGTGCTGGTGACCGGTGCCGCGGGACAGATCGGGACCGAGCTGGTGCTGGCGCTGCGCGAGAAGCATTCCGGCGATGACGTGGTGGCGATGTACCGCTCGACGCCGCTGGCGCCCGAGGTCGCCGTCGGCGGACCCTCGGCGGTGGGCGACGTCACCGACGCCGAGGGATTAGCGCGCATCGTTGAGGAGCACGACATAGGGACGGTCTACCATCTGGCGGCTATCCTGTCAGCGACCGGCGAGAGCAACCCGGTGGTCTGCTTCGATGTCAACATGGGAGGCCTGTTGAACGTCCTTGAGTTGGCTCGCGAGCGTGACCTGCGCATCTTCTCTCCTTCCTCGATAGCGGTTTTCGGGCCCGATGTCCCTTCGGAGGCACCCCAGGATTCGGTTCTGCATCCGACGACGATGTACGGGATGACGAAGGTGGCTGGTGAGCTGCTTGCCGATTACTACGCCAAGGCGCAGGGTGTGGACGTGCGCGGGCTGCGCTATCCCGGCCTGATCTCCTGGAGAACCCCCCCGGGAGGTGGGACGACCGATTACGCAGTCGCCATCTTCCACTCCGCAGTCCAAGGGCTGCCCTACACCTGCTTCGTGCGCGCTGACACACGCCTGCCGATGATGTACATGGATGACGCCATCCGCGCGACGCTCGACATCATGGACGCGCCGGCCGAGCGGCTGACCTGTCCGGCGAGTTACAACCTGGCGGCGGTCTCGTTCCGCGCCGATGAGCTGGCGGCGGAGATCGCGTCACGGGTTCCCGGATTCGAGGTGCACTACGTCCCCGATCATCGCCAGGCGATCGCCGATTCGTGGCCGGATGCCGTGGTCGATACTGTTGCGCGTGATGACTGGGGCTGGGAGCACGAGTTCGGGCTGGAGGAGATCGTGGCGGACATGCTGGAGAACCTCAGCCGCGAGCAGCAACTCGAGACCGCCTGACCTGCCCTACGGATTCACCGCTCTGGTCTGCATCCTGCTGGCTGCGCTCACTTCATGCCGTGGTTGTTCATGAACAGCGGAATGGCGGTCAGCAAGCCACAGACCCCACCACCGCAGAGTCCAGCTAACACTGATCCACCCACACCTATCATCCGCATCGATCCCGAGTCCATCCCTTCAACCACTGGATATGGCATGAGCGTCGCCAACACTATTGCGAACAGAAAAGTGATGCCGAGGATTCCCCAGGTGAAGTAGATCCCTTTCCGTTCAAAGTTCTGTATCAACCAGCCACTGTAGAGGAATGCGACTCCCGCGACGATACCGCTCAATCCCTGCAGGTAGTACACCCAGTCCGGGGTGGCGTACTCCTGGAATTCGGGGGACATTCCACTGAAGTACTCGTTCATCAAAGGCCCAGCGAGGGCGTTGAAGAGACCCCTCATGATCGATAATCCACCGTAGACCATCACCAGGATTCCGACGACCTCCCCAGCCTGCGACGGCGGTCCAGCCATCACGACAGCCTGACCCGCGTATGGAGTGGGCTCACCACCGAACTGCGCGGTTTGTCCCATGATGATGGGCTGATACTGCTGCTGCGGCTGCATGGAGTGGCGACGGCGCCTACGTCATTGAAGCATCGCCCGGCTCAATCATCGGGGTCGTCCTGCCAGTCCGGTTCGGACGGATCCTGCTTGGCCCAGAGCACGTCGTCGATCCTGAGCACGGAGATCGCCGCTTCGGTGGCGCCCTCGAGCGTGGTGCGCGTCACCCGCAGCGGTTCGGTCACGCCCGCCTCATCCATCGCTCGCGGCTCGCCGGAGAACAGGTCGAGACCGATCCAGTCGCCGTCACTCTCGGCCGCGCTCTGGGCGGCGTTGAGCCGAATCAGCTCGTCCACCGGCTGCAGGCCGGCGTTCTCGGCGAGAGTCCGCGGAATCGACTCGAGCGCGGCCGCGAACGCCTCCACCGCCAGTTGTTCCCGTCCGGGGATGTCGCGGGCGAGAGCGCGCAGGCGCCTCGCGAGCGCGACCTGGGTGGCCCCGCCGCCGGGAAGCAGGCTCGGCTCCTCGAGCAGGCCGCAGGCGATGCCGAGCGCGTCATCGAACGCTCGGCCCACCTCATCGAGCCGTGTATCGGACGAGCCGCGCACGACCAGGGTCTGGCCGCGCTGGGCGCTCCCCTCGAGGATGAGGTGGTTGACACCGTGCCAGTTCTCCTCCACCAATGATGCGAAGTCTCCGATGTCTTCGTCGCGGATGCTGTTGACATCGTGCACCATCAGCGCGCCCGTGGAGCGTGAGAGCAGGTCGAGTTCCTGCTTCTCGACCCGGCGATAGGCTGTGATGCCAGCATCGTTGAGCAGCGCGCGCGCTTCGTCGTCTATTCCGTCGCGCACGACCAGCACGTCGGGTCCGGCATCGATCAGCGCTTGGACTCGCTTGGCGAGGTCGGCCCGCTCACTCTCGTGAAGTTCGGCGAGCATGCCTGTCTGGGTGACCTTGAGGTTGGCTTGGATGTCAAAGCCGCGGCGTTCGAGCGCGCCGTCGAACAGGATGATGCGACCGGCGTCTCGGCGGTCTGGCATCTCCGGGTGGATGCGCTCCTTGGGGAGCACCAATCCTGCGACCAGGCGTGTGTCCGCCCCGCCTCCGCCGACGTCGTTGATGACCTTCACGAGGCTCGGGTCCGCCCGCACTTCTCCGCCGGAGCCAGTCGCGATCGCATGGGCCGCCTGCACAGCCAGTCGTGACAGGTTCTCGCGCACGCCCTCGTCCAACTTGCCCGCCAATGAGGTGCGTACCGCATGCAGCAGGTCGTCGTCGCCAGACGGAGCGCGGGCGAGTTTCCTCAGTTCGGCCGTAGCGTGCTCCAGCGCGATGTTCCAGCCGTTGCAGATGATGGCAGGATGGACACCTCGCTCCACGAGCTCCAGACCGTTCTGCAGCAGTTCGGCGATGAGCAGCACAGTCGTCGTGGTGCCGTCGCGCGCTTGCGCGTCCTGTGCGCTCGCTGTCGAGATCAGCATCTTCGCTGTCGGGTGCTCGACCTTGGCGGTCTCGAGCACGGTGACGCCGTCGTTGGTCACCAGGGTGTTGCCGTCCTCGTCGACGAGCAGCTTGTCGAGGCCGCGCGGCCCGAGCGTGCTGCGCACAGCGTCCGCGAGCGCGTTGGCCGCTGCCACGTTGTCGCGCAGCGCGCTGTGCCCTTCGACGCGGTCGGTGTCGCTGAGCAGCGATTCATGCTCCGGGTTCACCATGGGGACCGTGCCGCCGACCCATGCTCCCGCCTTAAGCCCGTCTGGGTGGCGCGAACGGGCCGTTCAGCTCCATCGGTGCCTCATGTGCACGCGCACGTGCGCGGCCCTCCAAAGGATGGGGCTGGACTCCATTTAGCACCGTTTTCGCCTAAGATTCATATACAGTGGGGTGCCACGACTATACAACCGCAGGTTAACTAGTGGGTGAAGTGATGGCAGGAAAGCGATTCACAGCCGGTGGCGAGGACTGGGAGCAGCAGCTGCTCGAGCAGTTGTCCACGATGTTCCAGGACATGGGCATGAACATCGACGTCAACGCGCTCAAGGGCATGATGGAACAGATCCGCGTGCAACTGGAACAAGCGGGCATCGACCCCGAGCAACTCAAGAAGGGCGACAACATCGAACCCAACCTGCAAGCGACCCTCAACAATCTGGCGAAGACCATCCAAGGAGAGTTGACGAAGGCGGCGAGGAAATCCACTCCACCCGTGGAAGTCGAGGCTACCGAGGAGGAGCAGGAGGCGGATGAGGTGCACGAGATCCCGGAGGCGGATGTCTACGTCGATGACGGCAGGATGAACCTCACGCTCGACATCTCGCGGTATCTGACCGATGAGTCGGTCGCTGTCGAACTCAACCTCACAAAGGAGGGCACCTGCCTCAACCTGATGGCCGAAGGGCGGCCCCATCCACTGCGCAGATTCCAATTGGCACGAGCGTGCTCTGATGTCGTCGAGTGGGATATGAACAACGGCATCCTGGATGTGACCCTCGAACTGCTCGAGGAATGAATGACTCAATTGATGAGGTGAAATGAATGGCGAAGAAGAACCCTGTGATCGGCATCGATCTTGGAACTACGAACAGTTGTACAGCGACCATCGAAGGCGGAGAAGCGGTGGTCATCCCGAACGCCGAAGGAGCGCGGACGACGCCGAGCGTTGTCGCCTTCACCAAGGATGGTGAGCGGCTGGTCGGTGTGATCGCCAAGCGACAGGCTGTGACCAACTCCGAGCGCACCATCATGTCGGTCAAGCGGGAGATGGGCACCGACTGGACGAAGAAGATCGACGACAGCGTGTTCACGCCGCAGGAGATCTCGGCGTTCATACTGCAGAAGCTGAAGGCTGACGCCGAGGCGTATCTTGGACAGGAGGTCAATCAGGCGGTCATCACCTGTCCCGCCTACTTCTCCGACGCGCAGCGCAAGGCCACCAAGGACGCCGGCAGGATCGCCGGATTCGAGGTGCTCCGCATCATCAACGAGCCGACCGCCGCCGCGCTGGCTTTCGGTGTGGACAAGGAGGATGACCAGACGATTCTCGTCTACGACCTCGGCGGCGGCACGTTCGACGTGTCCGTGCTGGACATCTACCAGGTGGACGGACATCCGCAGATCGAGGTGAAGGCGACCGCTGGCAACAACAGGCTCGGTGGGGACGACTTCGACGAGCGTGTCATCGACTGGTGTGTAACCGAGTTCCGCAAGTCGAGCGGCATCGACCTGTCGAAGGACCTGCAGGCGATGAGCCGGTTGAAGGAGGCTTCCGAGAAGGCGAAGATCGAGCTGTCAGGCACGCAAAGCACACAGATCAACCTCCCGTTCATCACCATGAAGGACGGCAATCCCGAGCACCTCGACCTCACGCTCTCCCGCGCCAGGTTCGAGGAGTTGATCGCCGACCTGATCGAGGCGACCATGGGTCCGACGCGCCAGGCGATGAAGGACGCCAAACTCGCCAAGGGGGCGGTCGACAAGGTGCTGCTCGTCGGTGGCTCGACCCGCGTTCCCGCCGTGCAGACGGCGAGCGAGGAGGAGGTCGGCAAGGAGGCCTACAAGGGTATCAACCCCGATGAGGCGGTCGCCATGGGCGCCGCGCTGCAGGCGGGCATCATCGTCGGCGACGACACGGTGACCGACGTGCTGCTGCTCGACGTCACGCCGCTCACGCTCGGCATCGAGACGCTCGGCGGTGTCACCACCACGATGATCGAGCGTAACACGACCATCCCGACCCGGCGCTCGGAGGTGTTCAGCACAGCCAGCGACAACCAGTCGGCGGTCGAGGTCCACGTGATGCAGGGCGAGCGCGAGTTCGCGCGCGACAACATCACGCTCGGGCGCTTCTTCCTCGAGGGCATCCCACCCGCACCGCGCGGCATGCCGAAGGTCGAGGTCACCTTCGACATCGACGCCAACGGGATCGTGAACGTGGCCGCCAAGGACATGGGCACCGGCAAGGAGCAGCAGATCCGCATCGAGTCGCAGACCTCATTGTCCGAGGATGACATCCAGAAGAAGATCTCCGAGGCGGAGCAGTTCGCCGAGGAGGACAGCCGCAGGAAGGCGAAGGTCGAACTGCGCAACCAGGCTGACAGCATCATCTACCAGACCCGACGCACGCTCAAGGAGGCCGAGGACAAGATCGACGAGAGCGATGTCGAACCGGTCGAGGCGAAACTGGGTGAACTGGAGGAACTGATCACCAAGGATGGAGAACCGTTGGACATCGACGACATCGACGAGGCGGCCATCCAGGGGAAGGTGAAGGAGCTCGAGGAGTCGATGCACGCCATCTCAGCCAAGCTCTACGAGGCTGCCGCAGCGTCGATGGAACAGGAACAGGCGGAGCAGCAGGCAGAGGAGGACACCGACGGCGATGTCGTCGAAGCCGACTTCGAGGTCCTCGACGACGAGACCTGATTCCAAACCGCTCGCGATCACTGTTCCGTGAGCAGGTGCGTGAGTGTTCTCACATGCACGCCGGTCGCTCCGTGGGCGACCATGTCATTGGTCGAGGTGCCCCAGGCGGTCCCGGCGATGTCGAGGTGCGCCCACGGATACTGCTCCGCATCGTCACCCTCGCCTCGCTCGGGCACGAACTGCTTGAGGAAGGCGGCGGCTGAGTTGGCACCGCCATAACGGTCACCGAGGTTCTTCACGTCGGCGATCTTCGAATCCTTCACCTGCTTCTCGAACGCCGGCAGCAGCGGCATCGGCCACGCGAGTTCGTCCACTGATTCAGCGGCTTTGCGAATTCGTTCCAGGAGGGCGGTGTCATTGGACCACAGGCCGGTCGCCTCGTGGCCGAGCGCCACGACGATGGCACCGGTGAGTGTTGCGAGGTCGATGATGAACTCGGGGTCGAACTCGCCCGCCTTCCACAGCCCGTCGGCGAGCACCAATCTCCCTTCAGCGTCGGTGTTCAGCACCTCGACGGTCTTGCCCGAGTAGGTGTTGATGACGTCCCCGGGACGATAGGCGGTGGAACTCAGGCTGTTCTCCGCCATGCAGGATATGCCGATGACCGGTTGCTGGTGTCCGATCCCGTGCAGCGCTTCCATCAGGCCGAACACAGTCGCCGAGCCGTGCATGTCGAACTTCATCTCGTCCATCCCTCCGCTCGGTTTGATCGAGATGCCTCCGGTGTCGAAGGTGATCCCCTTGCCGACGATCATCGGGCAGGGTCCGTCGCGGGCGTCGGGGTTGAGCTCGAAGATGACCATGCAGGGCTTGTGCTCGCTTCCCTTGCCGACGTTGACCAGGCCATCCATGCCCAGTTTCTTCAGTTCCGCGAACTCGATCACGGTGAGTTCCACGTTGTCCTTACCCTTCGCCCACGCACGCGCACGCTTGGCGTATTCCATCGGGTAGAGCACGTTCGCCGGTTCGTTGGCGAGGTCGCGCGCTCGGTGGACTCCCACCGCGATGGCGCCCGCCCGAGCGCAGCCGTCGTGCAGGGCACGCAGGTAGCGGTCGGAGGCCTGGAAGGTGACGGAGTACGGTGAGTCGTCGTCATCGTCGTCGTCATCCTTCTGCTGGTACTTGTCGAACTTGTAGTCGCGCAGCATCATCCCCTCGGCGAATGCGATCATCTGCCCTGGACGCCAGCCGGTGGTGAAGCGCACGGTCAGCGACTTGCCGTGCTGCTTTGAGAGTGATGCGAGCAGTTTCGCGCCGGCGTCGCGGGCGTCCTTCTCCGCCAGGTTCTCGGGCAGGCCCATGCCGGCCAGGATGACCTTCTGGCCGCTGTTCCACAGGGTCAGGGACTTGCCTGACTTGCCGTCGAAGTCGTCGCTGGCGACCGCTTCACGGACCTGCGCGGCCGTGCTGCGGCCGAGGCCCGAGGTCGCCTTGTTTGGTGCCTTGGCCACCTCCTCGAACAGGGGCAGTACGAGTGTCTGTGCGCTTTCTCCGATTCCTTCCACATTCCATTCCATGGGTATCTGCACGCATGCAGCAAGCGACACTATTCAAAGGGTGTGGGATGAAAAACAAACCGGAAAGAGGTTTTTCCGCTTCAGTTTATCTCATCTCCACTGGAAAATCGCTGGTTAGAGCGTGATTTGGAATAAATCGCTCCCACAATCATACAGACGATGCTCAGCGCCGCAGAGGGATATGGCAGCCAGCCACCCTCGGTCTCCTCGACGACCTTCACGAGGTCAGGGTCGATGGGCTGGTGCACCCACGGCGAGGAGTCGATCACCCGCTTCATGTAGTGCAGCGCGAAGGTGCCGCCCGGTTGCAGGGTGAGGTTGCGCGCATCGAGCGTGACGTGGCTCTCGTTGCTGGCGTTGACGCTGAAGTTCTCCGACTGCCAGAGCACCTCCATCGAGTCCTCGAAGACGTACTGGATGCTGGCGTTCTCCGTCGTCGCATGCCCGTTGTTCACCACGTGCAGCACCACCTCCTTCCCAGGTGTCACCTCCATCTGGGTGACGTTGAGGCGAGCGCGCCAGTACCAGATGTTCGAGATCAGGTAGCGCATCACCTCGAGTTCCACCGACAGGCGGTCCGAGAGCGATTGCACCGTTCCGAGCAGGGTCTGCTCATCGTCCGTCTCGAAGGTGAAGGTGGGGTAGCTCATCACGCCGTAGCCATAATCGCGGCTGGTGCCGTGCGTGGGGTAGATGCCGGCGTTGGCGTTGCGCACCGGAAGGTCGGCGTCGATGGTCTCGTGGATGGTGTCACGGATGTGCTC
>ERZ813253.661-NODE-661-length-11472-cov-4.032437_pt1 | contig 11472 bp, 12 predicted proteins | sample MGYA00520893_ERZ813253 | MGnify/ENA primary metagenome ERZ813253 (study PRJEB31669, sample SAMD00080414) | marine metagenome | biome: oceanic hadal pelagic zone biome; feature: marine hadalpelagic zone; material: sea water | place: Pacific Ocean:Izu-Bonin Trench...
AATAATTAATATAATAATTTTGATCTATCTTTTTGCAACCGAATAATGAATTAATTAAAGTTGAAAAGTCATCACATTATCTGCGTTATCTACTAATTATTGGAATACTTGTTCTTTCCTTTTCATTATCTTTCATTATACGAGCACAGCCTCTAGAATATGGTTTTGAATTAAATGAATTTGATCCATTTTTCAATTACAGGGCAACCCAGTTTATGGTTGAAAATGGTTTGCCAGCATATTTGGAATGGAATGACGATCTGAGTTGGCACCCATATGGAAGGGATATTTCAGCCACCTCACAAGTAATGCTTCATACTACTACTGCAATGCTTTACCAAACTTTTGGTATAGGTTCCAGTCTGTATGATTTTACAATATGGTTCCCAGTGGTTATCAGCTCGCTTACTACAATTATTATTTTTGTAGTAGTTAGAACAATTGGAGGCACAGCAGCTGGGCTTTTTGCTTCGCTCTTCTTTGCCATCTCTCCTATACTCATTTTGAGAGGCTCATTAGGCTGGTTCAAGTCTGAACCACTAGGTCTTTTTTATGGATTGTTAGCTGTTTACCTGCTTCTTAGCGGCATAAAGTCAGACAAAGGGAAAGTGTCCATTGCAAAGATTGTGGGAGGTGCTATCTTACTAGGCTTTGGTCTTGCTTCATGGGGAGGCGTCCAGTTTTTCATATTACCAATAGGACTTTTTTTTCTAGCATTGCCATTTATGAGAAAAGATAACAAGTTCATCATATGGACATCGATTATTTTTACATCTGTATTTCTTTTGGTAACTGTATCATTTGAGAAAACTGGTTTTGCGTTTGTTTCAAGCCTTAGTGGATTTTTTCTAGTTGGATGCAATGCGTTTCTGGTAGCGTGTATTATAATCAGGAGAATAAGTAACAAAGCCCAATTACGTAATGGTCTTGCACTTTTAGGGGGTGCCATAATAGCTGGAATTGCAATAGTCTCTTCTGGCATGATCGGTTTGCCGTCGTTTAGGTATCTTAACGCCGCAAATCCATTTTTGATTACAACTGACATGCTTACAGATTCTGTATCTGAGCATGCAACAACAACCATCGACATTTCATTTTACTTTCTCTCAATCTTGATGGTCTTTGCAGGAATAGGAGCTTGGTTGCTCTTCCAAAAAAAAGTAAACCATTCTTTGAAGATTAAAGGCGAAATGGCTGCATTTGCTCTCATAATAGGATTTCTTGGAATCTATTTCAGCTCTGCATTTGTAAGATTAGAAGTGTTTGGTGCAATCTCAGTTATAATACTATCATCAATAGGCGTATCAATTCTAATATCAAAAATCCTAAAAGGAGAACACAAACCTACAAGTGTTGTAACTAAAATTTCTTTTCTTGCGATAATTGTAGCCTTGTTGGTGGTACCTATGGCTTATCCTGAACGCAACTGGTCAAATAGCAACGCAGCAAATCCTGTTACCATACTGAATAGCGGTACTAGTTTTAATATTTCCACAAATGATTGGACGGAATCCATGCAATGGTTAAAAGAAAATACTCCTGAAGATGCAGTTATTGCAGCTTGGTGGGATTATGGATACTGGATTAGCACACTTAGTGAGAGAAAAACTTTATCTGACAATGCTACAACATTAGATTGGCAGATTAGAAAATCAGCATCGATGTTTATGAGCACACCAGACCATGCTTGGCAAATTTTAAGTAGTGATACAGAAACAGATGTAAGTTCATACTATGTAACTTTACCAACTGATCTTACGCGTCCAACCAGACATTCAGATGATGTTTATGATCTAAATCAAGATAAACTTGATGGTTTCAAAAATTGGAAAGATGATTCATCGGCAGACAAAGTATATGATCCTGATATAGCTGACAAATATCCTACAATATTTGATTATTGGGAATCAGAAGTGTATGTTCTTCCACCAATAGTAACTGGTTTAGATGCTGACTATATTCTGATAAATCTTGCAGCAGAAAAACTGCCTGAGGAAAACTTATTGGATTTGTATACAATTGAGCAAAAGGGTGGTGATGAAACTAAGGTTTTTTGGTTTATTAAAATAGCAGATTTGCGTATTTTGGATTATTATAATCCAGGATTAACGAGTTACACTGATAAATTCTGGAATGAGACACTTTTCGCAAAATTGATTCCGTTTACGCCTGTACTTTATGTAGACCCTGATAATCCTCAACTTCAATCAGAAACTTTCAAGCCAGGTTATGTTACCATCTATCTAAAAGACATCAAGTTTCCTCCAGATGAACAAGGTCCATTTCAATTGGTATACGTCTCACCATCATTTGAGAGAGATGACACTGGTCCACTAACTGGTCCTCTAATTTATAAAATAAACAAAGAGTATAACCCAAACCAATAATTGTAAATCATAGATTACAAAAAATATTCTTAACAGTAAAAATCTGTGATAACAAACTGTCTCAACATTTAAGGAAAGAGTTGTGAACATGCCTTAAATAATATCACTTAAAATTTGAAACAAATGAAAAAAGTTGTAATTTTTGGAACGGGTGAACTTGCTCAGAGAATTTTCTTTTATCTTAAGGATAGTGATGACCAAGTGATTGCATTTTGTGCAAATAAATCAAAAATTGATAAAGAGGAATTACTGGGTTTGCCAGTTATTGCGTTCGAGAATATTGCGGAAAAGTTTCCACCAAGTGAATTTTCTATGTTTATTGCATTGGCATATTCTGAAATGAATAAGAAACGTGCAAAATTCTTTAATGAGGCAAAAAACAAAGGCTATGAACTATACAGCTTTGTTCATCCTTCAACAAAAATTTGGGATGAGTTTGAAATGGGAGAGAATTGCTTTATTTTAGCAAATAATGTGATTCAGCCTTTTGTGAAGATCGGAAATAATGTTTTGATCGGTAGTAATAATTTGATTAGTCACAATACTACAATTGGAGATAATTGTTTCATTACTTCAAATGTTACTATGGGTGGTCATATTACAATGGGCAAGAATTGTTTTGTTGGATTAAGCGCTACTATTAATCAAAGAATTAAGATTGGAGATGAATGCATTATTGGTGCTGGCACCATTATAACAAAAGATATCAATGACAAGGAAGTGTACGCTGAAAATTCATCAAAAAAACTTCCTCAGTCCAGTGAACACATTGGTAATATAATTTAGAAATTACAAATGCAATACATTTTTTTGAGTCATGACGTAGATTGGAGAAAACAAGGACCTCCTTTAGAACACATTTTATCTAGAAAAGATAGGTTTGAACCAGAATTATTTGAAAAAACCAAGCCAGAAGATCTGTATCGTAATATCCCTGAATATATGGAAATAGAAGAAAAATTTGATATTCGTTCTACATTTTTCTTTAGAACATTTTATGAAAATGGTGATGTATTAGATTATGAAGATGATATCAAACAATTACAGAAATCAAATTGGGAGATTGGATTACATACAGACCCTTCTTCTGTAAATGATTTAGATAAGATCCATTTAGAGAAAGAAAAGCTTGAATCAATAACTGGCAAGCAAATAATTGGTAATAGAGTACATCTTCTAAATTATAATCCGGGATTGCCGAATAAATTAGAAAAATTGGGTTTTAATTATGATTCATCTCTAAGACATTCAAAAGATAGAATTGATGAAAAAGAGATGGGTTATTCAAGAATACACGGAATAATTGAGTTCCCTGTAACATTGATGGATGCATATTTGTTTACTTATATGAAAATTCGGGAAGAGAAAATAATTTCTGAATTTCAAAAAACCCTAGATCTTGGGCGTAGTCTTTCAGAAAATAATGTAATTAGTGTAATCTGGCATGAGAACGTTCTAAAAATGAAAGGTGGACGGGTGTATAAACAAATTTTAGAATTTCTTACATCTCAAGATGATGTTGAAATAAAACGTGGAATTGATCTTGTTAAAATTTTAAAATAATTTTCAAAAAATATTTACGTTGTTGCTTGTGATGCTTCATGGAACATCTGGCTCTTAGCACAGCCTGATGCAAGATCGTCTCCTGCACCCCTTCTCATAAGACCTCTGTAAAGACCGTCTTCAAGTTTTTCACCCTCTCGTTCTTCCCATTCCTCAACGGTAATGGAATATTTCTTTTGGATTCTATCTCTATACCACTCCGGAATTACATTAAATGCACAGAATGGTATGATTCTAAGGTCAGGTGTCACATAATGAATGTCACACCTTTGTAATCTTTCAAGATCTTCATTGTATTTATCCTGAAAGTGCATCATGCCCAAGAACAATCCTTTGACATGGAAGCCTCCAATTGAATCAAAGGATCTTTTCATTAGTATGTTTGAAAACATTTTTGCCAAATCCAGACCGGCTGGTTGTTTGGATTTGTCAATGAAGCCTTTCAGTTTCCTTACCACTTCTAACATTGTAAAGTACTTGTTAGCGCCAGAACGAATTTGTTCTGATTTATCCTCAAATAATTCCAGCATTCCTTGAAGGTCACAGAACCGTGTCATAGGAACCAATTTCTTTGTGTCTGCATCTTCAAAAACATATGTGCCTGCGCCACAAGCAAAATGAATTGACAGCTCATACTTTGGTTTACTTGAAAATGCCTCAATCACATTTGTAAGTGGCATACAGCTTGGTACAGGGTACCAGTCATCAACGGTCACCTGACCTTGTGTCTGCTCCTCTATTCTTTGGACACAATCAGGAACAGTAATTCTGTACTTTTCTCTTTCAGTTTTTCCCATTCTTCCAGTTAGTGATACCGGTTGGAAGTTCACTGCGTGTACAACATCCAGGTTCTTTTGTGCATATCTAATAATGCCACCAAGTTCATGATCGTTAATTGATTTAATTACAGTTGGGACAAAGACTACAGTAGATCCTGTTTTTCTACAAGTGTCCAGTGCATATGGAATTTCCCAGTGGTTTTTAGGATTGGTTCTTGCTGTTACACCATCAAAACTAAGATAAAGATTGTTACATCCTGCCATTCTTACATCACGGCCAGCTTCTGGGTCAAGTGCATGACGTATTCCATTGGTATTCATTTGTATATGGTCAACGTGCTCTTCTTTCATTATTTTGATTAAATCAGTGATATCTTCTCTTAACATTGGCTCACCGCCAGTAATCTGCATAGAGTTTCCAGGGATTGGTCTTTCAGCCCTAAGTGTTTTCATCATAGCGCGTACTTGATCTTGACTTGGCTCATACATGTAAGCGCCCTCAAGACCTTTCTTTACATAAAAGAAACAATACCAGCATGTTAGATCACATCTGTTTGTTACTATAATATTTGCAAGTCCGCTGTGAGAAAGGTGATTGGTACAAAGCCCACAGTTATTTGGACACGAACATTTGTCTTGCATCATAACGTTTGGTGCGTGGGCTCCCTTTCCATCAACCCAATAAGTACTAAATTTCTTGTACATATCATAGGAACCGAAATACAGTTCCTCACATTCTCCGTGTGTTGGACAAATCTTTGTCATGAAGACTTGATTATCTCTTTCAAATACTTCGGCATCTAGAATCATATTACAATCAGGACAAATGCTTTGAGTAAAACGGATAGTAGACTTCTTGCTTAATGATTTAGTGGATTGGTTGGAAATCTGAATTAATGCCATTACTCATTTTTTTTAAGATTGGTATTTAATGGCTTTCATACTCTACACCGTTGGAATAGGAGTGTAATTTATAGGGCATATAATAACAAATCAAGCGAGAAATGATGAGTGTTTCCGATCAAACACGAAAATCTTTGGAAAAAGTTGGTCTAACGGGCTATGAAATCAAGACTTTTACTTCACTGTTAAAAACTGGAGAGCTTACTGCTTCAAATTTAAGCCAACAATCTGGCGTTCCATATTCAAAGATTTACGAAGTTTTGAGTTCATTAGAGGAAAAAGGTTGGATTGGATCCGATAAATCAAGACCGACAAAATATTTTTCAAAATCTCCTAATTCTGCGCTACAAACAACAAAACAAAAGGCCGATGAAAATTTTGCAAAAAATGAGAAAATCATCCTAAACGATCTTAATCCAATATACAAAAAAAGTGGAACAGCGGAACGACCTGATATCTGGGTTCTAACAGGAACTATGAATATAGCAACTAGAATTCTTGAGATGATTGACACGTGTAGAGAAGAAGTGTTAATTGCAATTCCAAAAGCTGGAGAAGAATTGGTAAAACAGGCATTACCAAAACTAAGACAGTTACATGACAAGGGAGTTAAAATTACAATTCTCACATCTGACAGATTTGACAAAAAGGACATCAAAGGATTGGCTCGACTTGCTACCGTAAAGATGAAGAAAGGACTCTTTGGTGGCGGTTTAATTTCAGATAAACATAATGTTGTAATATTGCTTGGTCCAGAAATTAGTCACTCAAATGCTTCAGAAATTATAGCAATATGCACAGATCATGCCGAGCTATCTGGTTTTGCAAGAGAATATTTTGAATATTTATTAAAAGATACGTTGAAAGTGAAGTGATGGATTCGTCTAAAGATGAAGTTCTTTTTGTGGGAACTGCTGAAGATGAACATGTTGAGATGTATCTGAAGGCAATTTGGCATATAAAAGAAAGAAATGAACCAGTAAAAATCAGTACAATTGCAAAGATACTCAACATAAGACAGCCAAGCGTTGTTCAAATGTTAAAAAAACTAAATCAGCAACAACTTGTGGAATATAATAAAGCTGGAGTTTCTCTTACTGAAAATGGTGAACAGGTCGGTTCAACTATGATGAGAAATAGTAGGCTAATGGAAGTTTTGATGGATAGTGCACTTAAGGTAGAGATTGATGAGGAGATGGTATGTGGAATTGAACATCATATGAGCAAACAATTTACAGATGCCATGTGCACTATGCTGAATCATCCACGAAAATGTCCGCATGACCACAAAATTCCTAAAGGAGAATGTTGTGAAAAAGCTAACTCTGGATAAATCTAATTCATTTTATTATATATGCCAATGAAAATATACAACCTATAGGTTAATTGTAATATGGCATGCTTTTGTGGATGTAATGATTTTGAAAAAAATCCAAATGGTCAAATCCTTGGATGTGTAAAGTGTGGTCATGGACGCCAAAATCATGATGATAAATTTAGAGAATCTGCAAGAGCGAATGAAGGGCAGTCACAAAAACGTGACGTTGATTTTGGTTAATTTGTTATTCATATAATTACAGAAAGGGTTATGCAGGCTCAGAACTCAAGATCCTCATCATCAAGTCAAAGGGATAAGCTCATCAATGCCTGCATATTATCTTTAAAGAAATACTAAATGAATCTTTCAAGAAGCTTGATAAATGACAATTAACATTAGAACATAATGGTACAAATAGATACTCCAGCATCAATGGAAAGTTTTAGAACATTCATAATGGTCAGTACGTGTAGTTCATTCGCTCCGCAAAGTTATGCGGATGATACGGAAGTTTTTCCAGAGCGAGAGGAAAATCTTGGTTCTATATACGTTGAAGCCGCAGATAAGGTAACTTTAAAGAAAATTCGAGACATTACATTTGTAAATGCAAGAGATGTATTAGGAATAATCTATAATTCTAGGAGTGGAAATACAAAACTAAATTGGCGTCAGACTAGACGTAATAATGGTAAGGTGACAGGTGAGGCTTCATCAAACTCTCTTGTAAACCTGGCACAAAGTGGAGTAATTACCCTTGATTGGGTAGAAAACTATGTTCGAAAGAAAACTCAAGAAAATTGACATATTTTTATTTTTGCAATAAAAAAAAGATATGCTAACTAAAATTATTAATGAAAATTCAATTTCATGTATCCCAGAAGATTCTGACGATCTAATTATTCTCCGTAGGGTTATCAACAAGGGAGATAAAATTGTTGGAGAGACTGTTCGTGTTGTTAAACAGGAAAAAGATTTTGCAAGGCCAGATAAGGGAGAACGTGTTAAGATTAGGCTATCACTAGAAGTTGAAAAGATATCACTGGATAACGTACTAGATAGAATACGAGTTGGCGGAATAATCAAAGAATCCAATAATGAATTAGTTCCTCATGGTTCACATCACTCATTTATCATCAAAATTGATCAGCCATTTAATCTACTCAAAAAGAAATGGACGTCCATAGAAAAAAAACTTGTAATAACTAAAGATCGTAATCTAACATTCATCTTAATTGCAATAGATACTAGTGATTGTGGTATTGGAAAACTAAAAGGAACACATCTGCATATAATGCCTAACATCTATTCTGGATCAAGTGGAAAACGATACAAAACTAACTTTAAAATCGAAAACTTCTTTGAAGAAATTTCAAAAGCTTTGTTACCCATTGTAAAAGCAAATTATCAGCTCATAGTATTTGGTCCAGGCGAAACAAAAAAGAAATTTGTAAACTTTCTAGCAAAAACACAGATTGGTCAAAATAATGAAATTAAAATGATTGAAGGGGTGGATTCTAGCGGTGAAGATGGTATTCATATATTTACCAAATCTAAATCAATGAAAGAGATAATATCAAACAGCAAGCTTGCAAAAGTTTCTGACATTATCGATCAAGTAATGTTTCTTGCAAACAAAAAAAGTCGCAAATTCACAATGGGTCTGGAAGAGACTAGGAAAGCAAATGAATATGGTGCGATAGACTCACTAATTTTTTCTGAGAAAGCAATCCAAAGTCATGATGAACAAGAGGTTATCAACTTCTTAAACGATGTAGAATCAAAAGGTAGCAAGGTATACAGTGTTGATGCAACTACTGATGTAGGTCTCAGAGTTACTGGACTTGGTGGCATTATTTCAATTCTAAGATTTTCAGTAGAAGGTTAGTTAGTAGAATCCACAAGCCATTTCATATACGGTTGATTAATAGACTCGACATTAATTTCTGCAATTTCTGGCACGTCGTACGGATGAAGCTTTTCCAGTTCTTTTTTTAGAGTAAGTTGGTTTTTTTTGGTAGTTTTGAAAAGTGCAAGATACTCATCCTGGTTTTCAATTTTTCCCTTCCAAGTATAAACAGACGAAATCTTTGTGATATTGACACATGCAGCTAGTTTTTTCTTTACTATCTGATTGGCAATGCTTGTGACTGACTGTTTACTAGGAAATGTTGATACAATAATCACGGGTTTCACAGTAACCGATAAATTTACGTGAATAAAAAAAGTACCAATCGATTTGACTCTTGATTTCCTTACTGACAATGCAATAATTTACGTCTTGATAGCCTGGGTTGTTATCTTAATTATTGCAAAGTCTCTAAAACTGGAAAAACATGGTTTTGAAATAAAGGCTTACAGTCTTACGTACAAAAATACTCAAGTCCAGTCAGTACTTTCAAAAATGCTAACTAGAACCAAACGTGGAATTCGGGTTTTTGCAGATGTCAGTGTTGTTGCAGGATTTCTGATGATGGGATTTGCATTCTGGTTTCTGTTGAACAACCTCATGAACTTTTTTGTAGAACCAACTGAATTTGCCGAGTTAACAGTACTGATACCGGGTGTTACACTAACTTCTGCTCCGGCTATAATGTATTTTCTGTTATCCATTCCAATTGTTCTTGTCATTCATGAAGGTGCTCATGGTATAGTGGCTACTCTGGAAAAAATAAAGATCAAGACGGGAGGATTTGCAGTTTTTATTGCATTGTTTGCAGGATTTGTAGAACCGGACGAAAAGGAATTTGATAATGCAAAAAAAATATCAAAGCTTAGGGTCATAGGAGCGGGGGCCACTTCAAATGTAATCTTTGCATTTGCTTTAGGGGCATTATTATTAACAAATCCAATTTTTGCATTGGTTGTACCAGAACCAATCTTGGGATGGTTTTACGAAGCGCCTGACGGTGTGCTCATTATTTCAATTATCGAAGGCAGTGGTGCAGAAAAGGCAGGTTTACAAAAAGATGATTTGATAACAGGAATAAATGGTGTGGTGATAGTAACTCCCTTTGATTTTCAAAAGGTTGATCTGAAACCTGGAGATACTGTTACTGTTACAGTTCAGAGAGATGGACAACATCTGCAATTGCCTGTGGAGATTATGCCTTCTCCTGATGATCCTGATAGAGGTTTAGTTGGGATCATGAGAGATAATGCAATGTCTTACAAACCAATCTTGAATTTCATAGAATGGGATCCTCAGATATCGATGTTTCTTCTTTGGTTATGGATGATTTCATTTTTCATTGGAATTATCAACATGCTTCCCTTACCCATACTGGATGGGGGGAAGTTTCTCTATACCATTATTGAGAAAAACGCTTCGGAGAAAAAAATTAACATAATAATGTGGTCTATCTATGCTTTCACTTTAATTGTATTTGCTCTCAACATAGCATTATCTTACGTAAAATCCGGATGGTTTACTATCTAAGGTAACAAAAACGATGAACTTGATTTACGTTAAAACCTAAATTACTAAAAAATTAATTAGAAGATATATGATTTGTGACAAATGCCAAAGACAAGCAACTTATTCAAGAAAGTATTCTGGAGAAACACTTTGTTCTGAATGTTTTTCTAATTCTATTTTACATAAGGCGGCTAAAACAATCTCAAAGTACAAAATGATTAAAAATGATGAAGTTGTTTGCGTTGCTGTTTCTGGTGGAAAAGATTCTCTAGTATTATTAGATGTTTTAAATAAAATGTCAAAAACTCATAATTTTACACTGTTCGCTGTAACCATTGACGAGGGAATTCCTGGATACCGAGATGAAGCGCTAAAAATTGTTGAAAGCTTTTGTGCACAATTGAAGATACAACATAAAGTTTTCTCGTACAAAAAACTCTTTGATCTGACATTGGAGGAATCATTACAGCTAAGAAATGACCAGAAACCTTCTTCCTGTTCAATTTGTGGCACATTTAGGCGAAGAGCATTAGATCATGCAGCAAAATCAATAAACGCAGATGTCATTGCAACTGGTCATAACTTGGATGATTTTCTTCAAACGTTTCTAATAAATACACTTTCTGGAGATACTACTAAAATTGGTTGGATGGATCCTGATACATCCTCAAATAAACTGAGAAAGATTAAACCGTTATCTGAGATTTACGAGTCTGAAATTGTATTCTATGCGTTTACAAATAATCTTCCTTTTCAAACAGAACCATGTCCACATATGGATGAAGGAATAAGAACAGAAATACGTGAATTTCTAAATTTACTTGAATCAAACCATAATGGAATAAAAAATAATATGTATGGTTCAGTTTTGAAAATTTCCCAATTTACTAAGAAGGCAAATCATAAAGAAAAACGAAACTTTTCAGTTTGTGGTAATGAATGCAGTGGTAAGATTTGTTCTGTGTGTAAGATGATAACACGTTTGACTAGTAAATGACCCTAATTCAAATATAACACTAGTTTGAATTATGAGCGGTAGTAGGTAGGACTGGGGTGCTAGCCGTGCCCTATTCTGAAACCGGCTATACGCAGAGGTCAGCAACTGCT
>ERZ813253.662-NODE-662-length-11446-cov-9.948317_pt1 | contig 11446 bp, 9 predicted proteins | sample MGYA00520893_ERZ813253 | MGnify/ENA primary metagenome ERZ813253 (study PRJEB31669, sample SAMD00080414) | marine metagenome | biome: oceanic hadal pelagic zone biome; feature: marine hadalpelagic zone; material: sea water | place: Pacific Ocean:Izu-Bonin Trench...
GTATAGGTCATTTTTCCATCATCAGAATCATGCCCAAAGACGTTAAAATTAAAAAGGAACAGGAACAAAAAGATTGTGGATGAAAAGTGATTGCGTTGTCTTTTCATGGCAACATACTAACAGAAAACCTTGAACAGTTATGGTATAAAGAAAACACAGAAATCTTGATGATATTAGGAGAAATAATATGAGAAAAATAAACACGAAGCATACATGGTCGCTAAAATTAGGGCTATTAATGGCAATCGTTTGTGCACCATTTTTTCTTCAGGCAAAAACAACGCTTATTCATGCCGGTAAATTGATTGATGGGGCATCAAATCAGGCGTTTAAGCAAATGACCATCGTCATCGAGGGCAACCTAATCGCAGAGGTCGTCAAGGGATATCGTGAGCCAAAAGCGGATGATTTTTACATAGATTTAAGACAACACACCGTTCTTCCCGGGTTGATGGATATGCACGTTCATTTGGATAGTGAATATGGAAAAAACTCATACATGGAGAAATTTACTTTAAATTCAGCAGACAGGGCTATCCGTGCGGTTATCAATGCTGAGAAAACCATCCTTGCCGGCTTTACCACGGTCAGGAATCCTGGTGACACTGACAATGTTACCATCAGTCTCAGAAATGCAATCGACAGTGGGTTGGTTGTTGGACCGCGAATTTTCTCTGCCGGAAAATCATTAGCCACTACCGGAGGACATGCGGATCCGACCAATGGGGTTAGGGATGATATTTTTGCAGATCCCACACCGGCTGACGGGGTTATCAATGGCAGAGACGATGCCTTTAAAGCAGTCAGGGCACGATACAAATCAGGGGCTGATCTGATCAAAATAACGGCAACAGGCGGTGTTTTAAGTGTCGCAAAAAGTGGTCAAAACCCTCAATTTACAGAGGCGGAGATCGCAGCTGTGGTTGAGGCAGCAAAAGACTACGATTTTACTGTTGCGGCACACGCCCACGGTGCTGAGGGCATTAAACGGGCCGTTCGTGCAGGAGTAGACTCCATCGAACATGGCAGTCTGATGGACCAGGAAGGCATAGACTTAATGAGAGAGTATGGTACCTATTATGTGCCAACGATCATGGCGGGTTTCTGGGTCGCTGAAAAAGCAGAAGATCCAGATTTTTTTCCTGAAATTGTCAGGCCTAAAGCCCTAGCCATTGGACCTGTTATGCAGGAGACTTTTGGCAAAGCTTACCGGGGTGGTGTCAAAATTGCTTTTGGCACGGACAGCGGGGTATCTGCACACGGCGACAATGCCCAAGAGTTCATTTATATGGTGGAGGCTGGTATGCCAGAAATGGAAGCAATCCAATCTGCAACCCGTGAAGCCTCAAAGTTGTTGAGAATCAACACAACATTGGGAACCATCGAACAAGGTAAGCTTGCGGATTTAATCGCAGTTGAAGGCAATCCCCTGGAAGACATTAGCTTGCTACAAAACATTGCTTTCGTGATGAAAGACGGAACAGTATACAAACAGGTTGACTAAAAGGTGTAATTGTATCCAATGGAAAAAATATCCCCTAAAGCAGAGTCTTTATTGGGGTATTTACCAATCTCGATATAGATTGAGCCGTTGTCGGTCAAAAACATTTCAAACCCTGCTAAGGTGAAGAGGCCTTTTTTCTTGTCGAGTTTTTCTTTTTCGCCAGTGGCAGTGGTTGACAGTTCCGAACGAACTTCACTCACGTTGTATCCCAGGGAGACGTAAATAAAACCACCTTTGTGGAAATCAATAACTGGGTAAAATCCATTCAAATAAGCACCATAAGACCCATAGGATTGATAACCATCATTTAGTAAATTCCAGCCCAGTGAAAATGAGAGAATGGGAAGGATATCTCTGGAGAAATTTATCGATGCGGTTTTAAATGTTTCCTCGTCTTTAAAGGAAAATGATTCACTTTGAAGATTGCCATTGTAGTCAATATAGTGAAGTTTTAGATTGGTTGATAGGTTGATTCGAGAGATCCCTATTGAGGCAGATAGGCTGTTTCTCTGACTGAGAGGTAAACTCATTGACAACTGAGCACCATATTCTGAGTCAATGGCAATGTCGTATACTCCATCAACACAAGCAGACCCTAAACAGCTAAGAAGAATGCCATCCTCTTCTACTTTTTTGGTCCCATACAATCCAATGCTGAAAATGTCATTTAATTCATGTCCATAGTTAATGGTATAGGTCGATGGATAAATGGGTTCGTTTTTGGAGGCATCACCAACATTTAACCACTCTCTGTCCCAACTCATTGAGAAAGACTCTGGTTTCGCAAGGGTGCTAGAGGACGATCCTATGAGCATTATCAAAACACTAAAAAAAAGTAATCTTTTGTTCTTGTTCACAGTGATATTCGAATCTTGCTAGAGTTAAAGTAAACCTGCCCTCGTGATTGAGGGCAGGTTGTGCAATTAGTTGGGCTGTTTATTAGCCATCGCCTGGAGGAGTATCTGGCGTCGGGTTTCTTTTCTTTTTGATTCTCTTGGCAATCCTTTTGATGAGTGCACGTTGCTTTTTCTTATTGATGATATTAGCATCCGGTGCTCCATGGGCTATTCGTCTTGCAAGCCATGCATTGAGCTTGTCTTGTTTATCCTCTGCTTGATTGCTAATCCAGACAGAAATTCTTTGATTCCTATTTTCCCAATGGGCAGTTACCTGGGCCTGGGTGTATAAAGTTCCACTCAAAATAGCGGTTAGACGATCCTTTTGAGCTTGGCTCATGTTTGGATTGTTGTTAATTCTCTCTATAACTTTGTTTATTTTTTGCTGCAACTGGTCAGAGGGCTGCCAACCTGCCCAATCAAAGCCTGCAACAGCATTTGTGCTCAAGGAGAAGGCTAAGAGCAAAGCCAGAGCGGAAGCGATTATCTTTTTCATTCTGTTCACCTCATTAAACAGGAAACCAATGTAAACATTGTAGTTAAAAACTCACGATTAGTAAAACATAGTGGATTGTCTTCATATTTGTATCATATTTGGTTAGATTATGAGCATGACTGGTCCATTTGATTCATTAAGAGATTACGTAAATGCTTTGGAAGCAAAGGGCCAGTTGATTCGGATTGCTAAAATGGATCAGGACAAATACGAAGCGACGGGTTTCGCATACCAGCTGGTTAAAGAATTTAGTTACGATCTGGCGCCTGCATTCCTAATCGAAACCATAAAAATAAACAATCGTTGGATGGATGGACCCATACTGGGCAATCTTTTTGGCGGTTGGAATGCTGAAGCATTGATCTATGGTGTGGATGTTTTGGATCGGAATCAGAACGCAGCTCGGCAGAAGACTTTTCAGCATCTTGCAAATCTTTTTAAAAAAAACAACCGATGGCCAAAAATATCTCCAGTTGAAATTGACTCAGGTCAAAGCCCTTGTAAGGAGAATATTTTGTTTGGGAGCGAGGTCGACATTTTGAAGTTTCCTTGGTTGCAAACCAATCCTGCAGATGCTGGTAGCTATATCAATGCAGCAACCATCTTTATTGAAGATCCTGATTTGGGGCGTAACGTAGCCACCTATCGTTGCCAGGTTAAAGGCAAAGACAAAATAGGGGTGAATACGGAAATCGGTCAAAATGCTTGGAATTTTCTGATGAAGATGCAAAAACAGGGAAAAAAAAGAGCAGCCATTGCCGTTGTCAATGGTGTGGACCCAATCACCTTTACTTTGGGTGCTTCCAAATTAGCAAAATTAGGCGAAGACGAACTTGATTACGTTGGTGGACTGAGAGGAAAACCCGTGGAGTTGGTTAAATGTGAGACGAGTGGGATATTGGTTCCGGCCCATTCTGAGATTGTTCTCGAAGGTGAGATACCATTGGATGCGATGGAAGAAGAGGGACCTTATGGAGAGATGTACGGCTTTATGGGACTCAAAAAAAACCAGAATTTTTTCATGAACATTAAGGCAATTACCCATCGAAATAATCCCTGGATCGTCAATTCATTTGCCGGGGTCACCAAAATTTCCCCTAGTATTTTGCAAACCGTTATTAATTCCATAGATTACAAGGAATCCATACCTCATCTCTTGGATATTTATCGTCCGGCAGAGAGTACCGGTGTGCTTGTCGCCAGCATTGATAAAAAGCATGCGGGTGAGGGTATGTCTGCTGGGAGAATCCTGGCCGAAAAAGATTTTTTTGGCAAAGTGATCATTGTTGTTGACAAGGACGTTGATGTGCATGATAAAGCTGAGATTTTTCAGGCTTTAGGTACACGATGGCAACCTTATCCAGCCGCAGAAATTATTGAGGAAACCAAGGGGATGCCTTTGGATGCCAGTGCTCCCAAGAGGTTTTTTACCAGCAAAATTATCATTGACGCCACCCGACAATTCGCAAACGAAGGGGGGCCAAGTATTTGGCCAGAAATTTCTAAAGTTATGCTGCAAGAGCTCAGCCCAGAGACCTTTGACCTCGTTGAGAGTAACTGGGAGAGTTATTTTAGTAATTGGAAACCATAAAATGCCTCATTCAGATGAATACTTTATGGAACTTGCAATTGAACAAGCTGGTATCGGGCAAGCAAAGGGTGAAGTCCCCGTTGGGGCACTTTTTGTTGAGAAAGATGAGGTACTTGCAGCTTCTGGAAATGCATCCATAGAGCGCAGCGACCCAACCGCTCACGCTGAAATCATGGTCATGCGCAAGGCCGCTCAGTTAAAGGGAAACTATCGATTGGGAGGCTCTGTATTCGTAACACTTGAACCATGTCTTATGTGCCTCGGAGCAATGATGCATGCCAGAGTTGAGAGATTGGTTTTTGGCGCTCACGACCATGTTTCTGGAGCGGCTGTTTCGGTGTATAACTTAGCCCAGTCACCTCACCAGAATCATCGTATTGAAGTGATTGAAGGTATTTTGAAGAGAAAATGCCAAACCATCCTCAAAGAATTTTTTCAATCCAAACGACAATAATGGTGGCAACAATTGATTTTAGCAATGACGAATTTGGCATAATCGTCAGGTAAAAACTCTAGCGCCTCGTTGTCTTGGCAATTTTGGAAAAATCAAGGCCCTCAAAGGTGAAATTCCCACCCGGGGTGAATTTTTCGCCTACTTGCTCACGCCAATCGTAATGCAAGCCTAATGACCCATTCATTGGCGGCTTAATGATGAATTTAAGGGTGTACTTGTCATCAATCTTGCCGGGCAATTTAATATTTTGGGCGTAATGAAGATTATCAGATAGATTAACATGCGGAGCCAGTTGCACTGCAATTGAAGTGTCAGTGCTTTCATTTTTAACAAGCAGTTCAACTTGTAGATAGGCAACATAACCACCCGGAACTGAGCCTTTAGGAGCATCCTCCGACCAATGCGCCAACATCTCAATGTGCACGTCGGTTTCATTTTCGGCAAGAAAAACACCAAGCGGGGCCACATCGTCTTTTATTGCACCTTCGAAAGTTAAATAGATGCCGGGGTTAATGGTTGCCTCCCCAATGACCATTTCTGGTAGCGCCAACAATTCAAATGGTGATAGCCAGGTGACCAATAAGATTGCATTTAGAACTTTACTTTTCACTTTCTATAGACCTCACAGTTATTTGGTTACGTAAAAGATCCCAAGAAGAATCACTATTGTTGAGATTGTTCCTTTGATGATGAAAAATAAAACCGACCCTTTAATGGTGTAATGCAAAATCTTCAATTTTCTGTCTTTAAGTTTGTCTAAAAATTGCATAACTATCTGACTTCCAAGCTTAGTTGGTAAACATGATAATGATAATCATTCTCAGTTACAATAATTATTTTTCCTCTATCCATTGTTTTTGCAAACAATAATAACAACCGATAAAAGTTCTGAGTTATAATTTCGACGAAGTTTTGTGATTACACCACAGCCAAGAATCAATGCCCTCAAAAAAACTCTATAGAATCATATTTACCAATCAAGGCAAGGTTTATGAAATCTATGCCAGGAATGTTAACAGCAGCAATATATTTGGTTTTATTGAAATCGAGAAAATCGTCTTCGGTGAGCGAACATCGTTAGTCGTTGACCCCTCTGAAGAGAAAATTAAGACTGAATTTAGTGGAGTTACCAAAACCAACATCCCCATGCATTCTGTATTGAGAATTGATGAAGTGGACAAACAGGGCATCAGTAAAATTAGCAAAGTCGACGGAGACAATGTCACTCACTTACCCGGTACTGTTTATCTACCAAAAGATAAGCCCAAAGAATAAATGAGCTTAATTTGAAGGGCAAAGCATGATTGAAATAAAAGGCCCACCCTCTCACTCGCCGTTCAGATTGCAGCAACTTCTCGAAGAATTAAGAAAACTCAATGGTTCAATTGAGGATCTTGGAGCCCGTCACACGCATTTTATTGATTCCAGTGATCAACTGACACAAAAAGAACTTGAGGTACTAAAAATTCTCCTGACCTATGGTCCAGATTGGGACATAGGTCCAGAAGAGGGTGAAAAAATCATTGTTATCCCAAGGCTTGGAACCATCTCACCTTGGTCAAGCAAGGCAACAGAGATAGCTCGACTGTCTGGATTATCCACAATTCGTCGTATTGAAAGGGGGATAATTTATACCCTTGTTAGCAGCAGAGATGTAGAGAAGAAGGACTTGCAATCTCTATTTGGTAAACTCCATGATCGGATGACACAAACGGCACTTTTGCATGGCCAGGATGCTCAATTGTTGTTTCAATCCCAAGCTCCTAAAGAGTTATGTTCTATACCGCTATTGTCTCAAGGATTGACTGCGTTGCAACGGGCAAATGTTGAACTTGGTCTGGCGCTATCACTCCAGGAAATGGAGTATTTGATTGAGAACTTTGAGCGGTTGAAACGCGATCCCACAGATGCGGAATTAATGATGTTTGCCCAAGCCAATTCTGAGCATTGCCGGCATAAAGTTTTCAATGCTGATTGGATCATTGACGGGGTCAAACAAGATTACACTCTGTTCGATATGATCAAGCACACCTACCAATCATTTCCCGAAGGTATTTTGTCTGCCTACAAAGATAATGCAGCAGTTATGACTGGTGGACCTGGCAAGTGGTTCTTGCCCGATTCTGAAAAAAAATCCTATTCATTTTTTAACGATGATATACATTCGATGATGAAGGTAGAGACGCACAATCACCCCACTGCCATCTCACCTTTCCCCGGAGCTGCAACTGGATCCGGTGGGGAAATTAGAGATGAGGCTGCTACCGGTAGGGGAGGTATTCCTAAAGCAGGCTTGACTGGATTTGCCGTCTCACACCTCCAGATACCTGACTTTGTGCAACCTTGGGAGCAGAGCATTGGCAGACCTGATCGCATTGCCTCTGCCTTAGAGATTATGATTGAAGGCCCAATTGGCGGAGCATCCTTTAATAATGAATTTGGCAGGCCCAACATATTGGGGTTTTTTAGAACGTTTGAAACCCAGAATAAACCGGATGAAAATTTCGCTTGGGGGTACCACAAACCAATAATGATTGTCGGTGGTTTGGGGAATATTTCTGGCTCATCGGTGGATAAATGTGCTACCGAAGATGAGTCTCTTTTGATTGTTTTGGGAGGTCCAGCCATGCTGATTGGTTTAGGAGGGGGTTCCGCTTCTTCACTCTCATCGGGGATGAGCACAGAAGATTTGGATTACGCTTCTGTGCAACGTGGAAACGCAGAATTAGAGAGAAGAGTTCAGGAAGTAATTAACCAGTGTTTTTCCATGGCCATCGATGAATCTTCTGATGGGAATCCCATTCTCTTGATTCACGATGTAGGAGCTGGAGGTTTATCTAATGCCATCCCTGAGGTTCTGGACCACAGCCAAATGGGCGCAGATCTTGAATTGAGGAGCATACCTAATGCGGAACCGGGCATGGCTCCATTGGAGATATGGTGCAATGAAGCTCAAGAACGCTATGTTCTGGCTATTGATGCAGGCAATCTGACTCTATTTGATCGTATTTGTAAACGAGAAAGATGTCCATACGCTGTCGTTGGCACGATCAAAGAGCACGGCAATCTTAAATTGCACGATGATCATTATGATAACTACCCCATAGATATGCCCATGGATGTTCTTTTTGGCAACCCTCCCCAAACACAGATCAATATAGGAACGAGTAATGTGCAAATTGAAATGGGGAATCTAGATTTTATAAACATTGATCAGGCTTGCGAGTACATTCTTCGTTTTCCAACCGTTGCTGATAAAACTTTTCTCATTCATATTGGCGACAGGACTGTAGGTGGTTTGGTATCCCAAGATCAGTTTGTTGGACCTTGGCAAGTTCCAGTTAGTGATGTTGGGGTTACAATTAAAGACCATAGTTCTTTTCAAGGCGAAGCCATGGCGATTGGAGAGCGGACACCGATTGCGATTTTAAATCCTTCGGCTTCCGGTCGATTGGCAGTTGGGGAAGCCATTACCAATATCCTGTCTGCTTCCATTGACAATATAAGTGATATAAAACTCTCAGCAAACTGGATGTCGTCAATCGAGACGGACGCACAAAAACAGGCTTTATATGAAACGGTTGAAGCCGTCACCTTGGATTTATGCAGCAAGCTTGGTCTCGTCATACCAGTTGGCAAAGATTCACTCTCAATGCAAACGACTTGGGAGGAGGCAGGTGCGACAAAAAAAGTGACGGCACCTTTGTCTCTGGTGGTATCTGCTTTTGCACCTTTGATGGATGTAAGAGAAACAATTACACCTGAATTGCAAAAAATAAAAAACTCCAAGTTATTACTGATTGATTTAGGCCGTGGTAAAAATAGATTGGGTGGTTCATGCCTGTCTCAGGTTTACAATGTTGCTGCTGGGGAGCCAGCTGACCTGGATGATCCAGATTTACTAGCCAATTTTTTCTCTGCAATAAAAAAATTAAAACAACATCAGAAAATTTTGGCTTATCACGATCGATCCGACGGCGGATTGTTTGCAACATTATGTGAAATGTCCTTTGCCGGCAAAATGGGTTTGACGGTTAGTCTCAGTTCAGAATCTAAAACCGAAACCATTGCTGCCTTATTTAGTGAAGAATTGGGTGCGGTTATCCAAATTGATGCTGAAGATTGTTCTGGAGTATTAAAGGTATTTGAAGATTATAAATTGGAAGAATGTATTTCAGTAGTAGCAGATGTTACTGAGAAAGATGAAATAGTGATCAACTCCAAGCATGGTTATAATCAAACATTCAGCTTATTTGATCTGCGACGAATGTGGTCTGAGCTATCCTGTAAAATGCAGTCTTTAAGGGACAATCCGGTTACCGCAAAAGAGGGTTTTGAAGCCTTACTTGATGCAACAGACCCAGGTATTCAGCCCGTAATCAGTTTTGATATGTCGAATCTTTGCAAATCCAAAGTTGGTAAAAACCAAAAACGACCAATGGTGGCAATACTTCGTGATCAAGGTGTAAACAGCCATGTTGAGATGGCAGCAGCCTTTGATGTAGCTGGATTTGAAGCCCACGATGTTCATATGACTGATATTCTTGATGCCAATCATAGTTTGGATGATTTTGTTGGTTTGGTTGCTTGTGGTGGTTTTTCCTACGGAGACGTTTTAGGTGCTGGGGGTGGTTGGGCAAAAACAATCCTCTTCCACTCAAAAGCAAGGAAGGAATTCGAATTGTTTTTTTCCCGTGAAGATACATTTACCCTTGGTGTTTGCAATGGTTGTCAAATGTTGTCTCAATTAAGAGACATTATTCCAGGGACAAACCACTGGCCACAATTTGTTGCCAATCTTTCAGAGCAATTTGAGGCAAGGTTGAATGTTGTTGAAGTCCTGAAAAGTAAGTCACTCTTTTTTACCGACATGGAGGGCAGCTTTTTACCCATTGCTACCTCCCACGGCGAGGGAAGAGTTCAATTCTATGGGCATTCTGATCATCTTACTTTGAGCGACAATCAACAGACTTGTATCCGATACGTTGATAATTTCAGAAATCCAGCATCGCAGTACCCAGCAAATCCGAACGGTTCCGAGGGAGGTTTGGCGGCCCTGTGCTCTGCCGATGGGAGAGTGAGTGTGGTTATGCCGCATCCAGAAAGAGTACTTCGGTCCATTCAGTATTCTTGGCACCCACCAGAATGGGGTGAATACGGACCTTGGCTGAAAATGTTTCAAAACGCGAGGGATTGGATTGGTTGATTCTAAAATATTGGTGGTGAAGGATGACAACATTGCATCCTATGGGTTTGGTGATGATCATCCATTCGGCCCAGACCGACACGATGCTTTTCATCGGTATTTAGCCGCTTCTGGCGTTGCCAGTTTGGTTCATTTAGCTGCTTCTGAGTACATAGCTGTTAGGGCAGATATAGAGAGGTTTCACACCTCTGAATATATTGACCGGGTAATTTCACATTGTCAGTTGGGGAAAGGATTTTTGGACGCTGGAGACACACCTGCGATTCGGGGCCTTTATGAATCTTCCCTGGCTGTGGTTGGTGCTTCTTTATTTGCTGCGGAAGAAATACTGTCAGAACGATTTAAAAGGGCATTCGTTCCCATTGCTGGACTCCACCATGCCAGAAGAAACTCGGCCGGCGGATTCTGCGTTTTTAACGACATTGGTGTGGTTATCGAAACATTGAGGCAGAAGCATGGGATCAATAGAATTGCCTATGTCGATATAGATGCCCATCACGGAGACGGTGTTTATTATTCCTACGAACGAGACCCGGATCTGATTTTTGTAGATGTACATGAAGACGGACACTTTTTGTATCCCGGAACCGGTTTTGCTGAAGAGATAGGCATTGGACCTGCTGAGGGAACGAAGAAAAATATTTCACTAAAACCCGGGGACGGCGATGTTGAATTTCAGGAGGAATGGCCTCACATTGAAACCTTCCTTGATGACTCTGCACCGGATTTTTTTATCCTTCAATGTGGGGCAGACAGTTTATTGGGTGATCCCATAACCAATCTTGAGCTTTCTGAGAAATCTCATTATCTTGCTGCCAAGTCACTCACAGCATTGGCTGAAAAACATGCACAGGGACGAATAGTTGCTTTCGGTGGAGGAGGTTACAACAGAGACAATATTGGTAGAGCATGGACCCAAGTGGTGAAAGCATTTGTAGATCATCCATAAAAAAATCGATCTATGTTCTCTAAGTAAGTAAAATCACAGTACCAAGAATAATATTCTGGCTAAGAGAATGATTATAGATCAAAAAATTTCTGATTTGGATCCTGAGCTCAGTGCTGCAGTAACGGCTGAATTACAAAGGCAAGAAGAACATATAGAGTTGATAGCATCGGAGAATTATGCAAGTCCAGGTGTTATGGCGCTCCAGGGATCGGTGTTGACAAACAAATACGCAGAGGGATACCCATCACGTCGATACTACGGCGGTTGTGAGCATGTTGATGTTGCTGAAAACCTGGCAATTGATAGGGCCAAACAACTTTTTTCTGCTGATTTTGTTAATGTTCAAGCCC
>ERZ813253.663-NODE-663-length-11444-cov-2.868870_pt1 | contig 11444 bp, 8 predicted proteins | sample MGYA00520893_ERZ813253 | MGnify/ENA primary metagenome ERZ813253 (study PRJEB31669, sample SAMD00080414) | marine metagenome | biome: oceanic hadal pelagic zone biome; feature: marine hadalpelagic zone; material: sea water | place: Pacific Ocean:Izu-Bonin Trench...
TGAAATCCCTTCATCGCGTCAACCGGGGATTGTCAGGAACCGGCATCAAAGCAGAAATGGCCTTTTTTAGCCGCAAAAAATCGCGCCCATCGCACGATATTGTGACCCAATGATGTCCAAGCGTGTCCAAGCCGTTGCCGCTTGGCCAAGCGGAGTTCAGACTTGCTAAGCGGGGGGGGGCTGCGTTAGATCTGTCCAAGCATGTCCAAGCAAGCGGCAACGGATTGGATCGGAACGGGCGAGGCAGCGGCGGATCAGCGGCTGGAGCCGGCCTATTGGCGCACCCGCGTGTTCCGCAACAGCTACGTTCGCGCCGGCAAACTACACCGGGTTCGCGGCTGGTCGGCCAAGATTCAATACCAAGGGGTGCGCCGGACGATCTCGCTCGGCGCGGTGGATCAGGATGTCGCGGCGGCGAAGGCGGCCGACCTGTTCGCCCAGCTTCAGCAAGCCGGCTGGCCGGCACTTGGCTCACATGATGGGGTTCAGCCAAGCGAGCCTTCGCGGCCGTGGAGCAGCGATCCGCGCGGGTCGATCGACTACTGGCGGCTGCGCTTGGTGGAGCGCAAGTACCGGGCCATGCCCGACGCCAAGCCGGAGTTTTCCTGCCGCATCGAGCACGATGGCGCGGGCTGCTACTTCCCGCTGGGCACCCTCAACGAGGCGCGTGCGGCGGAGCAGGCGCTGGAGATTTTTAATTGCGTGACCCGGGAGGGCTGGGAGAGCGCGGCTGCGCGGCATCGGCGTGAACTGACGTTGGCGCTGTTTTGGTTTGGCAGCCCGTTTTGCTGCACGTACACGACGATTCACACCCGCCCCGGCGGGGCCAGGCGCTTGGCCAAGCGTGACGGGGCGGACGCCGTCTCGGTGAATGTTTTCGTGGTGGAACCGGACGAGACGGTGGCGGCGGGCCTGCACGGGTTGACGAGCCAAGCGCCCGGTTTTGCTTGCCGCGAGACGTTCGCGGACATCGGTTCACTGCGCGAGCTTGGCCCAGTGGATGAGCCGGGGCTGCTGCTGGTCAACCGGGGGTTGCTGGGGTTTTCCGGCGAGGAACTCGACGCCTGTTTCAAGCAGCTGTTTCGCGACTGCCCGGTGGTGGCGTTTTCGACGTTCGAGGACAGTGAACAGTTGTTCAACTCCACCGCCGGCAGTCATTACGGATATTATCTGCACCGCACACCGCCGGGCCGGATGCTGCATTTGCTGGAGGAGAGCGCCGCCGCCAAGCGCAAATCGCGGCAGAACACGGCATCACTGTCGCGCTGGGTGCGGCAATATTTCAAGAAGCAGATCGATTTTTTGACGGGCGATCCAGGGGAGGACACGCTCCCGCATCTCACCCCCCGCGAGCATCAGGTAATGACCCATCTTTGCCGGGGCGCGCTGGACAAGGAAATCGCCGAGATGCTCCAAATCAGCGCCTGGACGGTGCACAATCATCTCAAGAATATCTACGAAAAGCTGAGGGTCCAAAACCGAACCGAGGCCGTCATGGAGTATTTGCAAAAGTAATGTCACAACTCATGCTGCCCAAAATTGGTTATACTGCTGAACAGGCAGAACGGACACCATCGGTTGGCTCTCTATCGCGGGCATTTTCAGTCGCCGTTCCCCGATGACATTTGAATCCCAGTCGCCTGACCCGATCGCTGCCGCTGCCGAGGCGTGCCCGGATTGGCGGACTTTGCCGGGCGAGTTTTTCTCGTCGGACGACATTTACCGCGCCGACCTCGAGCGTGTTTGGCGTCGGGGCTGGCTGTTCGTGGGGCACGATTGCGAGATCCCCCGGGCCGGAGATTTCTTCACCCTGAACATCGGCCATGACTCGCTGTTGGTGATCCGCGGCGACGACGGCCAAGTGCGGGCCTTTCACAATGTCTGCCGTCATCGCGGCACGCGGCTTTGCCGTGAGCCAAGCGGCTCGGTGCGCCAACTGGTCTGCCCGTACCACCAGTGGGTCTACGGCAAGGACGGCAAACTATTGTCGTGCCGCGGTATGCAGGACGGGTTGGACACCGGCGCGCTTGGCTTGTCGCCCGTGGCCACCGAGAATTTGTGCGGCTTTATTTTTGTGAACTTGGCCAAGCAACCGGGTGACTTCGGCCCGGCGCGGGAATTGATCGAGCCGATGCTTCGTCCGCAGGGTTGCGACCGCGCCAAGGTGGCCAAGACGGTCAACTACACCGTCCACTCCAACTGGAAACTCGTCTGGGAAAACAACCGCGAATGCTACCACTGCAACATCAACCACCCGCAATATGTCAAGGCCAACTACGACCATTACAATGCCGACGACACTTCACCGGAGTTGATGCAAAAGATCGCTGACAAATCACAACGCAGCGAGGCGGAGTGGGGCCGGCACGGCTTGGCCATCACCCACCGCAGCAGCGGCATGGCGCCGTTCCCGGACGCCGGGGACGACGGCTGGTTCACCATCAACCGCACGCCGTTGGCCGACGGCTACGTCAGCGAGACGATGGACGGCCAGCAGGTCGCGCCGTTGATGGGCGACTACACCGACAATTCCGTCGGCACGCTCCGGCTGCGTACCGTGCCCAACATGTGGTGCCACGCCAGTTGCGACCACGTCGTGAGCACGCGGCTGCTGCCGATCAACAAGGCCACCACCGAGGTGCGCGTGATCTGGCTTGTCGATGCACAAGCTGAAGAGGGGAAGGATTACCAACTCGAAAAGCTGATGCCCTTTTGGCAACTCACCTCGGAGCAGGATTGGTCACTGTGCGAGGCGGCCCAACTCGGCGTGCAGTCCAGCGGCTACCGCCCCGGCCCGTATTCCACCCACAAGGAATACAACGTCGAGCGCTTCGTCCGCTGGTATTTGAACCAACTAAAAAAGGGAACCGAATAATTTTTTGATGAACATCTTCGCATGTATCAAGCAGGTGCCGGACACCACAACGCGGATCAAGCTGCGCGGTGACGGCAATGGAATCGACGAGGCAGACATCCAGTGGATCATTTCGCCGCACGACGAACTGGCCATCGAGGAGGCGCTGCGACTGCGCGAGCAACAGCCGGCCTCGACCGTCACCGTGCTCTCCGCCGGTCCCGAGCGGGTGGCCGACTCGCTGCGAATGGCCTTGGCCATGGGCGCCGACTCGGCCGTGCGACTCGACCTTCCCGGCGACGCCGACTCCGGCATGAACGCCCGCGCTCTCGCCGCCGCCATCGGCAAACTTGGCCAAGCGGACATCGTGTTCACCGGCAAGGAGGCGATCGACGACGGCGCGGCCGCGGTGGGCCAAGCGCTCGCTGTGTTCCTCGACATGCCGTGCGTCTCGGTGGTCAACGGCATCGACTACGGCGACGGCGCGATCACCTGTCGCCGCGATGTCGGCGGCGGCAGCATCGAGGTCATCGAGACGCCGCTCCCGGCGGTCGTCGCCGCGCAGGTCGGCCTCAACGAGCCGCGCTACGCCACCGCGCTCAACATCATCCGAGCCAAGAAAAAACCGGTCGACACATTGACTGCCGCCGAACTCGGCCTCACCGAAGCCAACCGCAAAACGCGCCTGAAAAACTTCGAGTTGCCTCCGCCCAAACAGCCGTGCCAAATCATCGAAGGCACTCCCGCCGATCAAGCGAAGGAATTGATCCGCGTGCTCGCCGAAGAAATCCAAGCCATCTAACCCGAAAAACAAACATGAAAATTTTAATCATTGCCGAACACAAAAACGGACAACTCACCGAAGCCACGCAGGAATTGTTTGGCCTGCCGCTTGGCCAGGCCGAAGTCCACGCCGTCGTCACCGGGGAGGGTGTCGAGCCGCTCGCCGGGCCGCTTGGCCAACTCGGCGCGGCCAAGGTGCATCTCATCGACTCGCCGACCTTGGCCAGCGGCACCGGCGAATCGCTTGGCCAAGCGCTTGGCCAATTCATCCCGCAACTCGCCCCCGACGTCGTGCTCGCTGCTCACACGCCGCAAGGCAAAGACTTGGCCCCGCGCCTCGCCGCCGCGCTCGATGCCGCTTTGGCAACCGACTGCGTCCAAGTGAGTTGCGACGGCGATCAAGTGACCGCACGCCGCCCGGTTTACGCCGGAAAAGCCACGGCGGAAGTCGAGTTCACCGACGACAGCCTGAAAGTGATCACCGTCCGTCCGCGCACCGCCAAGTCGCCGGAGCCGGACGCCACCCGCAGCGCCGAAGTCGCCCCGGTCGCCGTCGAGTTGCTGGAACAAAAAACCACGCTCAAGGAAATCATCGCCAGCGACAACGCCCGTCCGGACGTCACCGAGGCGTCGATTGTCGTGACCGGCGGCCGTTCACTCGGCAGTGCGGAAAACTTCAGCATCATCGAGGCGTTCGCCGACAGCATCGGCGCGGCGGTCGGCTCGTCGCGCGCGGCGGTCGATGCCGGTTACCGGCCGTACCGCGATCAAGTCGGCCAGACCGGCAAAGTGGTATCGCCGCAGGTTTACATCGCGTGCGGTGTCAGCGGCGCGATCCAGCACTTGGCCGGCATGCGCACTTCAAAACATATCGTCGCCATCAACACCGACCCCGACGCGCCGATTTTTCAATTGGCCGACTACGGCATCGTCGGCGACCTGTTCGAGGTCGTGCCACAACTCACCGAAGCAGCAAAAAACCGAAACGGAAGTTAGGCGATGGACACGATTGGCGACGCGGAGATTGTGGTGATCGGCGGCGGGGGCATCGGCTGCGGCGTCTTGCACAGCCTCTGCCAAGCCGGCAAAACCGACGTCCTGTTGCTCGAGAAAAACGAGGCGCTCGCCTCGGAGACGACCTCACAGGCGGCCGGCTTGGTGGGTCAGGTTCGCACCAGCATCGAGCGCGTCGAGTTGGCGATGTGGTCGGTCAAAACGTTTTCCGAAATGGAAGCGGAGCCGGAGGCCAAGCCGGGCTGGCGGCAGGTCGGCTCGCTGCGCGTGGCATTGACCGACGAGCGCGTGGCGGAGTTCGAGCAGATGAAATCAGTCGCCGACAAGGCCGGACTTGAGACGGCGTTCATCAGCAACGATGAGGCCTGGGCCAAGTGGCCGATGTTCGATTTTTCACCGGCCAAGTCAGTGCTGTGGTGCCCGAGCGACGGCTATCTGCAGCCCAACGATTTGGCCATGGCCTACGCGCATCGCGCCCGAAAAAAGGGCGCGCGTCTGGCCACCGGCGTGACGGTCGAGGGCATCCGCACGGAGAATGGCCGCGTCACCGGCATCGATACAAGCCAAGGCGTAATCGCTTGTGACACAGTCATTAACGCCGCCGGGGCACACGCATGGCACATTGCAAAAATGGCCGGGCTGCACCTTCCGATTTTCCCGGTGCGGCACGAATATTTTGTGAGTGTCGATGCCTACGGCATGCAGCCGGAACTGCCGGTGATGCGCGTGCCGGATGCCTCGCTTTATCTGCGTGCCGAGATCAACGGACTGCTGCTCGGCGGATGGGAACCGGAGTCACTTTCGCTCAAGCCGGGTGATTTTGAGAATGGCCAGACGCCGCCGCACGTCGAGGAGGATTGGGATGTGATGGGCTGGTTCATCGAGCAGATCGCGCCGCTCTACGGCAAGGCCGCCGACCTTGGTGTGCGCAGCATTTTCAAGGGCTGGCCGACGTTCGTGCCGGACGGGAAATTCATTATCGGCGAGAGCCGCAAACTCAAGGGCTTTGTGATGGCTGGCGGCTGCAACGCGCACGGCGTGAGTGGCTCGGCCGGCATCGGTCGGCACGTGGTCGAGTCGATGCTTGAGCCGGCGCCGTCGGACTACGTGCGAAGCCTCAACCCGGATCGGTTCCTCGACAGCGAATGGGACGCAGCCGAAGCGCAAGCCAAGGCCAAGCGGATTTACGAAACCTACTATGGCCTCGGACATTAACAAAGCGGCTCAACTTCCCGCTCGCGCGAGGGTCGTCATTATCGGCGGCGGTGTCGTCGGATGCAGTGTGGCCTATCACCTTACGCGGCTTGGCTGGAAGGACGTTGTTGTGCTCGAGCGCAAGACGTTGACCGGCGGCTCGACGTTTCACGCCGCCGGCTTGGTCGGGCAACTTCGCGGGTCTGCCAGCATCACGCAACTGCTGAAATACAGCGTCGATCTTTACGGCAAACTCGAGGAGGAAACCGGCCAAGCGACCGGCTGGAAAGCCAACGGCGGTTTGCGCTTGGCCTGCAACAACGAGCGCTTGGCCGAGATCAAGCGGCAGGCGACAACGGCGCACAGCTTTGGGCTGGAAATGCATTTGCTCTCGCCAAGCGAAGCGAAGGAACTTTGGCCGATGATGGATGTCTCGGACTTGGTTGGCGCGGCGTTTTTGCCGACCGACGGGCAGGCGAGTCCGTCCGATTTGTGCCAAGCCTTGGCCAAGGGCGCGAAGATGGAAGGCGCGAAAATCATCGAGGGTTGCCGCGTGACAGGCTTCGATATTAGCTCCGGTCGAGTCGCCGCCGTGCAGACGGAATCTGGCAACATCGAGTGCGAAATTGCGGTCAACTGCTGCGGCATTTGGGCGCGTGAATGCGGTCGCTTGGCCAACGTCTCCGTGCCGGTGCAAGCCATGCAGCACCAGTATCTTATCACCGAGCCAATCGATGGCGTCACCGCCGATCTGCCGACGCTGCGCGACCCGGATCGGCTCTGTTATTTCAAGGAGGAAGTCGGCGGGTTTGCGATGGGCGGTTACGAGTTGGAGCCCATGCCGTGGACGCCGAAGGACGGCATTCCGCGCGACTTCCATTTTCAACTTCTCGACAGCGACTGGGATCAGTTCGAGGGGTTGTTCCTGCAGGCCGCCGGTCGCGTGCCCGCGCTGGAAAACGCCGGCATCCGCCAACTCATCAACGGGCCGGAAGCCTTCACGCCGGACGGCAGTTTCATCCTCGGCGAGTCGCCGGAAGTGCGCGGCTTTTTTGTCGGTGCCGGTTTCAATGCTTACGGCATCGCGGCCAGCGGCGGCGCGGGGCGGGCGTTGGCCGAGTGGATTGTCGGCGGCGAGCCGTCGACGGATTTGTGGCCGGTGGACATCCGGCGTTTCGGCGAGCATCACCGCGACTCAAAATTTCTCATCGAGCGCACGACCGAGGCCACCGGCAAACATTACACGATGGCTTGGCCAAGCGAGGAACACGAGTCGGGTCGGCCGTTGAAAACGTCGCCGCTTTACGAGCGACTGAAGTCGGGCGGCGGTTGCTTCGGCAGCAAGTTTGGCTGGGAGCGACCGAACTGGTTTGCGTCGGACGGCGTCGAGCCAAGGGACGAGCCAAGCTACGGCCGCGCGAACTGGTTCGAGTACGTGGCCCGCGAGCACCGGCACACGCGCGAGGCGGTGTCGCTTTTCGACGAGTCGTCGTTCGCGAAATACCGTCTCGACGGGCCGGACGCCGAGAAGGCGCTGTCGTGGATTTGCGCCAACGACGTTGCCGTTCCGCCGGGCCGCTTGGTTTACACGCAACTCTGCAACCGACGCGGCGGCATCGAAGCCGACCTCACCGTTTGCCGCTTGGCCAAGGATGAATTTTACATCGTCACCGGCACCGGCTCGGCGGCGCGTGACTTCAACTGGATCGGGCGCAACATCCCCGATGGGTGTGATGTGGAGTTGACGGATGTCTCGATGGCGAGTGCGGTGCTGGGGCTGATGGGGCCGCTTGCGCGCGAGGTGCTTTCGCAGGCGACCGACGCCGATTTATCGAGTGGCGCATTTCCGTTTGCGACCTCGCGCGAACTTGAAATCGCTGGGGCGACGGTGCGGGCGATGCGCGTGACATTCGTCGGCGAGCTGGGCTGGGAATTGCACGTGCCAACCGATTGGACCGCAGCAGTTTACGATTTGTTGATGGAGCTTGGCCAAGCGCACGGCATCGCCAACGCCGGCTACCGCGCCATCGACAGTTTGCGCCTTGAAAAAGGCTACCGAATCTGGGGCGCCGACGTGACGCCGGACCACACGCCGCTCGAGGCCGGGCTGGGCTGGGCGGCCAAGCTGAAAACCGACACGCCGTTCCTCGGCCGCGAGGCGCTCGAGCAGCAAAAGGCCGGCCGATTGGCCAAGCGCCTGGCGTTTTTCACGGTGGACGATCCGGAGATCGTGCTGCTTGGCCGCGAGACGATTTATCGCAACGGCGAACGCGTCGGCTGGCTGACCAGCGGCGGCTTCGGGCACACCGTTGGCCAAGGGCTTGGCATGGGCTACGTGCGAAACGCTGATGGCGTGGATCGTGACTTTTTGCTTGGCGGCGACTACGAACTGGAGGTGGCCTGCGAGCGGGTGCCGGCCAAGCTGTCGCTGCAACCGGCCTACGATCCAAAATCCGAACGAGTGAAAATGTGATGGAAAAACTTGCCCAACAAAAGTTGAAGCGTCGAGTCACCCCCTCACCCCGGCCCTCCCCCCCAAGGGGGCGAGGGAGTTGTGGGGAGCACACGCGCCTCGCGTGTGGATTCCGGCGCCTCGCCGGAATCATCCATCGGCAACTCACGGCTCGAGCCTTGGGCGGGGCGCCCAAGGCGGCACGCGAGGGCGCGTGCGCTCCCCGAGCACTTCACCAACGACCGCAAATGTGATGGACGAACCGGCGATTCAACTGACGCAACTGACGCGCGAGACGTTTGGCAATATTCCGCCGTCGTCGGTCGTTGCGTTTTACGTGATGGCGGTGGCGTCGGTGCTGGTGTTTTGCTGGGGCGTTTGGAGGCGATGGAAACTTTGGCGGCAAGGCCGACCGGTCGCCATCAGGGAAATTTTGCTCGGCAATTTTGCCCGACTAAAACCGCGCCTCGGTCGGTTGCTGAAGGAGGGGCTCGGGCAAAAAAGGGTGCGCGGCCGCGGCTTGGCCAGTTGGTCGCACGTGATGATGTTCGCCGGGTTCATGATGCTGTTTCTCGGCACAACGCTGCTTGAGGTCGATCACCTCGCGGCCATGGTGTCGGAGAAACTACATTTTCATCACGGCTGGTATTATGTGATTTACGAGGGTGCGCTCGATGTGTTCGGGCTGCTGTTCATCGTTGGCATCAGCTTGTTCGTGTGGCGGCGGATGCGGCGGCCAAGCAGCGTCGGGCATCGTGCGAGCGACTGGACGGCGCTTGGCTTGTTCCTCGGCATCGGCGTCACGGGCTACCTCGTCGAGGGGCTGCGGATCGTGTGGGATCAGCCGGAAGGGTTGGCGCTGTGGTGCTCGCCGGTCGGTGCCGTCGTTGCCAAGCTTTTCGGCGGGATGAGTGAGCCGACCAGCCGCTCGGCGCATTTGGTTGTTTGGTGGGTACACTCGTTAATGGTGTTCGGTTTCTTCGCGATGATTCCGTTCACGCGACTGCTGCATCTGATCACCGGCCCGGCGAACTTGTTTTTCTCCACGCCGTCGCTTGGCCAACTGAAGCCCATCTCCATCGAGGACGTCGAGGAGAGCGGCGTGGTCGGTGTCTCGGAGATTGCGCACCTCGACCAGCAGCAACTGTTAAGCCTCGACGCCTGCATGGAGTGCGGGCGCTGTGACGATGCCTGCCCGGCGTTGGCCTCCGGCAAACCGCTCTCGCCCAAGGCGGTCGTGCAGGATTTGAAGAGCCTTATGGAGGCGACCGCCAACGGTGAGTCGCTCGCACTGCACGGCGATACGATTCAGGCCGAGACCGTTTGGTCATGCACCTCGTGCAATGCCTGCGTGACCGCTTGCCCGGTGCGGGTCGATCCGCTTGGGCTGTTGTTCGAGCTTCGCCGTAACCTCGCCGCCGAGGGTGCGCTGGCCGGTTCCGCCGCCAACTCGATGCGCCAAATGCAAACCAAGGGCAACCCGTGGGGCTTCCCGCAGGCCGAGCGCTTGGCTTGGGCAGACGGACTCGACGTGCCGTTGGCCAGCGACAATCCCGACTTTGAAATCTTGTGGTGGGTTGGCTGCGCCGGGTCGTTCGATCGTCGCGCGCAGAAGGTCACCCGCGCCATCGCCAAGCTGCTGCTCAAGGCCGGTGTCAACTTCGCCGTGCTGGGCCCGAACGAATGTTGCACCGGCGACTCGGCCCGGCGGCTCGGCGACGAGTTTTTGTTTCAGGAATTGGCCGAGAAAAATCACGCGACGCTGAAGCAGCACGGCGTGCGAAAAATCCTCACGCAATGTCCGCACTGCATGAACTCGCTGACGCACGACTACCCGCAATTCGGCGACAAATTTGAAGTCGTGCATCACACCGAGTTTCTGCAGCAACTGATCGACGACGGCAAACTCGACGCGCCCGAACGCACCGGCTCAGTGACCTATCACGACCCGTGTTATCTCGCTCGCGTCAACGGCGTGCATCAGGCGCCGCGCGATTTGCTCGGCGACGGCATCAGTGAGATGGAGCGGCGGCGCGAAAAAACTTTCTGCTGCGGCGCCGGTGGCGGCCGGATGTGGATGGAGGAGGAGGCGGATCAGCGGGTGTCCGTGTTGCGCGCGAAGGAGGCGATCGAGACCGGCGCGGAAACTGTGGCCGTCGGCTGCCCGTTCTGCCTGACGATGATGACCGACGGCGTCAAGTCGTGCGGCTCCGGGGTCAAGGTCGAGGACGTCGCCGAGAACTTGGCCACGCGGCTAGGTCTGTGCTGAACGCCTCCGATACTTTTCGTGCCCGCGCGCTTCCGTTTTTCCCCGGCGCGTCCCACGCCGAATTCGGCCTCCCGCACGTCGCCGCCCCGCTCACCCTCCGTGCGCCGGGCTGCCGCGTTGATCAAGAACGCGGGCATGGAACTCACCACGTTCAACATGCTGGCCTGTCCCGGGGAGACCCTGGAGGATGCCTTCAGCACCATTGCCCTGAACCGGGAAATCGGCGCCGACCACATTCGCCTCTCCCTGGCGGTGCCAATCCCCTTCACCGAGTGGGAGCGACAAGCCCAGGACGAGGGCCTGCTCCATGCCGACTACGCCGGGCGGCGGGTCGAAGGCCTGTCTCGACCTGAAGTGGCCTTTGCCAGTGAGGATGTCCTGGCGTTTCGCAACCTGTACTACCTGTTTCGTCCCCTGGTGCACCACCCGTGGCTGGAACCCCTCGTGCGGCGCTTGATCCGCTTGCCCTCCACGAGGCCCCTGGAAATCCTGCGACTGCTTGTGGCCTACGAGGAGAAGCGCATCTACCACCTGGGCTGGCGGGAAGGACTGCGGTTCTTCTCCCACGTGGGGGACCCCCGAAACCGCACCACCAACTATGTGACCCTCATCTGACGGCCAGGACCATGGCCCATCCCTTGGCCGTGGCAAAGAAGGCAGCGGGCGTCGCATCCAGCACCGCGAGGTCCGGTGATCGCAGGGGCCAGATGCCGTCGATGCTCGTCACCACCAGGAATGCCGGCGGGTCTGCCCCCCATCCGGCCATTTCCCACGGGGAGGGCCCCACGGCCCGCCTGCGGCCCGCCCCGCCCCCCACCGCTCCCGCCCGGCCCCGGCCCGGCCCGTGTCGGGCCGCCCCCACCAGCTCCCGCCGCGCG
>ERZ813253.664-NODE-664-length-11440-cov-39.081322_pt1 | contig 11440 bp, 12 predicted proteins | sample MGYA00520893_ERZ813253 | MGnify/ENA primary metagenome ERZ813253 (study PRJEB31669, sample SAMD00080414) | marine metagenome | biome: oceanic hadal pelagic zone biome; feature: marine hadalpelagic zone; material: sea water | place: Pacific Ocean:Izu-Bonin Trench...
TTTACGTAAAAATCGATACCACGATGAATTCCATGTCTATAGCTCCTTGGGGCGTTAGGCAATAACAACGCCTGGGTAGGGACGGATATGCCCTCACAAGGTAAAATAAGTGATAAATCAGCCACTGTTTCAAATGTAGGTGGTTGATGGTCTTTTGTGAATAGCGGCACAATTGATTTTAGTCCCGGATATCCATAAGCATCCAAATATGGTTTAATTATTTGATGTATAAACGGTTTGTTCAGTTCATATTGAATGATAAGCGAGTCGCCACTAATGTCTGCAGAAACAAACTCATAACTCGGGATATTCGATTCATAATCTTTAACAATTATGTGATTTATTAAATGAGATAACGAATCGTCCTGTATAGAATCGTTTAAAATATGTTGTATGGCCTTTTCAGAGATATCGTTAAGAGACTCATCAATAAACTGAAGATGTTCAGCGCTGATTTCAGCTGGTAAAATAAACGTAATTTGAGATCCATCATTTGATGTATTTACTTGAGGGATGATTTTAATCACAATCGTTGGTTCAATAATTTCTTTTGCAACAGGCGCAACAGTTTCAATAATAACGGATTTAACGGCCTCACCTATTGTTAGAGTATCTTTGTCAAAATTCATTATTTCAACAGTATCGCTAATAACAGATATTATTTCTTGAGGAACAACTGGCTCAACAATGACGCTGTCTTTTGAAGCAACAGCATTAGGAAGTGTGATAGGTTGGGGCGGGGGTGGCGCACAACCAATCATCCAAACAATGATTGTAAGCACAAGGGTATAATTTGATTCTGCTCTAAAGATCAAAGGTAGTTTTTTAAGAAAGATGTTTTAATAATATATCAAAAGCGTCAATGAACGCTTTGAAGGGATGTGCCGTAATAGTTTCTTTGCATACAGTTGTATAAATGGAATCAGATTCATCCAACGAACCATAATTTTCATCTAACAAAATTTGAACGCAGGGTAATTCAGATAATTTTAACGTATCTAAAATTGAATATTCATAAAGTCCCCATGCTGCAGGAGCAAAAATAATACCCTGTGCTTTTTTGCGATTCCGCTGAATAAATGAAATAGCTTTTTCTGCTTTGTGAGTTTGCAAAAATTGAAGTTGAATTGCACTGTCAACGCCATGAGAATGGACACGTAACCCTTTATTAATTTTATCTAATGTTACCCGTTCACCAACTTTTGAAGACTCTACGCCAATTAGATTAATGTTGGGACCTTGCAATATGAGGATTTCCATCTTTTTACCTTAAGGGAATAATGTGTCCAATTACATAACCCACAACAATACCAACTAATAGTGCGAGTGTTAGTACCCGGGATTTCATGAATTCACCGGAATATCCTTTTTTAATAGCTATTATGCTAACAAAGTAACCCAAACCATTCAAAAGCCAGAAAAAAGGAATCGCCAAAACTTTAATGATTAATGGACCTATAAAAGGTATCATCGCAATCAGCGCACCCAATCCGACAAATAGCTGTGTAAAGACTCCCAAAATCAATGTTACAAACACAATAATTTTTTCATCAATGCCTAATTTGAGAGCCACTGCTATAAAAATAGCGATCAACAGCCAAATGATAATATGTTTTTTATAATTGCGGAAAAAAACTGTTTTAGACATGATCAATTTTCGCAATAATTTTTATTCCATAAATATTTACGGTTGCCTGTATGATTCGGCGTAAACCATATTTTTCGACCCATATTTGGCGAACAACTTCTGGTGAAACGATATTATTCATAAAATAGTCTGATTGCTCAGGTGTAGATGTTACATCATCTTGAGCTTTGATGTCCAGCCGGTAATGATCACAAAGAATAGTGCTGTTTGCTATAGAAATTGTGCTTGTGTCCGCCCAAAGAAATCGCGCAGAAAACAATTCGCCATCATGATCCATTGGAAACCATTTAGTATCCAACGCTTCAACTGATTCTTTTTGTACACGAGCCAATAGAGTAAATATTGTTTGTATTTCAGGCACTCGCTTAAGAGTTGTTTGCTCATAATGAAGTGTACTGTCTTCCGGATAATAAGCTGCAGCTAATTTGTACTTATTTGTGCCCTGCTTTATTTTTTTTTCATAATTAAGCAAGCCAAAATGGGAGGAATTATACGTAACGGTATATTGATTTTCTGTTGGCCAAATTAAATTAATTAAACCAACTGTTTGGACGCTAAAATTGATTTTATTTTCATCCACAGCCATGTTTACATCCACAGCGGGCAGTCCAAAAAAGGTAATTTTGTAGTCTTGCGCATGGATAAACCAAAAACATAAAAAAAGGATATACAGCAATCGTTTCATTATGGTTTCCATTTGAACCTGCCTACTAATCCCGCCAGCCCAATAAAAGGTATATAAAAGGGCTGCAAGATGCTCCAAAGAATGAAAATGATAGATGGAAAAGTAAGATGTAATTTGGCTGCACCCGCATAAATCACTAATGCATCACTTACAAACTTTAGACTAAAAACCATTGGAAGAATTGAATTTACATTGGAAGTAAAAAGACCTGCCAGAATGGTTAAGTTCATAATAAATGCATTGAATAAAAATAAAAGGAAAAAAGGATCAATCTTGGATGCGAGCCTGGAATTAGAAGACCACCGGATGCGCTGACTTATAAACTGCCTTATGGACAAAGAAGGTCTGGTTTTAACAAAACTGTCGGAATCTTGATTAAATGCACACCCATATTTTTTTCCAATCGTTTGAACCAGATAAACATCATCACCTGAAATGCGCTCACGCACCGGATTAAAACCATCTATTTTCTCAAATAATTTTCGCTTATAAGCAAGGTTTTGCCCTGATCCTGTCCAACAAAATCCCCACCCAATAACACCGGCATTTGCCGCCACTAATGCTAAAAAATCTACAAGTTGATAATGATAAAATGATGAGTTCTTTTGAGCATCAATACTGGATGAGCCCACAACAATACCCACATCGCCATGCAAATAATTAACCATACTTTTAACCCACCTTCGGGGAATACGACAATCAGCGTCTGTCGTTAAAATATACTCTCCTTTAGATTTTTCAATTGCTGTTGTTAATGCATGTTTTTTTGGTGTCATTATTGATGATTTTTCGTTTATTTGAACACCGTGTATATATTCATATTGTTCGGAATAATGTTGTATCATCGACCAAGAATTATCTGTTGAACGGTCATCGGCAATCACAATATCCAGCAATTCATTTGGATAATCCAGATGAGTTAAATCGTGAAGAATATGTGTCAAATTCTCCTCTTCGTTTCTGGCGGCGATTACAATGGCAACGGTCGGCCAATCTGTGAAATTATTTTCACTGGTTTTGATTCGACGTAACCCTGTAAGAAAAAAGAGTACAAAAAGAATGTAAACACCCAGACTGATTGTCAGGGCAAAGAATAAAAGATTCATCCCAAAGGAAGGAAAAATGAAGCAATCAGGAAGTAAAGGGTAACACCTACAATATCAATACTGGTTGTAACAAAAGGGCCGGTTGCTACTGCGGGATCTATTTCGAGTTTGTTAAGAAATAGTGGTACAAAAGCACCTATTGTTGTTGCAATTAACATAGAAATAGAAATACTCAATCCAACAATAATTCCAAGATACGGCGACAAATCCATAAACCGAGTGAAAGTAAATAGTCCCAGCAATACTCCGTAGAGCAGTCCTAGAATAAGACCAACTCGAATTTCCTTGAATAATATTTTCATATTGTTGCCCACATTTACCCTGCCGGTAGCTAATCCGCGAACAATAATCGTAGATGTTTGCGTGCCGATATTTCCACCCATACCAATAATAACAGGAATAAAAGCAGCCAATATTAGTGTGGTTTCTAAAAGGTTTTCGTATAACCCGATTATTGTTGCAGCCGCAACACCTCCTATCCAACTGGCGAACAGCCACGGAAAGCGGCTTTTTGCATTTTCCCATGAAGATTTCAGTAATATTTCCCGATCTTTTCCCACACCAGCCATTTTTAAGAAATCTTCAGTCGCTTCTTCTCGAATAACATCAACCACATCATCAACGGTCACAATACCTAAAAGATTTTCATCATGGTCAACAACCGGCACCGCAAGATAATTATACTGTGATACAATTTGTGCAACTTCTTCCTGATCTGTATCAGGATAAACAGTATGCACTTTCCTGATCATCATATCTTTTAACATTGTATCGGGAGAGGTTGTTACTAAGTCACGCAGAGAAATAATGCCGGTTAATTGATTTGCGTCATTTGTGACATATAGGTAAAAAACCATTTCTGCAGCATCTTCATGCTGAAGAGCTGAGATAGCCTCTTTGGCGGATGTTTCTTCATGAAGAGTAAATACATCTGTATACATCAAAGAACCGGCACTATCATCAGGATAAGCCAATATTTCTTCAAGCTCTTCTGCTTCTTCCTTTTTTAATAAATGAATAACATCTTGTGCTTGTTCGTCCGGAAGATGATTCACAATTTCAGCCTGATCACTGGCGCTAATTGGATCAATTAATTCGACAATACGATCTGGGGAAACGTCTGCTAAAAGATTTTGCAGGATGGATTCATCCAACTCTGTCATGAATTCACCGGTATGCTCATGGGGACGCATCATTGCAAAAAGTTGATCTTGCTCACTATCAACAAAATATCGGAAAAGCATCGCCATATCCGCAGGGTGAGTCTTTTCAATAAGTTTAATCAAGTTGGTGCGGGCGTGTCGACGCAAGAGCCGGCGAAAAGTATCTCGCAATACATGAATCTCACGTTCGAACATTTGTTGTTTCATGAGCGTACCTTCGTGATTGAATTCAACCAGTTAAAACCAAAATATATACATCCGATTCCAAGGAGTAATATCCAAGGAGCTACATGGCCATTCCAAGTATAGAAGCCATCTAAAGATTCATTGTAGTTTGTGAATAACAAAGCCATCAAATTATTTGCTGCATGGAGGATAAAACTAGCCCAAATAGACCCAGTTCGCCAAGCGAGATAACCAAGTAGGACACCTAGTAAATATATTTGAATTAACCAAAATGGATTTAAGTGAATGACTGCGAAAAATAAACTTGTTACTAATATAGCTCGAGTGATGTCTTGCCAGTGTTCTTCGAGAAATTGCTGGAGAAAACCTCTGAATAATAACTCTTCCCCGAGTGGTGCTAATATTACAATTCCGAATATCAAGAATATCGCCATATTGAATGAATCGAACTTGAGCATGTAACCCAATTGATCTAGATATTCCGGGGGTGTGAATAATAAACTGGCTATTCGATCAAATTCATCCACCGCAATTATTATACCAAGCGATAGGACTAGAGTTGCAAGAACGATAGGTAAAGATAAGCGCTGTAATCGCAAGCGGTCAACAAGTGACTCTTTTCGGGCGATTAAAAATAAAAGTAGGGGGACAATCATAAATCCCTGCCCGATAAACAAAGCCAGAAAATTAGTTACCTGGTTATCATTTTCTGGATGGTAAATGAATCCCACGGAGGCAATAACAGTACCTACCACCAGCGCTGAAAACACTGACAGTATTACAATTCCAAAAACATTTTTTGTAGTTAAAGTACGGTTCATTGTAGGGTTCGCTCGGTAAAGGGTCGTTTTCCGTTGAATTCATATACCAAAAAATTACTGCAAGACTTCCTAAATGCAAAGTCTCCTTGTATTTTATGTTGTTTTCGATAGTAAAGCATATATATGTTTTGGGGCGCTATTTATACTAAAAATAATTCAAACCAGCGCTTGAAAAGGCCCCGATACTTTCGGGGCTTTTTTAATTGATTGATGTCAGCTTGGATATCAACACTCCTCCGGCCACAGCCACATTCAAAGATTCTCCTGATCCTAAACGGGGAATAGCGATAAAGTATTTAATGTATTCACGAGTATTTTTGGAAATCCCATGGGCTTCACTTCCTAATACCAGCACCCATGGAGTTGAAAGTGAAAGGTGTGTTAAATCTTTACCATCTTGGTCAGCGGCAATGATTGAATGTGTTGATGTAAATTGTTTTATATCCGCGTCTACATTAGCAGTGATATTAAAATGAGCTCCCATGCCACCCCGTACTACTTTAGGATTATAAACATCCACGCAATCTCTTGTTAAAAATATATGGTTTATTCCAAACCATGCAGCTGTACGTAAAAGTGTTCCCATATTTCCCGGGTCAGAAATATTGTCCAGAAAAAGCGAATTTTCTTTTACTATAATTTTTGATTTTTGATAGTCAGGAATGATACAGATGCCCAAAATGCCTGAGGGTGTTTCCGTTGCTGAAACTGTTTTCATTTCAGCTGCAGTTATCTTTTTAGCCGGACACATTTTTGTAATATCGTCAACCATAGTTGGAAAATTATTTTGAAACGTATCCGTATAATAGGCCAGATGTAAAGGTCCATTTGTAAGTATTACTTCTTTAAATAACCGGCGCCCTTCAATAATATATTGACCATGGGCTAAGCGACCTTTGCTCTTGTGCAACGAACGAATATGTTTTAATTCAGCATTGATAATCATATAACTCCAGAACAAACAGTTTGATTGCCCCAACGAACCCCGGTAATTTCACCCTCAAATTTTATAAGAACAATCAATATGTCAAAAGGTGTTACACCCCAATCCAAAGATTATTCAACCTGGTATACAGACGTTGTCATAAAAGCAGGCTTGGCTGATTATGGCCCCGTAAAAGGAACCATGGTTATTAAACCATACGGTTTTGCCTTATGGGATAATATAAAAGAATCTTTTGACCGCATGATAAAAGAAACGGGCCATGTTAATGCGTATTTTCCCATGTTTATTCCTAAATCCTTTTTTACTAGGGAAGCAAAACATATTGAAGGGTTTGCCAAAGAATGTGCTATTGTAACTCACACTCGTCTGAAAACGGACAGTGATGGGAGCCTTATTGTCGATCCGGAATCTCGTTTAGAAGAAGAGGTTATTATTCGACCTACTTCAGAAACCATAATTTGGTCGATGTATAAAAAATGGATTCAGTCGTACCGTGATCTTCCACTTTTGATTAATCAATGGGTAAATGTTGTACGCTGGGAAATGCGTACCAGATTGTTTTTACGAACCACAGAATTTCTTTGGCAGGAAGGCCACACTGCTCACGCAACAGCAGAAGAAGCTGAAGAAGAAACGCTACTAATTTTGGAATTGTATCGTCAGCTTGCGGAAGATTTTCTGGCTATACCTGTATTAACAGGGTTGAAAACAGAGGCTGAAAAATTTGCAGGAGCAGAAAAAACATATTGTATAGAAGCAATGATGGGAGACAAACGTTCATTACAAGCGGGAACGTCCCACTATCTTGGGCAGAATTTTGCCAAAGCATTTGATGTTACATTTCAAACCAAAGACAATAAAGAGGACTATGTGTATGCCACCAGTTGGGGTATAAGCACCCGGTTGGTCGGAGCAGTTATCATGGTGCACGGTGATGATAAAGGGTTACGCCTTCCACCAAAAATTGCACCCTATCAAGTGGTTATTGTTCCCATCGCAAGAAACAAAGACCATGAAAAACTGGTCAAAGATTTCATAGAGCCAATCACATTTGGTTTAAAGGAAAATAATGTTCGTGTGCATGAAGATTGGTCGGATAATTCACCTGGTTTCAAATTTAACGAATGGGAAATGAAGGGAGCTCCTATTCGTATGGAAGTGGGACCTCGTGATGTAGAAAATAATCAAGTTGTTTTGGTGCGTAGGGATACAAATGAAAAGTTCAACATCGGAAAAGAAGATTTATTAAATAAAATCCCAACCCTATTAGATGAAATTCAATTAAGCTTGTTTGAACAAGCTAAAAATTTCAGAGATGAGAATACGCATACAATCAACAGTTATGATGAATTTAAAGATATTGTTTCAAATGGTGGATTTGTTCGTTGCGGGTGGGATGGAGATGCTGTAACGGAAACAGCAATTAAAAACGAAACGAAGGCAACCATCCGCTGTATACTTTTTGATGAACATATTGATGGATTGAATTGTATTTATTCCGGCAAGCCTGCCCAGCACGAAGTTATTTACGCAAAAGCGTATTAACCGATAACGGTCATCATGATCGTTCAAACTCCAGCTATTATTTTAAAACGATTTCCTTTTGGTGACACTAGTCTAATTGCCCATTGTTTTACGCGGGATTATGGCAAAGTCAGCATTATGGTACGCGGTGCACAGCGAAAAAAATCCCCAAGAAGTGCTTATTTTCAACCGGCAAATTATCTTGAAGTTCTCATGTATTATAAGCCCATGCGTGATTTACACACCCTGTCAAAAGTTAGTTTTATAAAAAGCTGGATTCACTTTCAAGATGATTTGAAACGATTGTCATACGCACTTGTAACGGTTGAGCTTGTTGATAAAACAATTGCTGATTATGATACTCATGAAGATTTGTTTGATGAACTGGTAGCCACTTTATCTTTTTTCCACCGTGAGGAAAAGTATTTTAATTTGTGTTTCTGGTATTTTGAATTACGACTACTGAAATTGTTGGGCTTTCAACCTCATTTGCCCGATCGGGAATTTCCAGGGATGGTTCTTCCTGATCCAAATGGTGGTCCTAATAGTCGTAATATTCTCGAATTTTTGATACATGCGAATATTAATAATCCTTCATTCATAGAGGAATTATCTAAACAAAGCGTTACACCCAAGGATAGACATGTTATCGGCAATTATATAACTGCAAATCTGGAATATCATTTTGATTCATGCCGCCATTTAAAATCATTAAAAATACTCAAACAACTTCTATCATAATATGGAACAACATATAATTAAAGGCCAATTGTGCAAAGAGAACGGACAAGCATTTATTAAAGGCAATGGTAAAACATTTTTTGAAGGGCGCTTAATTTGGGATGGATATTTAACTCACTGGTTGGGCCGAAATGTTTGTGCGCGGGAATTATCTCAAATGGATTATAAAACATCTCAACCGATCATTCTTATTTGGCCGGATGAACCTACATCTGAAGAACCGATTGTTGATTTTTATTATAATGAACGATTGATAAAGTATCCCGCATCATTATTTGGTCATAACGCCATAAATGTGAATGGGCATATTTATAATTTTTCCCATTTGTTGAATGAAAATGAAATTATGACACCGGAAGAATTTTTTTATCGGCCGGCATTAGGTGAATTTGCCCCATCACCAGTTAATGGTAAATTTGAAATTCTCGAAAACGGGCAAGCATTTTATGATAAATTTGGTCGTAATTTTATGCGATCAATCCATGTATTGCGCATAAGAGGTATGGATATAAAGCGATTGAGCAATATTTTGGATGAGGAATTAGATATTATTCATACAACACCTGTTAATCCTAAAAAACCGGAGAAATATGCAGATTTCAGTTTTTTTACAAGAAGTTGCTCAACAATAATAAGAGACAGCCTTATCAAGTATGGATTTAAAAATATTGATGGGATACTCCCCAGGCATTTATTTGTCAGCACAACTTTTAATATGTATAAACAAAGACAAAATATGAATATTAAGCTGGAACTTTACACGATGCCGCAATTAAAAATCCCGGAAGCTCCATTATCGGCTATGACACCCATATTTAATATGAAACATAGAAAACAGTATAAAAAATTAATAGCAGAAGGTCTATTTTGAAATATCAATTTCAATCTGAACAAGGCAATCTTTCCTTCAAGCCCAAATATTTTACAGATGCTATCAAAATTCTTATTATTATAAATGTTGGGTTGTTTCTATTAAGGTTTGTTGCCAAGAGCCAAATTGACCTTGCCGGCATATTTGGATTATCACCGAAAACAGTCTGGCCCATGATTTGGCAGCCGATAACATATATGTTTATCCATGGTGACTTATTTCATGTATTGATCAACATGTTTGTTTTGTGGATGTTTGGCTCGGAAATGGAATCTATTTGGGGCAGAACTCAATTTTTACGTTATTATTTTTTGACGGGTGTGGGGTCGGGGCTTGTTTGGTTATTATTCAATGCAGGTCAGTCATATTCTGTGTTGATAGGCGCCAGTGGGGCGATTTATGGTATTCTAATAGCATATGGAATGATGTTCCCAAACCGAACTGTCTATCTCTATTTTATGATTCCAATTAAAGTAAAATGGTTTGTGGTCTTTTTGGGAGCTGTTGCTTTTTTATCATCATTTAATAATAATACCAATATCAGTCATTTAACTCATTTGTCAGGAATGGTGATTGGTTTTGTTTATTTACGCTACTATTGGCATTGGAAAGATTTTCGATTTTCTGTGCACAAACAAATAGAAGAATTTCGTTCTTCAATAAATAGTAAAAGGGATCAGAAAAAAATAGAAATGCAAAATGAAGTCGATCAATTACTAGATAAAATAAACGAAACGGGCTATGATAACCTAACTGAAGAAGAGAAAGATTTACTTTATAGAGCAAGCAAAGATTTTTCCCAAGGAAGAAAAAAAGATTAGTCTTTTAACAGTTTATCTGCTTCTCTAACTGCTAATACACCTAAAATCAAAAACAGCGCTTTATACACTTTATCGTGAACATTTATCAGGGGCGCCAGCCAAGTAATCCCATACATAATTCCAACCGCTGCTAGTGGAATAATTACAAATAGTGCCAAATTATAATTCCAAACTAAACGACGAAAATGTTTGTTTTTTGTGGGCCAGATTAATGACATGGCCAGCCAAAAATAGCCGCTGAAGGGAAACTCTATTTTTATTCTTGGAAATGAATCTGATAGTGATGATAGAAAAAATTCATCCCTCCCTAGTGTGGTAAGAATATCACTGTCAGGCTTGATGAAAGAATCAAAAGCCGGGAGAATAAATTCTCTGACAGCGAAAACTTGAATCGGACGGATAAATAATATATAAACGAGACCGATAGCAGTCAGGCTGATGATAAGCTGGCGCCAGAAAAGATATCGGTATGATCGCTCACTGTAGTCCATAGATACCATAATGTTAATACAATAGGATAGAAAAAGACAATCGAACTCCAATGATGCACAGGATCCCAGTAATTAGGGTAGTATAGATTGGAAAGGACGAAAAAAGCAATACGAAATACGTTGGCGACGAATAACAGCCCAATTCCAGCTGCTATGAAGGTCATGCGTTTTTTCAGGTCGCCGGGGTAGGCAATAATAAAACCTGCATACAGTCCCAAAAGATCCATGCCGTTACACCCATTTTGAATTTCCACTCCTCTGTTACCAGCACAGGCGATAAAACGCCCGGCTGTCTCGATTTCCCAACCCACAAACGATAATCCTGCAGCAGCAAGTTTTACACCTGTAAGGCTTAACCATGTGTCTAGTCTACCATCTGGAAGTATAACAAGATCATATAAAAGTTGCCAGACGGCGTATACTCCTCCTGCTTTCAG
>ERZ813253.667-NODE-667-length-11414-cov-3.689909_pt1 | contig 11414 bp, 10 predicted proteins | sample MGYA00520893_ERZ813253 | MGnify/ENA primary metagenome ERZ813253 (study PRJEB31669, sample SAMD00080414) | marine metagenome | biome: oceanic hadal pelagic zone biome; feature: marine hadalpelagic zone; material: sea water | place: Pacific Ocean:Izu-Bonin Trench...
AAACCGCCCGAGGGCAAGCTCTGACCACATCAGGAAGTGTGAAGGAGCACACAACGGCGATTCGCCAGGGCCCAGAGATCACGCCCCGCCACCACCGCACCGCACGGAACACACACCCCCCGCCCCCGAATCGCACGGCCCACCACCTCCACCGTGTTGACCGAGACGGCCCGGCCGCCGCAGTTGGTGCAGCCAAGTGAGGTCCAGGTCAGCCAGCCCGAACAGTCAGTCGGTGAACAGCAGGTCTGAGCACATCAGATGAGTCCGACGCCTGATTCTTCGAAGATGCGCAGTGCGTCTTCGTCATCAGGGAGGTGTTCCAGCGCTTCGCGCGCGGCCTCGAACGCAGCCATCTTATTGCCCAACTGTTCATGCACCCGCGCCAGATTCAGCCACGGGAATCCCTGTGCGTCGTAGCGAGGGGCCTGTGTCGCCGTGCTGAGCCACGGAACGGCTTCTTTCAACTCACCACTCTCGAGCAGCAGTGCACCGATGTCGTTCCATGGATTTCCCAGAGTGGCGTCGGTCTCGATGGCCCGTCGGCACCAGGCGAGTGCGGAATCCCGGTCCTGGGTTTCTGAATATGACCTAGCGAGAAGGGTCGCAGATTCAGATGAGGGCAGCAGCCTGAACGACTCGGCGTGATGCTCGCCGGCCAAGCCGATCACATTCAGCTGCCCGAGTGTATTCCCCAGACGGAACAGATCGTCGGCCAGTTTGGTGCGGATGTCAGGCGCAGCCTCGCCGCAGCCGGCGAACACCGGACCCGTAGAATTCCAGATGGCAGCCATCATGCGCAGGATTCGTTCAGGAGCGAATCGGTCGCGCATCGGATCGTTGTTGGCCAGCGTCCAAGCGCGTATCCGCTCATCCTCACTGACCTCCACCGCCTCGGCCACCCCTTCCATGGGAGGCTCGAACCCCTCGAGCACCGAGGCCACCTCCGGTCCGAATTCATCCACTCCCCAGCAGGTTATCCACTGGGCGGTCAACTCCCGCTTGCTCGTCGGCGTGACCAGTTGCAGCACGGCCGCCTCGTCATCCCCGACTACGACCAGGGCCTGCCCATCGTGTGTGAGCCCCGTGAGCAACTCGAGCGGCAACCGCGGCAATGCTCCTGTGAGCAGCATGCGGTCCCAGTACGGTTCGCTGCGCATCGCTTCGTCTGCCAACTCGACACAGCCCCCCCATCTGACATCACAATCATGCTCTGCACACAACTCATCGAGACCCAACCGCTCCCAGCGGGCGATCAGTGTGGCGCGTCGCATCTCATCAGGTTCGATGACGAGCAGTTCTGATGCACCTATGCGCACCAGCAGTTCCGTCCAGTAGTTTCCGCGCGGACCCAGCAGCAGCACCCTGTCTCCCACTCTCATCCTCAGCAGTTGCAGCACCTGCGCGGTCTCGTAGTGGCCAGGAATCAATGCACAATTTCCTTCATGCCACCAAGGTAGTTTCAGCGCAGAACCCTCGAGGTCCACCTCATCCAGCAACGGCTGTTCGAGCGCGTGCTGCTGGCGGGGGCATGCCGCCATCGCCTCCTGCAGCACCTCGTCGAACAGCACCCCCATCGCAGCCAGACGGAGCACCGCTTCCTCGTTGTTGGGCAGGCGCGGCACCACCTCCACCTCTGGCAAGGAGGCAAGGTCGCATTCGGCAGCCCCGATGTCTCCCCAAGCAGGATTCACGAAGTAGAGCAGTGCGGCGTTCTACTTTTCAATGAATGCCCCTTTGCTGGGCTTTCCCCACAGATTGGCAACCTCAGCGCAGCAGCGAATCAACAGACTCGACAATCAGGTCAGGATTCTGGGGGGATGCCCGAGCATCGTCTGCGGTCGCCTCTCCAGTGAGTACCAGCACTCCGCACACACCCGCTCGCGCGGCCATCTCGATATCGGTGTACAGTCGGTCACCGATCATGGCGCACTCACTCGGCAAAAGCCCCAGTTCGACCACCTTGTGCAACAGCATTCCCGCGTTCGGCTTCCCACAGACATGCACGGGGGTCACCCCCGTGGTTGCCTCAAACAGAGCCATGTACGCTCCTGAATCGGGCAGGCCACCGTTGGGTGATGGGCAGACGATGTCCGGATGGCTGGCCACCAAGGGCACGCCCGCGTGCAGATGGATGCAGGCGGTGGAGAGTTTGTCATAGGTGATCTCGGTGTCATAGCCGAGCACGACGTACTCGGGTGCCTCGGCCTGCGTTTCGATGCCAGCACCCTCGAGCATGGTGCACATCCCCCCCGTTCCCACCAGATAGGTGTCACTGACTCCTTCCTCGGTGAGCCAGGCGATCAGGTCGTGGGTCGACAGCATGACGTCATCCACCTCAGCGGGTATGCCCAATCCGCGGAGTTTGGCGAGATACTGCTCGACCGAGCGCGACGAGTTGTTCGACAGGAAGAAGCGACGGATGCCGCGGGCCTCGCAGCGTTCGAGGAATTCCAGTGCCCCGGGAATCAACTCATCACCGAGGTAGAGGGTGCCGTCGAGGTCGCAGAACACCGTCAAGACACCATCGAGTGATGCGTCCATCAGTCACACACCTCAGAATAACATCAGTTTGATCAGTTGCCAAGGAGTCGCCACATCCTCTTGTGCCGACTTCGAGGAGACCGCCAGTTCCAGTTGATCCCTGATCATCCGGCCCCGCTTGTCGTCCTTGCCGGCCTTGCCCATGAACCAGTTCATCAACCGCCGCTTCTTCACCAGTTTCTGCATCTTGTAGCTGTTCGTCATCACCGGGCCGAGTTGCTTCCACAGGTCCACCTGATAGTCGTGCGCCGCCTCAGGTGGGAAACCATCCGCGTGCTCGTCGCGGTCGAAGTGTGCGATCAAGGTCTTCGCCGACACGAACGCTGGGTCGATCCCCTCTCCTGAAAAAGCATTGACGAGGGTAGCTGAGTCTCCTACGCACCCCGCTCCTGCCATGGCGATCCTCCTTGGCTGATAACTCGGGGGGTGCTTTCTTGGAGAGCCGCAGGGAATCATGTGGCCGATGCCGCTGCCTTCGACCATCTTGGCGGATTCGAACCGCACCTTGAACTTCGGATGCTCCGCAATTATCTGCGCCTGCAGGGCGCGTAGTTTGGTCTTGTGCAACTTCAACTCGCGCTGCACCATCCCGATGCCCACGTTGCACAGACCCTCCCTCACCGGGAAGATCCAGAAGTATCCACCACCGAGTTCACCACCGATGAAATGCAGTTCGATGGGTCCGGTCTTTCCACACTCCATCTCCCAGTACTCCCTGTAGGCAGCGATGTAATGGTCATCGTCGCGCATCGGCTCCCCATGAGTCTCGGTGATCTTGCGGGAGACAGGGCAGTTGTAGCCTCCCGCTCCGATGGTCAGGGGTGCTGTGAAGGTCATCACCTCGTTTCCGCTGCGCCGACCGCCGACGATGCCTGACACACCGATGATGCGCTGTTCGTCACCCTTGCCCACCAGGTGCACATCGCTCACAGGGAAGTCTTGGATCACCGCTCCGCCGTTCTCGCGCACAAGTTCGGTCGCTCGCTTGAACAGGACGTGGTCGAACTGGAGTCGTGGAATCACCATGCCGGCAGTGCGGTCGGCGATCCTGTCCGCAGGGAGTCGTATGGAGACCTCCTCCCCGTTGGCGCTGGAGAAGACCATGTCGGTCACCTGGTAGCAGGGAGTCGCCTCGATTTCGTCCTTGCACCCGAACTCCTGCACATGCATCAGGGCAGAGCCGCCTACCGCGTCACCGCAGGATTTCTGGCGCGGGAACACGCTCTTCTCGAGCAGTAATACTCGGTGGCCTGCCATGCTGGCGTACATGGCGGCACCAGACCCGCCAGGCCCCCCTCCGACGACGATGATGTCGTAGCGTCCGCCGTCCTCCGGCAGTGGTCCAGAGTCAATCGGCTCCGCCCACCAGTCAGCCATCCAAGACACCTCGTGTGTCTGCCGCCGGTCGGCCGCAAGCCTTCAATCGTTCTCTCGGCTCAGCAGTCCCGCTCAGCGTCGGTCAGATTGATGCCACATCACCTCCCAGCATGTGCCATGACCGCCGATATCGTGTTGCTCGAGACCACGCTTCCCGGTGAGTGGGACGAGGAGCAGGTCATCTCCTTCGCCACGCTGCGCGTGGAAGCAGGTCTGGCCGCGTGTGTGCAGCGCCGTATCGGCTCGACCTATCGCTGGCGTGGTGAACTGTGCGACGAGCAGGAGTGGTGCCTGCGCCTGAAGACTTCCGAGTCATCGCTGCAGGAACTGGTGGCCGCGCTCGTGGCCGCGCACCCCTATGATGAGCCGCAGGTGGTGCATTGGCGCGCCGGAGCGAGTGACGGATACGCTGATTGGGTCGAGGAGCAGACCGGGTGAGCGGATGGATGCCTGGCAGGCACTCATCGCGTTCAGCATCGGCATCGGGCTGGCGGCCGCCTGCGGATTCCGCATCTTCCTGCCACCCCTGATCCTCTCTCTCGCGGCCCGCTTCGAATGGGTGGAGATCGGCGCAGACATGCTCTGGCTCGGCGACACCTGGGTGACACTCATCCTCGCGGCCGCCACTCTGGTGGAGATCGGTGCCTACTACATCCCGTGGCTCGACAATCTGCTGGACACCATCGCCACACCCGCTGCAGTCGTCGCCGGTTCGAGTGTGATGGCCGCGAGTCTGGACGGGATGCACCCCGCTCTGCAATGGTCACTGGCGATCATCGCCGGCGGCGGAGCCTCCGGGACGATGCAGGTAGGAACGGTCGCCACCAGAGCTCTGTCGACGGCGTCCACTGGGGGGCTCGCCAATCCACTTGTATCAACTGGAGAGGCGGGCGCCTGTCTCGCCTGCTCGCTGCTCGCGGTGTTCCTGCCGGTCCTCGCCCTCGTGGTGGTCACAGGGATGCTCGGGCTTGCGGTCATGCTGTTCGTTCGCTGGAGGAGGCGGAGGCGCGAGCGGGGTGGAACTGAGCGGTCCGGACCCCCCGAAGGGCTATCCGTGATGTGACCGCGGAGGCGACCAATGGCCACAGGATGGAGGCCGGGGAGCCTCACTCCCGCCGAGGTCGCCGATGGCGACTCATACCATTGTGCACTCTACCTCGACGGCGATGTCGCCCGGCCGGCCGGCTGGCACAAGGATTCAGTGGCCCACCTGCTGGAGTTGGCGATGCCACATATCCAGCAAGGCTCACTGGTTGTGGATTATGGAGCGGGCACGGGCGGGTCCGCCATCGAACTGCTGAAACTCACCGACGCCGCCAACCTCTCCATCGAGTTGGTGCTGGTCGACCCGCTGGTCTCCTGGTTCGGCAAGGCAAGAGAACTGCTCGGCCACCGGGATGACGTGCATTTCGTGTTCTCGATGTTCATTGACGAGGAGGGAAAACCGCGTTTCCATCGATTGGAAGAGATGCTCGATGGGCGCAAGGTGGACGTGATCCTCTCATCCTCCACCCTGCACCTCGTGCCGACAAAAGCACTTCCAGACCTAGGTGTTCAGTTCGCTGGTTCGTTGGCTGAAGGCGGCGTGTTCGTGTGGGACAGCGGAGATGTCGACAGCGACATGCTGCCAGCCGACGCATCCCTGCTCCACGACCCGTACCGCGCGGTGCGCGAGCTCCTGAGGGACGACTCCGCACGACAGGCACTGCTCGCTGATATGGGGGAGATCGATGCGCATCGAGCCGAGCGCCGCGTCGACCGCATATTCCCCGAACCGTTCTCCATCGACGTGATGCTGGACGCATTCGAGTCCGCGGGGTTCTCCACTGAGATCAGCGACCACGTCGTCGGCTTCTCCAATGATGATTCGGAGCGCTTCATCCTCGTCCCGCGGCTGTCCGAGATAGCCGCCCCGCTCATCGAGGGCGAGGAGCGTGACCGAGCGGTGCGCAGCGCGATAGCATCCGTGCTCGCGAGCATGCGCGAGGCCGGCACAGCGTCGGATTCCGAGTATCGCAGTCACTGGGTCTACGGCTACCACACCCTCGACTGAGAGCAGCCGCGCACGCACCCTCGCCCGCGGGCGAAGCATGATAGCGAAAACTCCCGAGCGGTGGCCCATGGACCCATCCCAGGGGGCGCACGCTGACGCTGTCCAAGCGATTGGGAACACCCCTCTCATCCGTCTCAACTCATATGCCCCGGACATCGGAGATTCAGAAATCTGGGCCAAACTGGAGCGGTGCAATCCCGGGGGCTCGATCAAGGACAGGATCGCCCTGCAGATGGTGCTCGACGGCGAGGCCGAAGGCCTGCTCAAGGAAGGAGGAACCATCGTCGAGGCGACGAGCGGCAACACCGGAATCGGCTTGGCGATGGTCGCCGCCCAGCGCGGATATCGTTGTATATTCACGATTCCAGACAAGATGTCGTTCGAAAAGATCGATCTTCTGCGGGCGATCGGTGCTGACGTTCACATCTGCCCCACTGCGGTTGACAAGGAAGACCCGCGCTCGTATTACGAAGTGGCCGCGAGGCTTGCGCGCGAGATAGAGGGTGCCTGGTATCCCGACCAGTATTCACACATGGCGAATCCACGGGCTCATGAGTTGCAGACCGGGCCCGAGATCTGGGCTCAGACAGCAGGGGGGGAATTCACCCACTTCATCGCCACAATGGGGACTGGCGGCACGATCAGCGGGTGCGCCAAGGCCTTCCAAGCACTTGCTGAGAGGGACAAGTTGCCTGTTCCCCGCATAATCGGTGTGGACGCTGTCGGCTCCATCCTCAAGCAGTGGTTCGATGAAGGGACTCTGGGAGAGCCGCACACCTACAAGGTCGAAGGTTTCGGAGAGGATTTCATTCCCGCTGCTACCGACTTCTCGACCATCGACGAGATCATCCAGGTCGATGACGAGACCTGCTTCCGAGCTGCGCGCAGACTCGCTCGCAGTGAGGGTCTGTTCTGCGGCGGTTCGTCGGGGGCGGCACTGGCGGCGGCCGAGCAGGTTGCCAGAGAGGCCGATGCTCGCGGCGAGCCCGCCAGACTGGTGGTGATTCTACCAGACGCCGGTAATCCTTATCTCAGCAAGATGTTCAACGATGACTGGCTCCGGGACAACGGGTTCGAGCCGGATGACTGGGAGTGATGTGCATGGATGACGACGAGGGATTCGACGACATCGGTGACTCCACCCGCTCTGTGCACGCCGGCTCCTCACCAGAGCAGGTGACCGGTGCCAAGGTCGAGCCCATCTTCCAGACCGTCACCTACGTGCAGAGCGGCTTCGCCGAGCACAGCGGATACGAGTACTCGCGCACGCAGAACCCGACGCGTGAGGCGCTCGAGGCGGCGATCGCCGAACTTGAATCTCCCGGAGAGCCGGCGCACGGCATCGCCTTCGGCAGCGGGATGGCGGCCATCTCGGCGATCACGCAGTTGCTCGAGGCGGGTGACCATATCCTCGCGGCCTCCGATCTCTACGGTGGCACGGGGCGTCTGTTCGATGACGTGCTCTCCCGGTTCGGGGTCGAGACGACTTACTCCTTCCTCGGCGAAGGAGATCTCGAGGAGTTGGCGCAGGAGAACACGAAGATGCTCTGGTTGGAGACGCCGACCAATCCGTTGCTGAACATCCACGACATCAGTGCGCTCGCCGGCAAGGCACACGCGCGTGGCTGGCTGGTGGTGGTCGACAACACGTTCGCCTCACCGCTGCTGCAGCGCCCCCTCGATCTGGGTGCGGACATCGTCGTGCACTCGACCACCAAGTACATCTCGGGTCATTCGGATGTGATCGGCGGCTGCATCGTCGTGCGAGACGATGCGTTGGCGGAGCGGTTCTCGTTCCTGCAGAACACCATCGGTGCCGTACCGGGGCCCTTGGACTGCTTCTTGACACTGCGCGGCATCCGCACGCTCGCCCTGCGCATGGAGCGGCACTGCGACAATGCCGAATACCTCGCCGAGCGACTGGCCGAGCATCCGGCTGTGACCAGGCTGCTCTATCCCGGACTCCCCGATCATCCCGGCCATGAAGTGGCAAAGCGACAGATGCGACGCTACGGGGGGATGATCTCGCTCGAGGTGGAGGGGGGTGAGGACGGCGCCCGCCGCTTCGCCGCAGCATCCCGCCTGTTCCCGATCGCCGAGAGCCTCGGCAGCGTCTCTTCGATGCTCAACCACCCGTGGTCGATGACCCACGCCACCACTCCTGAGGAACGACGTCTCGAGGTGGGGGTGACCCCCGGGCTCGTTCGCCTCTCGGTCGGCATCGAGGACGCTGCGGACCTTTGGGCAGACTTGGAACGGGCGCTTGCTGCGGTACACGAATTCTAGGGTCACGAGCCCGAGGCGTCTACATGGACACCGAGTTACTGGTCGCTTCACTCGCCTTCATCATCCCGATGTGCTTGACCCCCGGCCCGAACAATGTGCTGTGCGCTGCTCACGGGTCTCAGCATGGTCTGCGAAGAACCCTGCCCTTGATCGCTGGCATGGCGATAGGGTGGTCAACGCTGGGACTTTTCATCGGCGGTGCCTCTGTATTCATCGAGGAGAATGAGTCGTTCTTCGATGTGCTCACCTACATCGGCGCTGGATATATCGCGTATTTGGCATACAAGGTGTCCACCACCACTCCACTGGTGGAAGAGCAGCAAGAGAGTGAGTGCTTAGGCACCACCACCGGAATCTTCCTTCAAGTGGTCAACAGCAAGGCATGGATTCACTTCCTGGTGCTCATGACCGCGTTCGGAAGCCTGTTCGGAAGCGGTTTCGGAGCCAAGGTGGCTCTTGTTCTCCTCAATCTGGTATTCGGAGTTCCTTCGGTGATCGCTTGGGCTGCATTCGGAACCTACCTCAGGCGAGTCTTCAGCACCCCTGAGTCCTCGAAGAACCTTAATCGCGCGTTGGGGTTGTCACTGTTCGCTGTCGCGGCATGGATCGTCGTGCCGTCGCTAACGCTCGCTCTCTGGTAAATCTGCAATCGTGCCGGTCGCTCGGCGCAATCCTTCCATCGCCTCGATGTAGCCAGACACTCCATCATCATCTTCCAGAAGTTGTTCAGCGGCTTCCCACAATCGCTCCAGCGGCGGCGCCCAGTCGCCACCTTTGTCGCGGGTGTCGGGCTCGAAGTGCCACGCCTCGCCTTCGCCCTTGCCGTGCACCACCAGCCACGCCCAGCCCATCGCCAGGTCGACATCCCTGCTCGCCTTGCGCGCCATGCTGATCGTTGGGCCCAACCCGTCGATGCGTCCACGTCTCACCAGTTGGTCGGCGAAGTCGAGCGGGGTCGGCAGCACCCCGTCGAGCCAAGGGAACTTACGCTGCTTGCGCACTCCGCTCTGCTGCTCGTCGAGCCGGCGCAGGAAGTTACCGAATCCTCGTCCGCGTGCCTGCTTGGACTGTATCCGCTCTGCCTCGTCACCAGTGATGTCGAACAGGGATTCCAGCAGATCGAGCCCATATTCGTCCCAGGTGGCGGTCAGCAGTGAATTGGCGGTGCCGGTCTCCAGCCTCACCAGCGAAGAGGAGAGCGTATGCCCTTCACCGCTGGCATCGACGCGTATCCCGTCCTCGAGCACATCGAGCAGGGCCTCGACCGCTTCCTTCTCCAGCGTACCTCCCTGCAGTTCCTCGATGAACTCGGCACCGGCATCGGCAGGGAAGTAACGCCGCCCGATGAGGTACCCCTCGGTCAGTTGGGTGGCGAACGCGTCGTGGATGTCCGCGGCCAGCACCCCGTCTTCCAGATTGAGGCCGAGCCAGCGGTCAACCACCGCTCCCATCGCCTCGCTGGCAGCATCTGGGATGTCGCCCTCGAATCCTTCCGGTGCGCAGTGGATCTCCGCCTGCAACAGACTGCCTAGGCCATTGGTGGGCACCATCGTCGCCGCAGCGGATATGATGAAGGAATCCTTGAGCGAGCCCAGGTCGGAGAGCGCCAGCGCGATGTCGATGCCGTTGGTGAATTTCAGCAGCAGGTGGTTGGTTCCGACAGAGCCGACCGCATCCGCATCCATCCCCTTGCTCACCCACAGGCCTTCCCCGCCGCCCTCCGGTTCGGTGAATTCCACAGGCGCGCCGCGCAGCGCTTCTGCAAGCCACTCGACAGGTGGGGCAGGTTCGACTCCAGTGCAGACGAAACCCTCCGACCAACTGAAGAACCAGTAGCCGCGCTTCGCCATCTCCAACCAGGTGAGCAGCCTTATTTTGGGGTTCGAGTGGTTCTGGATGCCGACCATGCTCAGTCGCGTACCTTTCCCACGTTGGACGAAACTCGCACTTCCGTAGAGTTGGTCATTGAACACCGAGACGGTGCTGATCTCCTCTTCGTGCGCGGCCATCAGCGAACCGGCGTACGCCTTTGCGATGCCATCTCCCCCCTGTCTGGTCATTCGCTTCTGCAGCCACTTGCGATTCTCTCGCTTGCGCAGCACCTTCTCTATCTCGCTGAGCGCCCCTTTCATGCGGTCCCGCCCGAATCCCTTGCGGGTCGGTCCGGTCACCTCCGGCAGTGTGGCGTGGGGGTCGTCAAGCAGGATGTCGAGGTTCCTGCGCAGCCGCTCCCGCACGCCGGCGGACGCCTTCTTGATTCCCCGCATGCGGAACCGTTGCTGCTTCTTCTGCCCCGGGAATTCCACCGGGTTGCCGCCCTGCACTCTCTCACCCCGAGCCGCCGAACCACCCATCTCGCTTGAGTGCAACGGTCCGCTCAAATCCGCCAGCGCGACAGCGCTTCGGATTCCAGATCGTCCAGTCTGCCTGGAATCACGAGACAGTGCATCCTGCCACCTGAGACAGACGCGATACGGTCGAGAGTACCGTGGATGATGCGCTGGTTAGAGCCGCCGACATCGCTGCACAGGACCCCAGTCCAGTCTTCCAGCCCCACATCGAGTTCTCCAGCCATTCGCAGGAGAACGTCGACGGCGACCTCGGGGCTCATCGGGGTCTGTTCCTCCACGCCCATCCCCGTCGGGTCGAGATCGAGCAGCACCAGCGTGTGCAACCCACGGTCGCGGTTGGCGATGATGAACTCGAGCGGAGAAGTGGGAACTACATCTCCATGCGGATAGGGCAGCGTGACCTGCCGGCCGAACCTGTATGACTGCAGCCCCACCGCTCCGGTGACGACGGTGGTGATCGACAGTCCGTGCACGACATCGCATGTGATTCCAGCGGCGTGGCAGCGGAGCTGCAGGTCGACGTGCGTGGTTGCCTGCAGGGGGTCGCCGACGACGAGCAGCGCCACGGAGGACTCGGCAGCGAGTCGCAGCAGTTCCTCGGGGTCCTCCACATCCGGGCGCATCAGGCGAGTCCATGGCCCGACCAGTTCGGCGAGTTCCTGCTCCTGGTCCGCTGGGAGCGATGCCGTGTAGCCCTCGAGGAAGCGGTGTTCGCAGGCGCGGGCGGCGGAGGTCGGCGCCTGCGTCGTCTGCGGCAGGTCACCGGGCCCCAGCCCCACCCACCCCAACCCCGTCGTCCTCACCAT
>ERZ813253.668-NODE-668-length-11404-cov-3.507138_pt1 | contig 11404 bp, 9 predicted proteins | sample MGYA00520893_ERZ813253 | MGnify/ENA primary metagenome ERZ813253 (study PRJEB31669, sample SAMD00080414) | marine metagenome | biome: oceanic hadal pelagic zone biome; feature: marine hadalpelagic zone; material: sea water | place: Pacific Ocean:Izu-Bonin Trench...
TTATGAATCCGCCCGAGGTGACTCGCCGGGTCTCCTCCTTTGGTTCATAAAGCTGCGCTTTGATGGCCTCATCGAGTCGTCGCGCTGATGGTTGATACAGTTCCGATGGCATTCTTAGGCCGATGGCCTCGTGCGGGCGCTCTTCGTTGAACTCTTTGCGCCAGCGATCGAATCGCTGCTGCTGCGCCAACAGGTTCGCGCTGGCGGGCCGGCAGCATTCGGCCTTCATCGTGCGGTGCATGCGTTCATGCGATCCGTTGTCCTGCTGGCATCCGGGGCGGGTGAACTCGACATCGATCCCCGGGCTGATCCACCAGACGCTCAGGCGGCTCAATCCGCCGGGCCCCATCGACGCGAAGGGGCTGCCGTTATCGACTCGAATGATATCAGGAAGCCCGTAAATGCGAAAGACCGCGTTGAAACTTTGTCGTGTCGGTTTAACGGTCTGCTGCTCCTGCGCCTTGACGCTCAGGAGGTATCGACTATGAAGATCCGACAAGGTGAACGGATCGCAACGAACGTCGTTCTGAAGTCGAAACCAGCCTTTGAAATCGGTCGCCCAGACGTGATTGCACCGTTGAGCCGGGGTCAATGAGCCTCGCTCCACCTGGAACACACCCGGCTTTCGTCGCCGCGCTTCCACCAGTCCGTTGCGCTTGACTATCTGGCCTACCGTGCTGCACGCCGGAGGACTTTCCACCGCATGTTTGACCTCCAGCACGCGTCGCAGCTTCTTGGGCCCCAGGTGGGGTGGAGGCGTCTCTCCGTGACAATGAGCCGCTCGATCAGGGCCTCGGTTCGTTGTGGAACGTTCTTGGGAGCGCGACTGCGCTCGGCCAACCCCGCCGATCCGAACTGCGCGTAGCGGCCGATCCACTTGTGGCCGGTCTTGCGTGAGATGCCGAACTGTTCGCACAGTTCGCTGATGGTGAATTGGTCGCTCATTGCGAGCGCCACAAACCGTTGTCGTTGTTCCATTGGTAATACAGTTTTCCAGGGCATGTCGCCCAGATTAACATGTTACCCATGTCCCCGGTCAGTTTGTTACCTATGTTCCTGGTTCATACCGCGGGTCGCAGGTGGCGATGACTTGCGCGTTTGGTTCTCTGAGGAACGAGTTCATCACACCCACGCCCCGGCCGCCACAGCCAACAAGGCCGACGGTGATGCGGTTGCTCGGCGCTGGTTTGCCCGCTTGGCCAAGCGCGGATGAGGGAATGATCGTCGGCGCGGCAACCGCGGCCAACGCGCCGGTTTTCAGGAAACGACGTCGGTTGGTTTGGTGTGATTTAGTCATGAGTAAATCGGTTGGTTGTTACTTGCCGGTGATTTCCCTCTTCATTGCATCGAGCTTGGCCTTGAGCTTGGCCGTGATTTCCGGCTTTTCCTCCGCCCGGGCCACAATCGACGCCAAGGCGGAGAAAGACAGGCCAATTAGGGATTGTTTGAGCAATGATGAAACTGGCCGGCTCATATTGGACAGGCTTGGATCCCTAGTTCTGCAGGAAGCTCTCGCTAGCGACGACGGCTTGGATGAGATCTCGGAGGCCCTTGTCGGAGCCGGCCATTTCCTTGCTGATCCTGTCGATGCTCGGGCGATCGCTGCTGTTCAGTTTGCGGCCGACGGCATAGGTGAGCAGTTTCCGGGTGAGACAGCGGGTGAAGGTTTCGTCCTGCGCGACAACCAGCTTCCTGAACTCGGCGTTTGAGGCGAAGCTCTTGCCATCGGGGAGCTTGCCCGAGGCATCCACCTTTAGTTTGCGGTCGTATTGATCCCGCCAGCCGCCGATGGCGTCGTAGTTCTCGAGGGCGAAGCCCGCCGGGTCGATCTTGTTGTGGCACTGGGCGCAGGTGGCGTCTGCCCGGTGCTTGACCAATTGTTCCCTCAGGGTGGTCGCACCGCGAACGTCCGGTTCAATGGCCGGCACGTCGTCGGGCGGCGGCGGCGGGGTGTAGTCGAGAAGTTTGTTCATCACGTAAATTCCCCGTACCACCGGCGAGGTGTCCACGCCATTGGCCGAGGCCGTCAGGAAGCTCCCGTGCCCCAGGATCCCGCCGCGCGACGCATTCGGCAGGCTGACCTTGCGGAAATGATTCCCTTTCAGCCCAGGCATTCCGTAATGCTCCGCCAGTTCGCGGTTGAGGAAGCTGTAGTCGGCCGCGAGAAACTCACGGGGCCGCAGGTTCTCCTTGAGGACGTGCCCGAAGAAATGCTCGGTCTCCTTGCGCATGGCGTTCTCCAGGTTATCCCGGTAGTAGCTTAGGAAGTCCTTGGACGGCGGCATCTTGCCGATATTATCGAGCTCGAGCCAGATCCGCGTAAAGTTTCTCGCGAAGCGCTGCCCCTTCGGGTCGGCGAGCATACGCGCCACCTGCTTGCGCCGGGTCGCAGGCTCATCGAGTGTGCCGGCGGCGGCAAGCTTGAGCAGTTCGTCGTCGGGCATGGACGACCACAGGAAATAGGAGAGGCGCGAGGCCAGCGCGTAGTCCTTGAGTTGTCCCTCGCCCTCATGCTGGTAAAGAAAACCGGGGGCGCACAGAATGGTTTGGAACCCGAGCTGCAATGCCTCCAGCGGCTTGAGCCCGGCATCCAGTTTGGCTGCGACCAGGGCGCGGATTGGCTTGAGCTCACCCTCGGTCGGCGGCCGACGGAAGGCGCTGCGGGCGAAGGCCCTCAGGCGCCCATCAATCGTCTCCGGGTTCAGGTTGCCCGGTTTGAGATCGCCGTAAAGCACGCGGTGCCCCGGCGGCGGCCAGCTTTGCTGATGCGGACCCTCAACCTGGATCTCCCAGATGCGCAGCTTCGGGCCGCGATAGGCCTTCAACACACCGTGGGCTTTCTCGTAGCCCGGCTTAAGCTGTGCAAATGGCCTAAATTCTGGGTGCTTGTCCGCACTGTTGGCGAGCACACGGACCATACGCTTGGCGGCGATCGGGCCGTTGCGGAAGCGGACCTCCGGCTCATAGCCTTTTTCGAGGTAACCGGTCCACTCGAACCACTGGGGCTCTGCGCTGGTCAGCTCGTAGGTGGACAGGGACACCATCTTGCTGACATTGCCGGCGGAGGTGACGCTGCCGCGGCGGTCGACGGAGGCGATCTCCAGTACCAACGGGTCGCCATTGCGGAAGTCGCTGATTGTCTTGCCGTAATCGTGCGTACGATCCACGGCCGCGGCACGCACGCGGATCGTGTAGTTCCCGCTGTGCGGAACGCCGCCCTGCCGTAGGAGCGGTAGAAAGCCGACGTGCCCTCCGCGGTAGTGCCGGCCGTAGAGGTCAGTGTATGGAGTCTCGGGAACAAATCGAAACCGGTCCACTTTGAAGAGCTTCGGCAGGTCATTGGAGCTTTTGCCGTCAAAGTAGAACGGTGACTTCTGAACGTACTTCCTAGACTCGGGCTTTTGCTCGAAGTGCGTGGCGCGTTTAACCGCCGCCTCGGCCGCGGGGAGGTATTTTTCCAAAAGCAGGCCGGAGGTCACGAGTTGGGCGCCGTCGTTGTCGAAGCCCTCGGCCGTTACTTCCGCAGGAAAATCCTCTGCCGGGTTCCAGGCGTCGATGTTCAGGCTGAGTAGGTCGCTGATAGTCTTTTGATATTCCACTTTGTTCAGGCGACGGAGAGTCGTGTGTCGGCCGACCCCGGCGAATTTCTCGCGAGCCCCGGCGATGTCCTCGGTCATGGTCTTAACCGCGGCGAGGCGTTCCGCCTGACTGGGTTGTTTCGCATCTTCGGGCGGCATCTCCCCAAGGTTGAGCTGGTCGACCATCTCCTGCCATTGCTCCTGGTGCCGGAAATCTTTGATGGTAGCGGGCAAGGTATCAAAACGGCGCTTGGCTTTTTGCTTGTCCGGTCCGTGACACTTGTAGCAGTACTGCTTGAGGAAGGTTTTGGGCAACTCGGCCTGCAGTGCACTCGCACAGAAGAGCCCGATGAGGGCAATCGCGATGAGATGTGAGCGGCCCATGGTTCAGGAAAAGTCGATCTGTGAAAAAGTGCCACTGCTCTTGCCGAAACTTTCGCGCTCGACGCCGAACCATTGCAGGGCCGAAAGCCACAGGTTGGATAGGGGCACGCGCTTGTGCTTGTCAGCGGGACAGACCACGTGGCCCTGATGCTTGAGCCCGCCGCCGGCCAGAAGCACGGGCAGATCCTTGTTACTGTGCTTGGAACCGTCGCTCATGCCGCTGCCCATGACCACCAGGGTGTCGTCGAAGATCTTTGCCTCCTGCAGACCGTCGAAGAGCCGGTTGACCTGGGTGAAGATGTAATCCTCCACCACCTTGAGCTGTTCAAGCTTGTTCTCGCCCTTGCTATGGTGTGACAGGCCGTGGTAGCCGGAGGTAACGTTGTCTAGGTCGGAGGTCGTAAATCCCATGGGGATCTCGAAGGTCGCGACCCGTGTGGAGTCGGTCTGCAAGGCCAGGGTGAGCAGGTCAAAGAAGAGGGGCATCTCCTCGATGTGCATGCGCTCCTCGTCGGCTACCGCCTTGATGCCCGGCTTGGGCTTCGGCTTGTCCAGCCAGTCCCTGGACATCTGTAGGCGGCGCTCAACGTAGCGTACCGATGTCAGGTACTGGTCCAGCTTGTCGCGGTCGGCGCTGTTCAGGTCGCCGTGGAGGGACTTCGCGGACTCACGAAGCGCGTCGAGGACACTGCCGCGATGACCCAGACGTTGACGCTCTATTTCGCGCTCGGCTTTTGAGCTCTGGACGAACAGGGCCTGGAACAGGCGCGCGGGATTGTTCACTGGCGGGATGCGCACGCCCGTGCGGGTCCAGCACATGTCCGTGCCCTCCGCCAGTCCGGCGGTGATCGAGGGGAAGCGGGCGGCGCTGCCGCTGTGTTCGGCAGCGACCTGGTCCAGGGAGACGTTCTTCTCGGGGAAGCCCTTCGATTCCTCCTTGCGGATGCCGCCACTCAGAAAAGCATGCACCCCTGAGTGACCTCCATTGGCCCCATCATCCAGGTTGGAAAAAACCGTGAAATCCTTACGGTGCTTCTCAATGTTCTTCAGGGTCTGGCTGCTGACATAGTCCGCACCGGCGGCCTTGGGGAAGAATGCCGGGGGATAAAAGCCAAGGTGATTACCGATGGCCAAAATACGCCGAGGCCGCTGCGGCTGCGCCCCACGCGCCCGGCTCTCCAGCATCGGCAGGGCCAGCGCCACGCCCACGCCCCGTAAAAAACTGCGGCGGTCGATCGAATGTAAGTTCATTGAACGCATGTTACTTATTATTTCCCTTGAGCGGTTGTAATTATTTCACCTTGCCTGCCCACAAGCGACCCCTCAGCAATTCAGAGTTATCCGACTGCAGCCGCCTAAAACTACCCCACCCTGAATAAACGAAAAGGAAAACTTATCAAAGGTTCATTAGCTTTTTTGAAGGAAGCTTTTACTCCTTATCACTTCCTTGAGTAACGACCTCAGTTTGAAATTATTTTTCGCTGTCTTGTTTATGATTCTATCGATGGTCAGCGTATCGCCTGGCGTCAATTCGCGGGAAAGCGCGAACCGCATGAGATGAGCGGTGAAGGCTTTGGCAAATCGGCGGTCTTCTTTTGTGATCGATTCTTTAAAACGGACAATGTCTTTGAATTCATATTTCCGTAGCAACGTGCCACTGGCGTCGACAGATCGACCGTTTTCGTATTTGTCACGCCAGCGTCCGGTGATGTCGAAATTCTCCATCGCAAAACCAAGGGGATCCAACCTCGAATGGCAGCCGGCGCAGTCGGGATTTTCACGATGCTTGGCAAACTTTTCGCGGATAGTCAGATTCTCATCTGAAGCATCTTCGTTCAGCGGCGGAACATTATTTGGTGGCGGCGGTGGTGGGTCGTTAAAAATAACCTCAATAATCCACGCGCCGCGAGCGATCGGAAGGGTCCGGCGCGGACCGGAAGTCATACTGAGCATCGCGGCACTGGTGATTACGCCACCGTAACGCGGATCTTTCGCGGCCACTCGTTGAAATGTCCCTCCTCGAAGTTTGTTGCGCATCTCATCGTCGTAACGGCGGTTCATCTCCTCCTGCACCTCGTGCGGATTACGCGGTTTCGGCAGTTTGTTCAGTTTGTCTTTCTCTTGATTTAACCCCTTTGCCAAAACCTCCCTTTTCGATTCCACATCTTTTCGGGCGAGTTCCAACTCGGGAGCAATCGAACGGTAGTACTCAGCCAATGTAGTGGTTTGTTCATGCGAACGCTTTGCTGCGTCTGTCTGCATCGCCGCAACAACTGGAAACGGAATCGGCACCGACTGCGTCTTGAAATAAAACCCGTAGCCTCCACCTCCGTTGGCGATCTTGAAGAGCAGCTTGTTTTCGCCCTTGACCAAGCTCACTCGAACTTTGTCCTGATCAGGCGCAACTCCTCGGGTGATTTTTTTATCGGTGATCAACTTGCCGTTGAGCCAAAGTTTAAAGCTGTCATCGGTACCAAGCGAAAGCTCCAATTCCCGTGCTGCGCCGGATTGGATCGTGCGGTAAAGATAGGTCGCACTGTTTCCTCCGCTCAGATTGTGCACCTTTCCGTCCACGAAATTTTCGGCGAGTTCCCACTTCAGCTTGCCGTAAGTTTTTCCCAAATCGACATCTGTTTCGATGATAAACGCCTTGGCGTGAGCTTCGTCGAAGTTACCCGCACCAAATGGCCCAATGCGGTGCCAAGGGGAAAGTGCCGCACTCTCAGCCAACGCCTTCTGTTGAGCGGCTTCCCACTGCGCTTGGCCCTCAGTGAAATCTATCTGCTCCGCTTTCTTTTCCATGATCAAAGGGATGCTTTTCACAAAATCATCCAAATCTGTCTGGGCGGACTTAATCACCTCCCGGGCAGCCTTGCGTTTGGCCTCGAGCGGCTTGTTCTCTTCGATGATTTTTTTCTCATCCACCTTCGGCGCCTTGAGGTCGGTGGTGTACCAATCTTTCAGAAAATCGCTTTGGTAACTGAAGGCGGGCTTGATCAACTCGACAATGGGGCGATCCTCGACAAAGACCGCGTCAAAGAGCAGCAGCGGCTCGCAGAGCATCTGCAGGCTAGCGGGGTGATTTTTGTCGAGCATGAACAAACGGTGTTTCTTGGGATCGGGCGTAGCAGCTAGGATGTTCTCGAGCTGCATCCACTGCACGGGGAACGTGTCGAGGAATCGCTCGATCTTCGGGTCGGCCAGCATGCGGTCGATGGTCTTGTCCAACACCTCGGGCTCGACCAAGTCGCCGTTGCCGGCGAGGCGCAACAGATCGGTGTCGGGCGTGCTTGCCCAGAGGAAAAAGGAAAGATTGGAGGCCAGCGTGTAGGCCTTGGCATCGGTGGCAGGATAGCGATAGAGAAACATCGGCGAGGACAGTACGCCGGAGGCGACTTTTTTCATGCTTTCGGTGAAGGACAGCTCCTGCTTCATCTTGGCCAATGCGTAGGCGGTGTAGCGATCGACCGTGGCGGCCTCAACCGGCCCGCGAAAAGCTCGCTTCAAAAAGGCCGCAATGCGCTTGCGGGTATCGGCCGACAGATCGATGCCCTCGGCGGGTGGCTTGAAGAAGGTGTTCCAGACGCCGACGGTGTTTTCGTTGAAGTCCTGGCTTTCGACTATGGACACACTTAGCCGCAGGAAGGCATCGAGCAACAACGGCGAGAGAGTGAGCTGGTTGGCTTGGTTGTCAAAGCCGTGCGATGCGCGCAGGTCTTTCGGGAAGGCCTTCACCTCGCGCAGGCCGTCGGCGGGGTTGAGCGTGAGCGAACGCACATTAACGCGGTCGGGCATCTTGGGTGCATTCAGGTAGATGGTCTGGCGCGTCATTAGTTTTTCCGGCAACGGAAACACATCGCGGTTCAGTTGGAAGAGGTCGCGCACGGCATTGTTATACTGGAACCGGTTCAGGCGGCGGATCGGTATGTGCCCGCCCTTGGTCGTGGCGGTGGCGGCGCGCAACTGCGCCTTGAGCGTGGCAAGCAGGTCCACACGCTGTGCCTCAGTGAGCCGGGGCTCGTCCTCCGGCGGCATATCGGCCGCATCGATCACCTCGATCAATTCCTTGATCAGCTCCGGGTTGGCAAGAAACTGTTGAACGTTGGCAATCTCCTTGAGGTTGACCTTGCCTTTCACCTTTTCGCCGCCGTGACACTTCACGCAGTTTTTGGTGAAGAACGGTTTGAGGAATTGATCAAACTCATCGGCCTCCGGGACCGTGTGAATAGAGACCAACAACAGGAGCAAGCCGCCCCGTTGAATGAATCGTTTGGCAAACATCGGCAAACCTATGTCCACATATCAGAGATCACACCGGTGCTGTCCGCGAACGATTCCATTTCCAGCCCCATCAGCTTCGCGACCGAGAGCCATAGATTGGAGTTCAGCGTGCCGCTTTTGCACTGGATGAACCGGCCCTGCTTTACCTGACCCTGGCCGCGCCCAGCCACGAGCATCGGCAAGTCGTAATACTGGTGCGTCGCGCCGTCACCCAACGCCGCTCCGTACGTCACCAGCGAATTGTCGAGCATCGTGCTGCCGTCCGATTCCTTGATCTCCTTCATGCGCTTGAGCACATAAGCGTATTGCTGCATGTGGAAGATGTCGATCTTCTGCACTTCAAGATAACCCTTGCCCTTCTGATTATGGGTCATGTTGTGGTGCTGCACAGGTTTGTCGAACACGCCCTCGTACATCAGCGTGGCATCCCAGCGCTCCGGCCCAATCATGAAGGTGGAAATGTTCGTGATGCCCATCTGAAAAGCGAGCAGCATCAGGTCGGCCTGAAGGCGAATGTATTCCCCGCGGGGTAATACTTCGTTCTTCGGCACACGAATGTCCACATTAGTCAGCAGTTTTTCGAGCCTAGCCATGCGTACTTCCACGTCGCGGATCATGGTCATGAACTCATCCATTGTCGCGCGGTCCTCGTTGGAGAGCTTACGCGAGAGCGACTTCGCATCAGCCAACACAAGATCCGTGACCTCGGTCACATGCGATCGATAACTATCTTTTGCGAACAAACGATCATAGAGCTTTTGCGGGTCACGAATAGACGGCGCAATCTTGTCCGGCCCATACCATGAAATGTTGTCGAAATGGATCGACTCCTTGCCAGCCGTGAACCCGTTGCAACTGATCTCAAGCGTGTTGAACGCCGTCGTATTCCCAACCCTGTCTCCGATCACCTGATCGAGACTGCGCCCGTTTGGATGCTTGATGCCCTGCTCGGCCGCCTGTACCGGCGACAAACTCGTGAGGTAACACGACGCCCCTTGCGCATGCACATCCTGCCCGTTCTTGAATGTACGATCCAAGCCGGTGATCAGGGTCACATCCCTCGTGTGATCCTTCAGCGGTTGCATAGTCGGTGTCAGCTCCAGCGGATAAACGCCTGGGGCGTTCTGCTTGCGTTTCTGGTTTTTCGTCTTGTCGGCATTAAATCCGCCGACAAAGCCCGGTAACTCACCCTGTTCCTCCCCCGGAAAAAAACACCGCCTCACAATGCCATTGGGGATGTACATGATCGCCAGCTTTTTACTGGGCTTGGCCACCTTGCTTCCCGCGCCAAACACGCCTGGCATGGAATGTAAAAAAGGCAGCGCCACAGCCGCTCCGTTGGCTTTCAGAAACTTTCTCCTGGAAAAATGCGTCCGGTTCAACATGGCATCAATGATACTGCAGAAAAAACGACTCTTGCGCTATATTGCTATTTTTGCAAGCGAATCGTGGTCCAAGATCTGCTGATACATTTTATTCGACTTGCAAAAATTCATTGCTACTTATCATTCCGCATACAATTCCGGTCCAAGAGCGTTTTTCCACTTGCCGCAAGGGTTACTTGCGCTTGATGTTGTGTTTGTCGTAGAGGCGTTGCCAGTACTTTTTCCAGTAGGTGTCGTAGTAGTCGTAAGCGGCTTTTTGGATATGCGGCAAATCGGTGACTTTTGGCGAATTGAGACTGTAGTTGTAGTTTTTGAGATGAGCCTGGCCAACGCGCTTGCGGGGTGAGACGAATCGCCACTCCGATTTACCCAAAACATCCTCGCAAAGCTTCGCGCCAACCGGATCGTACTGGATGAGTTGCTCGCGCGTGTGGATGTGGTTGTGATCATGATCCATCGTGCGATTGGTGTTGTACCAACACTGAAAAATTTCCGCCCAATACTCGGAACGATTCTTGGCAGCATAACATTGCTTCGGACCGCCAAAATAAATCAGCACTTTGTCATACATGTTGACCTTCACCTTGGCGTGCGTTTTTTCGTCGTTCACGAGGATGTCGCCGCCGTTCAGGCATTTGCGAAGCAACTTCGGTGACTCATCGGGAAACGATTTCTTCAAGGCTCCAAGCAGCTTCACCGATTTTTCACTTTTGATCCGGCGATAGCGCTGGGCGGCTCGCCCGTCGTTCCAGATGCTGGTCTTCTTCACGTTCTCAAATGTCACTGTCAACCGTTTCTGCAGTGCTTCGTCAAACCCCACGCCGTGCACCACGTGGCCAAACTCGTGGATGAGGATGCTCTCGAGCTGCATCCCTCCTTCATACTCCATCACGTCTTCCTCCGCGAAAACCACCGTCGGCCTTGAACCGATGTGCCGGAGGAAACCGCGCTGACGCCAGTTGTAAAAATCCAGTTCCTCTCCCTTTTTGTTGGTGGTGAACTGCGGAAGTTGTGAAGTAAGTTCATCATGCCCGATCAGAAGACACAGCACCTTTTTTTTACGAATACGTTCGGCAATCCCCGGCTTCATGCTTCGCATCAGCATATCGAACTGATACGCCGTCTCCTGATGCGCCAAGTCAGAGACCTTGGCCGAGGTAGCGATAAGGATATCCTGAACCAACGTCGCTTTCCTGTAAAAGCTGGTGTCCAACTTGTACTCGCGCGCCTGCGACTCTGTCGGTGGTTTGACCTCATAGACCGCCTGCGCGCTGAAACCGAAGCCGACCGTCAGTAATACAAAAAGAATTTGTCTCATATTCTAATCAAATAAACTTCAAAGCGAGTTTCACCGCCTCGAACAGGCTGCCGGGGTTCGCTTGGCCAAGACCGGCGATGTCGAGCGCGGTGCCGTGATCGACTGAGGTGCGAACGATCGGCAGGCCAAGCGTGGTGTTCACTGCCTCGTCGAAGCAGAGCGCCTTGAGCGGGATGTGTCCCTGGTCGTGGTACATGCAGACGAACAGGTCAGTCGCACGGCGCTTGGCCGGCAAGAACGCGGTGTCCGGCGGGATTGGTCCTTCGACATCAAAACCCATCACCCGCGCCGCCTCGATCGCCGGAAGAATTGTTTCCGCTTCTTCGCCGCCGAACAGGCCGTGCTCGCCGAGATCGGAAGAGCGTCGTGGAGGGAAAGAGGGTAGATCTCGGTGGGCGCCGTATCGTGAAAAAACAAATGAAGAAATCTCAAGAGTCACAGCTAGTCAGTTGCTCGAA
>ERZ813253.669-NODE-669-length-11402-cov-5.319645_pt1 | contig 11402 bp, 3 predicted proteins | sample MGYA00520893_ERZ813253 | MGnify/ENA primary metagenome ERZ813253 (study PRJEB31669, sample SAMD00080414) | marine metagenome | biome: oceanic hadal pelagic zone biome; feature: marine hadalpelagic zone; material: sea water | place: Pacific Ocean:Izu-Bonin Trench...
TATCATTTGCTGTGGGTATTACAACCAATTCAGAAACAAGACTTCCCCTGGCGAGTGATTACAATAGTGATGGTTTTCTTGATTTATTTATTGGTGCAATGTCAGGGAACAGTTTTTTATATAAAAATAATGGCGATGGGTCATTCAGTGATGTGACAGTTCAATCCGGGATTATAACTAATGGTGGAATTCAAGGCGGCGCATGGCATGATGTCAATAATGACGGCTGGATTGATTTATATGTTGGCCGCTTGACTGAAGCCAATTATTTCTTTAAAAATAATGGTGACGGAACATTTGTCGATATCGCCCAAAATATTAATGCAGCCGGACCACTAAACGGAGGGCTGGTGATGGGACTTGGTTTTTTTGATTATGACAATGATGGGGATGGTGATATCTTTATTACTCAGGATAATAACAGAGGGAATATTCTTCTTCGAAAAGAAGAAAGCGGGTCCTTTACTGATATTTCCGTTTTGGCCGGTGTTAATTTACCCGTTATGGGGATGGGTGTCGCATTCGGTGATTATAACCGGGATGGTTGGCAAGATGTGTATACGACGAATCTTTATGAAAATTCATTATTACAGAATTCACCCCAGGGATATTTTTATGATGTTACAGATTCTGCTGGCGTGGAAGACATGCCCGGCAGCATGGCCTGGGGAACCTTTTTCTTTGATGCGGATAATGATGGTTGGCTGGATATTTATAATAATAATCAATCGGGTTTTGGTAATATACCCAATTCATTATTCATCAATTTGAGCGATGGAACATTTGAAGATATAAGCCAAGCTTCCGGTTTGCAGAGTTACAATAATGGTATCGGATGTGCATACGGAGATTTAGATAATGACGGGGATATGGATATTGTGGCGGCGGGTCATTCGTCTGCAGAAGGGTCTATCCTGTTATATAGAAATGATTCTCAATCCAATCATAATTGGGTTCAGTTTTCACTACAATCAGATGAAGGAGATCCGTTTGCAATTGGGGCTAATGTAACTGTTTATACTCAGACGGGGTCACAATTTAGTCAAGTTGCAGCGGGGAATGGGTATTGTTCACAAAATACATTGAGACAACATTTTGGTTTAGGAGAAGACACAAGCATTGATTCAATTGTCGTCTCATGGCCCGATAATTCACAGGAATCATATTTAATACCTAATATTAATATGAGATATTTACTTATTAAAGGGACAGGCAATGCTATTCAATTAAATATTAAGAATATAGTAAATGCGGAAGAATTTGGTATCATGAATCTTTTTCCAAACCCATTTAATTCAACAGTCCAAATCCATTATACTATAGATGATATAATAAGTAACTATTCTCTTAAAATTTTCGATATTACAGGTAGGTTTATTGAAGAAATAGAATTAAGTGATTATATAAAGGGGAAAAATATTGCAAAATGGGTCGCTGGGAATGCACCCAGCGGCGTTTATATTATTAAATTTGAATCAGATATTAATTATTCAGTCAAAAAATGTATTCTTATTAAATAAAAGTCATAAAAAAAGGGCTCATATTTATGAACCCTTTTTTTATTAATCGTAAGAAAATTACTTTAAAAAAGTCATCTTCTTAATTTGTCTATATTCCTCACCAGCCTGAAGCTCATAGAAATATATACCACTAGCTAAAGCGTTACCTAATTGGTCCCTACCGTTCCAGCGGGCATTGTAAGTACCGGCCTTCAGTTGACCTTCATTGAGGGTAACAACTTTCTGACCCAATACATTATAGATGTTGATCTGTACATCCAAAGCCATTGGAATACTGAACGAAATATTCGTTGTTGGGTTGAATGGGTTTGGATAGTTGTCTGCCAAATTGAATTTAGCAGGTATAACATCGCTGATGACTTCCAAAGCGATACAAATGGCAGTTGGATCATAGTCTTCAACCGGTAATGGTGGATCTTTCTGCCAGCTATCCTGGGGGAAAGAAAAATCCTCCCAAGCACATCCTCTATCAGAATTGGCGTGGAAATAACGGGCACGGAAGCGACCGAAACCAAAACCACCACCTTCTTCAAGTTCTACTATTTCAGAAACATCATAAAATCCCCATGTATAAATCATATGCCAAGGGACAGGTCCCATGAAATCAATTGTAACAGAATATGTACCATCTCCGTTTGACAAAGCCGTATGTGAAGAGTAATCACCAAAACCTTGTAGATAGTTTAACCATTTATCTTTCAACACTATGAAAACTGTATCTTCTGCAATATCAAAACCATCAGCACCCGTCATATCCACAGAGAATGTGAGGGCAATTTCCTGATCTGCGGGAGTTACTGCACCAGCTGGAAGGTCGAAGTATCCAGATAAAGGTAATTCCAATAATCCGGTTCCATCATCTTCGCCAATCATAAAAGTTCTGTTTGCACCACCAAATTGTGGTGAATCCTCCCAGCCCATATCACCATACATGTCACCATATTCGGCCACAAATTGAGCCATGGACTCCGAACTATGTTGTAAATAGAACTTGTATTCATTTTCATGCTCTGGTAGATCTGTAAGGGTAAGTGCTAGGCTAAAGATATTTGTACCGGGTGTTCTAGACATAACACAATCAGTAGGATCATCACAATTCCAGCCATTGAATCCGCCACGAACTTGCATAGTATCACCACGTGCAACGCTAAAAAGAGGTATCCCTTCAGCTCCATCTTCATCTAGCCATTCACTCATATCAACAGAAAAAATGACTGTTTTAGTAATAGGGTTAATATCCGAAGGAGGGGCATTATTCCAATAAACGAATGCCAATGTAATATCATTCGCAACTGTATGCGTCCTATTATCTATGCTTTCCCAGCCATCATTGTTGACTAAAAACTTATATTCAATTGCTGTAGTATCAAAAAATGAATATTGACCTGACCAAAATTCTGAATCACCTTCTTGAGTTAAAGGTTCTGCACCCCAGCCATTCATTGATCCAGCAATATGCATAGTTTCGCCATCATAACCGACAACTCCTGCTGTACTGACTCTAAACCAAACATCGAGGCTATCTGTTGGTGTATAAGGTGGAGTTGTTCCGCTTTCCCAGTAATCTTGGGCTAAACTAACATCAGCAGTTGAACCGGCAAGGGAAAATGTACGATTATCTGTAGACTCCCAGTTGTCATTTCCCAATTCATCTACCATAACAAATTTATATTCATAATTAGCAATTGCCATTGGAGATACTGTCGTATAAGACCAATAATCACCACTAACATTTGTTAATGCCCAATCATTGCCTGCCCAGCTGTTCATACTACCACGGACAACCAATGTATTTGTTGAATCTGTAAATCCGGGTGCGGTAGATGTATTTAAATTGAATGTAACATTGACAGGATTTGAATCAGTAGGAGGTGTATTATTCCAATAGACAAATGCCAATGTTGTGTCACTTGTAACTGTAGCAGTCCTGTTGTCATTACTTTCCCAGCCACCATCTCCATGTAAAAATTTGTATTCTATTGATGTACCGGAAGAGAATGAATATTGACCTGACCAGAAGGATGAGTCTCCAGCAATTTCAAGGGTTAGTGCTGTTCCACTCCAACCATTCATTGAACCGGCTATAAACATGGTTGCGCCAGCGTAATCAGTTATGCCTGCTGTGCTAACTCTGAACCACACATCAGTGCTATCCGTTTCAGTATAAGGGGGAGTAGATCCATTTTCCCAATAATCTGTTGGTAAAACAGCATCTCCAGAAACTGTAAGAGCACGATTATCTGTTGATTCCCAATGATCGCCAGCGTCATCAATCATTACATATTTAAACTCGTAAGTACCATCGGCAAGTGAATTTGTTGTGTAAGACCAATAATCACCACCAACATTTGTCATTGCCCAATCGGTTCCTGCCCAGCTGTTCATACTACCACGGACAACCAATGTATTTGTTGAATCTGTAAACCCTTGAGCAGTGGAAGTATTTAAATTAAATGTTACTGAAGCTTGTATTTGTGTTATACCAGTTAAAATTAAGAACAAACTTATTGCTAATTTTTTCATAATAACTCCTTATTGTTATAAATATTGACTAGTAACTCACTTATGAGTTACTCCTAATTTCAACAGAATTATTGGAATATTCAAGTAATAATTTTTTAAGGTTTAATAAATGATTTGTACACTTATTTGGTTGAGATTGCCAAGGTGAGTAAAGGTTTCAAAGCTATAATTGATATTTAAAACTTTATTGTAAATACTTGGTGAATTAATTCCACAACCAAATGAAAATTCTTTTTCTCTATCATTCATAAAAAGAGAATTTGCGCCTGCCCTTATAATAAGTTTATTTTCAAAAATCCCTAATTCAAATCCTGTATTTAAATACATAGAGTTATCGTTAGGGGTGTTTACATCAATAGACCAAGTGAGCCTTCCTAAACTATTAAATATAATATCATCAGAAATACCTACTCTCAGCAACAAAGGTAAATCAAAATAATCAGTTGATAAATATCCAGTAACACTTTCATTGTTCCCTTCAATTGTTTCGTTCACATCAACTGGGGTTAACAAATCATCGCCAGTCATTTTCATTTTAGGACCGAAATTGCTAATACTGGTACCCAATCGGAATCCAAAAGGTGTTAAAAATAAAGTCCCAATATCAATAGCCATTCCTTTAGCATGATTATTAGCAATTGTTTCCTGAATATATTTACCATTGAACCCTATAGAAAAGCGATCTGTAAGTTTAATAGAATAAGATATACCAAAAGCATAATCCGCAGCTGAAAACGTTTCTCCAGTCTCTTCATTTCCATATCGCGTAACTTCCATATCGGCCATGGTAATAGATGTAATATTTAGACCAAGAGCTTGACTCTCTTGAAGAGGAATTATAACACCAAAATAATCAAAAGAAATATTTGCAATCCATTCAGCATGATTTATGTATATATCGCGGTTTTTATAAAAGCTCAATCCAGCCGGATTCCAATACATAGCCGTTGCATCATTCGCAATTGATGTAAAAGCTCCGCCCATACCAACTGCTCGTGCTCCTATATCGATTGATAAAAATTTTGCTGCAGTTGTCCCTGTTTTATCAACTCCGAATGAAATGGAAATAGTCAAAGCAATACTAATCATTTTGATAAAAATACTTTTCATTTTACAATTGCCATTTTCCCGATTTTTTCACCAATTTCCGGAGCGTAAATATGATAAACATAAATGCCGTAAGCAGCTGTTAAATTATCTTTGGTTAAAAGATCCCACTTGCCTGTGCCAGAATCAATGGATGATGAATGGTTTATGGTTTTCACTAATTCTCCGGAAATAGTGAAAATGCGAATTATACATTCATTAGGAAGATAACGAAATTGAATTTCTCTTGGACCACGACCGGATGTAAATGTATTCTGACCTTCAAAAGAATTGGCTGCAAAATATGGATTAGGTACGACTTTTATCTTGTTTAGATCTTTTTTTGCTTTGTTAGGATCAATGAAAGGAGAAATAGTCGTGAATTCATAAATATCTTCGGGTAGAAAAGGTTTTTCAATGTTGATGTAAGCAGTGTCTCCAGGTTGTGGTTCATTGTAAATTAATTCTTCGTCATCTTTATGTAAATTCAAAAAGAAAGACCAGGAGGGAGCGGGGTTTCCTTCATTGTCTTCGTAATCCATAAACACAAGCCAGTCACTTTCCCGATTGCCGTCGGCATTGAAATAGCCATCCGCATCCCCAACGGGGATGACATCAATAAAGCCAAGTGGAATATTATCCCAGTCTAAACTATCAATACCAGTTAGTGATTCGCGCCGTTGCGCTTTTATATTAACTGAATTACCTGAATATAAAAACCCTGGATAGCATGTTGTTGAATTCGGTAAAAACCGCATGCATAGATCAACGGTAGAATCAGACTGTTCTTCAGTAAATATAATTCTGTAATCGTAGGGTGTTTTTGTACCAATAACATTGAAAGTGGAATAGCGTTGAACTCTGAACGACCAAATACTGTCCCTCGACCAATAAGATTTATCATCATTATATCTTAATTCATCAATATTATTAAATGCTAATCGGAAGCCGTCTATTATTTGTGCATCAGATTCGGGTAAATATGAATCGTTGTAAATGAGTGTATCCGGATTTTCTTCAAATGTATTATCCACTAAATAATAGGATTTTGTGGTAATGGTATCATATCCGGCAAGACCCTGCTGATTCAGTAAAACAGTATCTTCAAACGTAATTTGATAGGTATGATAATCTTTGATTGCCATTGGATCAATGATTTCCAAAAATATTTCTCCACTTGATGTACCTGCAATATGATTGATTTTTTCACCATCAAATTCTGCTTCGATATAACCGGCAGCCGGAGGCGATGCCACAACTTCCACCACATTTGGCCCCATTTCCACCGTTCCGGTTAATGAATTAACACGCAATTTCATGGGGGAATCACTGGGGATGATATTATTGGTTAAATCTCCGCCGTAATCATAAGAAACAACAGCATAATAATATTTTTGACCGTTCACGACATTTTCATCGACATAAGAATGCTCCAGGCCGGTATCGTCGCCGAGATAAAATTTGATACCATTTAAATCAACGGGATGCCAACCACTTCTGCCGTCCACTAAATCCCATTGTGCATTCTTTCCGTTTTGAGAATAAGGATCTAAAAAGGTCAAATTTCCTTCACCATCTGTAATGGAATAGGCATCGTTAAATTCAAAATCTGTTGCCCGATAAACTTTATATCCTTCAAAATCCTGAAGGTCAATTCCGTTGGTAACCTCCCCCATATATTTATCAATGGATTGTTCAGCACTTTCATCCCAATAAAGAGTCACTTTTCCATCCGCAGAAACAGCCGTTACATTCGGCGGGTCAGGTGCTTTAGCAAATTGATAATCAAAATCATAGGTGGTCTGGGCCACCGCTTTGTTTCTTAAGGCATCCGCTTCATCATTCCCCAGTACAACTGCCATAGCAATCCGTTCCGTTTGTCCAGCTGCAAGAGGAAAAAACCCCGATGTCACAAATAAATCGTAATCACCGGGCGGCAGCCCGCCTGCAGGCGGTTGCCAATAACTTCCCGGCGTCATGTAAAACAGCCATAAATAATTGTCACTGGAAACCGGAATTGACCCGGCCGGATCATATCCCACTGCTGTGAGCCCCATTTGATCAGATTCGGATACATCTGTTTTATCAATATTGGGTTCACCGGGAAATCCTGACCCTGAACCGGATGTTGGTTTTTGGTCATTTACACCTGCATCAAGACCACCTGAATCATCGCCATTGATGCCCACATCATCAGAAAATTCCCAATCGCCATCATTGTCAATAAAATCATCCCGGGACTCATCTATCATTTCATCAATACCTTCATCAATACCTTCGTCCACTGCACCATCGCCATCATTGTCAATACCATCCGCATAAGGTTTTCCAATATCTTCAAAGTTTACGTCATAAAGAATTATGTTTGTGTTAGGAACTTTGTAACGAAGCCACTGATCATCAGCGGCGAACAAAACCATAATAGAATCCACTAACGGAGAATTTACTTCTGCTCCTAGTCCCATTGGATATTCCAATAAGTATGGGTTTTCTGGATCTGCATTATTGTCAATTCCATCAGCAAAAATCAAACCTAAATCAGCTTGGTCTAATCCTATGAGATGAATTAGGGAATCCTGAATTTCATCATTAACATTCGGCCAGATTTTCCATGAATTGAAATCAGCTGCATCAATCATTTCCTGTGTAATCATAGGACTCCCTTCTTCACCATCGCCATCATTATCAATACGGTCAGCATAGGTTACACCTGCTTGGCCACCGAAAGGAACATGGGTCATATTTTCGTCTACAAGCCCATTGCCGTTATCGTCAATGGCATTACCCAGAATTTCATTTTCAATCATAGGTTCCAGAATGATAGGTCCGTTTTCTTCACCATCACCATCATTGTCAATGCGGTCCGTATTATTCCCGGGTGTTTCAATAAACGAAGTAGCAGCCACCCCGACAGGATCTGTGCCGAAGGCCGCATTGCCGATACCATCACTATCCATTGACCAGGCAACATCATAAATTAAATCAAAATCAGGTATATCATCACCTGAATCACCATCACCACCCACAAGATCTGCGAGCCATAAAGAAAAAGATACTTTATCATAATCATAGGAGCCATCATTGGTGATTTCATGGAGAATGAATACCACATCTTCGATAAGGATCTGTTTCCATTCCATTACACGTACACCAGAAAGTAATCCGGCGCCATTTCTATTTAAATCTGTTGTATCAGGAGAATATGGGATTCCAACAATAAAATTTCTGTCGTCTGACGTTTTATAATAAATCTCCTGTTGAGCATTAAATTGGTTTTTTCCAAAATAGCCATTCCACGCACCTGCCCAGCCGGGATCATTATTGTCATCCATTTTATCGGGCCAATTTAAGGGCCATGTGACTTCATCATCACTAATCGCAATTTTCTGTGAATTTGGATTCAAATATCCAGGGACAGGTTCCCACGCCATTGAATTTCCAGATTGATCGGAACGGAAAGGTATAGTTACCAGAACTCGCTTTACTCCGGAATTTGCTTTCACTTCTGCGCCCACCGCCAAGGCAGTCATGGCAATATAATGCTGGTTTGAATTCACAGGCCATTCATAGGGTATTTCCCCAGGGTTTGCACCGGTACGTCCTGTAATACCAAAATTGAAAATGGTCGTCCGAACTTTATTCACATCAATATTTGTTGACCGGCGAAAATTTGGATCGCCACGATCCTCGGATTGAGTGAAAATAAAAGTACTAAAGAAAAAATATATTAATAGACGCTTTACCATGAAAATTGTAATCCAAATTGTATTTCCCGTGGTTCATCATACCAATCGGGGTGGTTAAAATATTCATTTATTGTATTAGGTCTTAATGGTTCGAAAGGAGAAATAATTTCAGCCCTAGCACGTTCAATTGTTTCATTAGATCTCCCGGAATCACCAAAGACATTTATTTCATTACGGCGATCCAATACATTATAAATATTGATATATAGTTTACCTTTTATCGATTCAAATTGTATTTGTTTAAATAATTTTAAATCAATTCTGAATGTGCTCATTTTTCTACGACTATTGCGGATTAATACATTTGATAGTACTTCGCCCTGTTGTTCATAATTCGTGATAACAGGCGTGTAAGGATAACCGCTTCCATATTGAAATATTCCATTGGCTCCCCAACCCTTAAAATTCCAAAAAACTGATCCATTTAAATTATGAGTTTGATCCCAATCTAGTGGTATAATAGAACGGGTTGGTTCTTTTCCTGCCAAAACAGCACCAAATTCTTCATTAGGGTTTGAATTTGAACCTTCGGCGATTTGATATGTGTAATCCAAATTCCAGCCGATATTATGACTAAATTGTTTATAGAAAGTGAGAATGATACCGCGAGAATTTGAATAATCTTTATTGACAAAAATGTAATAAGATTTTCCATCGCCCAAATCAATAGGAATACCACTGGAAACATAATCCCTCGCGTCCCGGTAAAACCCTTTAATTTCTATTTTAGTATTTACACCAATTTCATGGCGTAATCCCAATTCATAACTGACAGTGGTTTCCGGTTTCAAATCCGGATTACCAAAGATTCCAAAATTGGTACCAGTCTCTGTCAATTTATATTCTGTGTTATTGTATAATAAGTGAAAATCAGGAATTTTGAAAAAATAACCATAGGCAAAATGAATAACGCCTTTATCAGAAATAGGATAGGCTACAGCCAGCCTTGGACTAAATTGTGATTTGAACGTCGTCTTTTCCCACCATCCTTTTTGGTTTAATAAATCTGGTTGGTCATTGAATCGGTCATAGTATTCAGCGTAAGTGTGAGAGACAGGGTTTCCCAAACTATCTTCATCTATATATGAAACAGTGCCCCAATCAAGGTTTTCTAATTCGTTAATAGATAATGTATCTAAGGCAGGATTCCGTGGATCGAGTATATAAGGTTCATGAATATTGTTTGGTACCTTTGATTTTGGATCAAATGTTTCGTAACGTAACCCTACATTAATAATCATATCACCATATTCAATTTTATCCTGCAAATAAAATGATATTTCTTTTGGACTATACTTATAAGTCGAACGATTAAAACTACCTTCATCAGGTATTATAGGTGTGAATATTTGATCTGCTTGGGAAGAATCAATTAGGGCATATGAATCCAACGATAAAAAATAACTGCTCAAATTAAACCCAGCTTTAATTTGATTATATTTATTTATTTGATTTGTGTAATCAAGCTTTAAACTTTGTGTTTCTGTTTTTCGTTTAAAACGGTCCGTTTCTACACCCCATCTACTAAGAGTATATTGAGGAAAATAATTTATTTCGGGACCATATTCATCTAAAATATAGTCTGGCAACTCTCCTTGAATGTGCGCCCAAAATAAACTATCCGGTGTAATATATCTTGAATCAAGAGGATCTTCATATATATATGACTCGTAACGATGTGTATATTGCGTTGCATTGATTTCAGCAAAGGATTTAGATGAAAAAGAATGAGACAGGTTAAATCCGATAAAGCGGCCGTAATCATATTGCGTTTTTCTACCTTCCTGAGCCAGTTGCCGGAAGTGTTCGTAGCCTTGAGATTCACTTGAATTGATAATGGAATTTATTTTAAAACGCGTCGTTGGGCTAATCTTAAATGTAATTTTATTCTGCGCTGACCAGGAATTGTGCCAGTTCATGCTTTTGATAAATGATTTTTTTAATTTCTCCTGGTTATCGCGATAGTCATTATCATTTTTATCATAGAATAATGTATCGCCATACATGGTGAATGTATGGCGTCCATTCAGCCATCCGTCAGATTTGTTGATTCGCCCGGAAGCATAAAAGGTGATAAAACCCGGTATAATGGGTCCATTTATATTGGCTGAAAAACTTGCATCATTATTTATCGTGTAAGAATCAAGGTCTAAATAGATTGGATCGCTGGTTAAATGATCACCGGCATAGGTATTGATCGATCCTTCAAAATGATTTCCGCCATCCTTAGTCACCATGTTTACAACACCTGTGAGCGCTCTTCCATACTCTGCATTAAAGGTTCCTGTAATCACCTCCAGTTCGGCCACACTGCTTGGTTCAATGTCAACCAATGTTGAGTTTCGGTTAAAAGTTTCGTCCACACTTATTCCATCAATAAGATAGGTTACTTCTGTATCCCTTCCTCCCCTGAATTTTCCTGCAACGATCCCAGCCTGCATGTTAATGATCTGCCTGATGCTTTCAACAGGCAAGATTTTAATATCGTCAGAAGAAATATTCTTGATAGTGGAAGTTTGATCCTTTT
>ERZ813253.670-NODE-670-length-11400-cov-4.620509_pt1 | contig 11400 bp, 9 predicted proteins | sample MGYA00520893_ERZ813253 | MGnify/ENA primary metagenome ERZ813253 (study PRJEB31669, sample SAMD00080414) | marine metagenome | biome: oceanic hadal pelagic zone biome; feature: marine hadalpelagic zone; material: sea water | place: Pacific Ocean:Izu-Bonin Trench...
GAACCAGTGAGTTTGTACGCTGTGAAACTGTCTCGTCAGTTCACTCCAGCAAAAGTTAAACTCATGATTGATTATTTAAAGTCCTCTCTTGGAGAATAGCTATAAGAGCACAAATATCCTCTCCTTTTTTCTTAATTATTGAAAAAGTTTGGAAATTTTGACATTGACCATTTTTGGCGTTCAAAATACTCAAAAATACTGACAAATCTACATAAAAAGTGCCTTTAAAGAGCTAAAAACGACCTCTTTATTATAGATTTATGGCGGTGAATTCGCATCATAAGTGCACAACTTCCAATTGACTGTCATCAACGCCAGTTATGTTATAGAATACCTCAAAAGGTGTTCTATAACCTAGACACTTTCTTGGTCTCGAGTTGAGCTTATCAGTTGCCACTTTAACCCGTACGTAGTTCACATCTTTTAGTGATTGATTCTTAGGGAAGTATTGTCTTAATAGTCCGTTTGCGTTCTTTCTTTTTATTCCCCCTTGAGGGGTCCATTCTGACCACGCTCCCAGGAGTGAAAAGGCGTAGCAAAATAACTCATACAACCAATACTATTATTAACCTTCTGATATGCTGTAAATTCCTTGCCATTATCATAGGTAATGGAATCGACTACATGACCCAAAGGTTTGAGTAAACGGATAATGGTAGCAGGCACATTACTCATGTGTCTGCTTTCGACTGGATAAGCCAGTTTTAGTTTTGTCACCCGCTCGTCCAAGGTGACAATCGCACCTTGGCGAGCTTTACCAATAATAGTATCAGCTTCCCAATGGCCAAATATTAAACGTTTGTTGACCGCCCAAGGCCTTTTCAGTATCAACACGATTGGGTATACCTGTGCGATTGTATCGATAACCGCTGACACCAGTATTACGAGCAATCTCTCAAGTGATCGTAGTATGACTACGCCCAGTTGTTTAGCTATATTGTTTTTAGAGATTCGCCGTTTTAATTGAATCGCGATATAATGCCTCTCTTTAGAGGTTAGTTGCTTGTACATAGTGTCCAACTCCGTTTAAGCAGAATCAATCATTATAGATTGACTGACCTCTGATCTATTTGCATAGACCATAGGTCAAGCATCCCCATCCCCGATGAGGTACTGGCATACTGTTCTATAAAAGGTGGACCTACAACTCGTCGTTACCGCAAATATTAAAACGGTACACTTTATTAACAATTGAACGGCTTGGGTAATGATTCAAATTGAAGATTATGCTTTTCCCGCGGGGCTCCATCTGTTGACACGCTGGCAAGAAGTTGAAGACGGCGCAAAACAGGAGATGAAAGACTTGTTTGATGCTACGATCGCTGGAAAGTTTGACGAAAACTTTGCCTTATTGGCGTCACCCGATAGAGTGCATTCAACCGCGTCTGTTCACATGCTGGCGTTAGCTTTGCTTTACGATCTGTATGGAGTGGAATCGTGGGACTTCTATAACACAAACCCGTACCGCTACGTCCGTGCCAATCTGGTCGTCAGTCGCTTGTTGGGTATCAGCAAGTTTTACATAACCTGGGCGTTATACGCCTTCACTTGCGAACCATTGGGTCAGAAAATGATGTACCCAGATAGATTCCCACCTGGTGCTGATCCAGATAACGCTCTGATTAACAGAGAAAATTGGCACCTGCTTGAAACACCTGACTTTTCTACGGGTGTTCCTAAGGCCATTGATGATATTCTGAGAGTTTTTGAAGAGCTGACTGGTATGCCACCATTGTTAAATATAACAGCTCCTTACAGTCTTGCTGCAGACATTTATGGGCAAGAGCCACTACTGTCGGATGTCTTGAGCGAGCCAGACAATGTCAATGCACTACTGAATCATATTGGTGATACGGTGCTTGGACCATGGATGGACCACCATTTCGAGACCTTTCCAAACGGCTGGGTTGAATTGTCAGATGCATCTGGCTCTCCATTCTTTATCGGTCCAGAAAACTGCAAGAATATGTCGATCCGTTCAATCCAACATATGTTGAGAGATAAGCCGTATGTGGATCGTGTATTTGATAACAATTACCGCGGCGATTTTGTGGCCGAGGTAAAGGAAAAAGTGCGCTCTTCGCGTCGTAAATCTGTTGCCGCCCCAAGTGTTGATCGCGGAAATCTAATGAGTTTGACAGAAGCAAAGGTTAGTGTTAATCCTGTCTTCATCATGCGTCTTGAGGCGGACAAAGTGAATATTTCGTTTTATGAAGAGCAGGCTATTCTACGGAATCTTCCCTTGACTTCCGGTATCGGCTCGCCCCAGATTGATCGAAACAGTATTGAAAATCTTGACACAACAAAGGCAGAGATTGCTAAAGAAACCAAGTCTTTTGTCGATGCAATCAAGCACGTCTGCGAAACTATTGACCTACCTGCGGACAACCATGTCAGAGCGCCTTGGCCAAGCCACATTTATTTCGAAGACGTCAATGGAGAATCACAATTCAAGCTAGTCGAAGTTATACTGGATGAAGTCTACAAATGTGCACCGATTGAACGGCGGACATAAATGATCAAATAGTATTGATTTGCTTTAGTTTAACAACGCTATTTTACCTGTGTATAAATAAGTGGTAGGAGTCTACACTTTTAATGACCAGTTCTAGAAAAATAGTTGAGGAGGTTTATTGGGGAAGGTTCAGCCTATCCCCAATATTCATTCACTTTTTACAGTTTGACCTTGAAGCATAGTAGAATTTAATCACACTCTGACCCTAATTATTTCGTAATATTGGAATAGACCGTGTATTTTTAAAACTAATTTCTAACCAAGAAATTATCCCTGTTATTTGCCAAGATTGAGGCGTGGAGTAAATGAGAGGTGGAAGTTTATAACTATAAATGACCACTTCGAGGCTTGCTTCACAACAAAAATACCTAAAGTGTTTATTGAGAATGATTTTTATTCATCTCAAGGCATAGCAAACGAAGGGCGGGAGTTTACGAATTGTAAATGACCGTCCTGAAGCTTGGCTTATAACACAGAGATGGAGGAAAAGCAGCTCTAGAAATTAGTGTTTGAAGTGGCGCATGCCAGTAAAAACCATCGCAATGCCATGCTCGTCAGCTGCGGCAATTACTTCTTCATCACGCATCGATCCACCGGGGTGGATAATCGCTTTAATACCAGATTTCGCAGCAGCATCAACGCCGTCTCTAAACGGCAAGAAGGCGTCTGAGGCCATCACTGAGCCCTCAACAATCAAACCCTCGGCGGCGGCTTTAATGCCAGCGATTTTGGCAGAATAGATACGCGACATTTGGCCGGCGCCAATAGCAATGGTCGTCTGCTCTTTAGCGTAGACAATGGCGTTGGATTTAACGCTTTTGGCCACTTTCCAAGCAAAGAGTAAATCTTGCATCTGTGATTCCGTTGGCTTTATTTTGCTAACGCATTTCAGATCAGCTTCTTGAACCGAACCCAGATCTTTATCTTGCACTAAGAGCCCGCCAGTAACTTTTTTGTAATCCAGTGCTGGTTTTGCTATTTGTAAGTCGCCACACTCGAGTGCACGAATATTTTGTTTGTTTGCTAGAACATCTTTGGCGTCTTCGTCAATACTCGGACAAATAATTACCTCAACGAATTGACGATCTAGAATGCTTTGTGCAGTTTTTGAATCCAATGCTCGGTTAAAAGCGATAATGCCACCAAAGGCCGATGTTGGATCCGTTTTGTAGGCACTATCATAGGCTTCAAAAACAGAGTCTCTGGTTGCCACACCGCAAGGATTGGCGTGCTTTACAATAACACAGCTTGGTCCTGAAAATCCTCTGACACATTCAAGTGCAGCGTCAGCATCTGCAATGTTGTTAAACGATAATTCTTTGCCTTGCAGTTGAGCGCTAGATGAGACGCTGGCCTCAACTAGATCAGCTTCTTTATAAAAGGCCGCCGATTGATGTGGGTTTTCGCCATAACGCATGGCTTGTGATTTGACGAATTGAAGGTTCAGTGTATTTGAAAAACCATCTTCTTCTTGGCCTAAGTAATTAGCAATAGCACCGTCGTATTGCGCAGTGTGCTCAAATGTTTTTAGTGCGAGTTTTTTGCGCGTATCTAATGTCGTATCACCATTTTCTGCGACTTCATCAAGCACTTTTTGGTAATCACCACTGTCAACAATCACCGTAACAGAGGCGTGATTTTTAGCGCTTGAGCGCAACATTGCTGGACCACCAATGTCAATATTCTCAATGGCATCATCGAGTGTGCAATCAGCTTTAGCAATCGTTGCTTGAAAAGGGTAGAGGTTGACCACAACCAAATCAATTGGATTGATATCATTTTCCGCCATGACGTCTTCATCGATGCCGCGACGTGCCAGAATGCCACCATGGATTTTAGGGTTCAGTGTTTTAATCCGACCGTCCATCATCTCTGGACAGTTGGTGTAGTCTGAGACCTCAATAACCGGAATATTGTTTTCTTCTAAGAGTTTAGCGGTGCCACCTGTTGAGAGAATTTCGACGTTGAAGTTGGTAAGTTTCTGGGCAAATTCAATAATACCTGATTTGTTGGAAACACTAATCAGAGCGCGTTTTATAGCCATTGATAATCCTTTAGGATGCGGTGCGTTTAAAAGAAAATATTATATAAGATATCTTTATCTCAAAATCAAAACTATTGAGGTAAAGAGGTAAAATTACAGTTGGTAGAGTGCTACTTTTTTCTTTAGAGTGGCGCGATTGATACCAAGAATTCTGGCGGCCTTGCTGTGGTTTTGATTGACTCTATCAAGGACGTATTTCAATGTGGCGGTTTCCGTTTGCTGTGTGACCATTTTGAACACGCCAGAAGCGGACTCGTCGTCTAATTGAGTGAAGTATCGCTCAAGTTTTCGGTGTATACAGTCGTTTAAATCGCTTTGATTCATAAAGAATACAAATAATCTCGGAATATGAAATATTGTTCAGAGTGGTCAATCACTCGATTAATGCTTGGCCAAAATTCTTTCGCTTTTTTTTGGTCAAGGTGCATAGAATACCAAAAAATATGCTTCCTGGAAAGCTGAATGCCTAATTTATTTCCATAAAAGTCATGAATTCTTGAGATATGGCTAAGTATGACTTGGATTTTGTCGTTTTGACTCGTTGGTGGCTTTATTTTACCCGTTGATAGGTGGTGGTGCACTTCACCAATCAGCCAAGGGTTACCTTGAGTAGCTCTACCAAGCATTACAGCATCTGCCGAAGTGTAATTTAGCACTTTTTTGGCCTTTTCAGCGCTGCTGATATCACCATTGACAACCACAGGAATGCTAGCGTCACTGACTACTTTTGCAACCGTTTCATATTCTGCTTCACCCAAGTATTTTTGCTCGCGCGTCCTGCCGTGAATTGCTATCATTTGAATGCCAGCATCTTGTGCTATTTTGGCAATAGTGGGCGCATTTTTGTTTTCCTCGTTCCAGCCGGTGCGCATTTTTAGGGTTACTGGGGTATCCACAGAAGCAACGACTGCGTTAAGAATATCCGCCACCAGTTTTTCGTTTTGCATGAGCGCAGAGCCAGCTGCTTTGTTACAGACTTTTTTCGCAGGGCAGCCCATGTTAATGTCAATAATGTCAGCACCAAAATCAACAGCCTGTGTAGCTGATTCGGCCAATTGTTTTGCTTCAGAGCCTGCAATTTGAATACTGACTGGCGATTTTTCACCACTAAAATCCAGACGATATTTGGACTTGTTGGTGTTGAGTAAGTGTTTTTGAATAACCACCATTTCAGAAGTGGTCAGCGCTGCGCCTTGTTCGCGGCAAAGCATGCGAAAGGGCTTGTCACTGGTGCCTGCCATCGGTGCGAGTAAGACTTGTGTGTTTAGCTTAAAGGGACCAATATTCATTGAGAGATCTTTGTAGCAATCATTTTATTGATTAGCACCCCAAAAGTACTACCTACGGGCGAGTAAATATCATTGGCTATTGATGAGAATTTTCTCATTAGACCTCAAAGTCTTTTAGCTTGCTTGCTGGACTTGTCTTTAAGGCGTTTTCGCTTTAACTTTGAAATGTAATCGACAAAAAGGATGCCGTTGAGGTGATCAATTTCATGCTGAATACAGACAGCCAATATTTCGCTGGCCTCCATTTCAAATTCTTCAGCATTTTGGTTAAGTGCGCGAACTTTAATATCATTGGCGCGTTTGACATTCTCAAAATAATGAGGCACTGAAAGACAACCTTCTTCCGATTCAATTTCACCGGATTTTTCTAAAATTTCAGGGTTGATTAAACAAAGTGGCTGATTCTGCTCATCCGAGATGTCAATCACAATCACCCTTTGATGAAAATCTACTTGGGTTGCGGCTAGGCCAATGCCCGGGGCGTTATACATGGTTTCAAACATGTTTTTTACTTGCGCTTTAATGGCCTCATCAACTGCCTCAACCGGTTTGGCAACGGTTCTGAGTCTTTTATCAGGATAGCAGAGAATGGGTAGAATCATTATTTGTTTGGGTTCTTTGTAATAACACTATTATCCGCGCTTTCCAATTGTTCTGGATAGTCGAGTGTGAAGTGAAGGCCGCGGCTCTCTTTTCTTGAAAGGGCGGATTCGACAATAATTTTCGCCGTTTGCACAAGGTTTCGGAGCTCAATGAGGTCATCTGTAAGTACGTAGCGTTGGTAATATTCATCAACCTCTGTTTGTATTTGCGTGAGGCGAATGTGTGCTGCTTGTAGTCGACGGTTACTGCGCACAATGCCAACAAAATTCCACATTATGCGCCTGATTTCATGCCAAAGATGAGAGACAACCACTTTTTCTTGAGAGTGCTCGACTCTTGAGGCGTCCCAATGATCAAAGGTCGGTAAGTCAGCAGTTTGCCTGCCGCTATTGTTAATATGTTTGGCGCAGGCTTTGGCAAAGACAAGGCATTCAAGAAGCGAATTACTCGCCATTCTATTAGCGCCGTGTACGCCAGTGTGGGCCACCTCGCCAATAGCATAAAGATTTTTAACACTGCTTTGAGCATTGATATCAGTACCAACACCGCCACAGGTATAGTGTGCAGCCGGTACCACAGGAATGCGCTCATTACATATATCAATACCTAGAGCAAGGCAGCGCTCGGTAATTGTTGGAAAGCGCCCAACAATCCAGTGACTGTCTTTAAAGGATAAGTCAAGATAAACACAGTCAAAGCCATGAGTTTTCATTTCATGATCGATCGCTCTAGCAACAATATCACGGGGTGCCATTTCAGCTCGTTCATCGTATTTGTGCATGAATGGCTCACCATTAGGCAAGGTCAATTTAGCGCCTTCGCCCCTGAGTGTCTCTGAAATGAGAAATGATTTGGCATGAGGATGAAAAAGACAAGTTGGGTGAAATTGGGCAAATTCCATATTAATAATTTTACAGCCTGCACGGTATGCCATGGCAATGCCATCACCCGTCGACGTATCTGGGTTGGAGGTGTAGAGGTATACTTTTGAGGCACCTCCTGTGGCTATAATTGTTTTTCTTGAAATAAAAGAAGAAACTTGGTTATTTTGCTTGTCGTAAACATAAGCACCGAAGCATTGTTTATCCTTCATTAAAAGGTCAATGGCTATGTGGTGTTCAAAAAGCGTAATATTTGATTTTTGACGAACATAAGCGAGTAAATTTGTTTGTATGGATTGCCCTGTTTTGTCTGCTACATGAGCTATCCGTTTGGCGCTATGACCGCCCTCAGTTGTGAGGTCGTACTCTTCGCCTTGGTGAGAAAACTCTACCCCAGCTTTTTCTAAATCTTTAATTGCGTTTGGTGCTTGTTCGACCATAAATCTAATACTTTGTTCGTTGCCCAAATCGAAGCCGGTTTTTACTGTGTCTTCAATGTGAGAATTGAAATTATCAGCAGAATCGAGCACTGCAGAGATTCCGCCTTGAGCATAATAAGATGAGCCTTCTAAGAGTTGGTCTTTTGCAATTATCGCAATTGATAAATCCTCGGAAAGCTGTATTGCACCCATTAATCCGGCTGCACCAGAGCCGATAATGAGTACGTCAAATTGTTCAGTTTTTGACATAGTTTATTGAAAAATATTGGGGTTAAAATTAGATTAATTAAGGTTGAAAATAAATCATAAAAAAAGTTTTAATTTATATTTTTGTTAGTATATAATGCCCGCCTGAGTTGAATCCTACTAGTTAACTTATCTCTCCTTTAGTACAGTAGACTAAACCCGCTCTCTTATTCGAGGCGGGTTTTTTATTGCGTGTTTACTTATTTTCCCATTTTTGGTTTAAATATCAACAGCAGTTTTGGTAGCAAAGTTAGGTTTGCTAGCACAGCGCTGAGCATCGCAATTGCGGTAAAAATGCCAAAATAAATGCTGGGAATGAAATTCGAGAGCGCTAACACTAAAAAACCAATGGCAACAGTGATGGATGTATAGAACATGGCAAGACCAATGGAGGCGTGTGAGCGATACATGGTGGCTAGGTAATCTTGATCAACCCTAAACTCTGTCTTAAAGCGATGAATATAGTGAATGGCGTTATCAACGCCAATACCAACGGCAATGGCAGCAATGGTAATCGTCATTAAATCAAGCGGAATATTAGCAAGTCCCATAATGCCTAAAATAAGCAGCGATGGCAGGGTGTTTGGAATCAGCGCTATAATCGACAGGCTAATCGACCTAAAGATAAATAAAAACATCGCAAAAATCATCGCAAAGACTAGTGCAATGGTCTTGATTTGAGACTCAAACAGGCTTTGCAGCAGATTGTTGTACAAAACAAACACGCCCGTCATCCTAAAACTGTCTGGCTCGAGATTAAACTCATTGACAAGATGTGCCCTGACTTCATTAATCAGCTCATCTCTGTTGAGTGCGCTGTCGGTCTCTCGAATGCGTGCAACCATTCTCAGCTGATTTTCTGACTCAGACAGGTAAGGATCAAGCACTTGTTCTCTGGCAAACTCTGGCATTTGATTTTTAGCCACCATTAGCAAGAAGCCGGTAGGTGGTACGCCGGCATTAGCCTGGGTGAGAATTTGCATAAGTGTATCAATTGACAGTACCTTACCTGTGGCATCAAGGCCGTCTAGATATTGATGAATGTTATGGACGTCTTCACGCAATAAATCGTCCACCCAGAATGCATTAGCCATGTCATCAAAGATAATTTCCAGTGACATGGTACCACCCAGTTGTTGGTCGATTAAACTCAAGCCTTGGTAGATTTCAGTGGATTTCTTGAAGTAATCGATAAAGCGGTTTTCAACGCTTAATTTGCTCACACCAATTAGAGCAATTATGGCAATAAGAGTCAGTGCAATGATGAGCTGGTTGCCGTACTTACTGGTAAAACGAGCGAGTTTTTGAGTAAAAGTGAATTCAGTAGGGTGCTTCTCAACCTTAGGTGCTGGCAATAAGTTCATCAAGATTGGGAAAGTCAAGAAAGAGAGCGCAAGCGCAATAGTAACGCCAATGGCCATCATCCAGCCAAAGTCAATCACTGGGCGTACATCGCTAATCATTAATGAGGTAAATGCAGCGATTGTTGTCAGTGTGGTGAATAAACACGGCTTGGACATTTGTTGTAAAGTGAGCAGAGTGAGGTCTTTGACGTCGGCTTCAGGAGCTTGTTGCGCAAGTTCTTTAAATCTCACCACTAAGTGAATAGTAACCGAAAGTGTCATCACCAGTAGCAGTGAGAAGAAATTGGAAGAGATGATGGTTACTTTCCACTCCAGAGCACCCAATACGCCCGTCATCACCAGCGCACCCGCAACACTGATGCCAATCGGCAATAAAACCCATCTTATGCCTCTAAAAATAATGGCCAGCATGATAGACATAATAAGCACGACGGCAAGGCTAAAAAGCACAAGGTCGCTAGCAATATAAGCGATGATGTCGTTTCTGATCATTGGCACGCCGCCTAAGTAGAGCTGCGCATTATTGCGGTATCCTTCCATTATTGCTCGAATGCTCTGCACCGCATCTGCCAGCACATCATTGACGTCTTCAGTTGATTCATCGAGATCTTTAAGGTCAATAAGTAGGGCTGATGTTTTGCCATCAAGGCTAACTAAGTTGTTGGAATAAAGCGGGCCATTGCCGAATTCGTTTGCAACAAATGCCATGTCGGCTTTGCCGTTATCGATGGTGATCGCATCACCGGTCAACTCTATTAGTGATAGTGGCGGCGATTGAAACAAAGGCACATCGAGAATTGAGGTGACTGATTCTACTCTTTCAAGCGCAAGCAAGTCATCTCTAAGTGCTCGCAAATATTCAATTTGTTGAGGGTCTAAAACACCATCCTCGGTGGTATAGCTAATAATAAGAGAACTGGAAGTATGAAAAGTTTCCTGAGTTTTCTCAAATAGAGCAAGATTGTTATCACCCTCAAGCGCCAGAGAATCTGAAGAAGCATCAAGAGAAAAGTGAGGAATTTGTGACAGTAGTGTGCCGACTACGATAAGCAGTAATGCTAATGCCAGTGCCGATCTTTTAATCAGAAAGTTGAAAAGAGAATTCAACATAGCTAAGCTTTAGTTAAAAAGCAAACACCAGCGCTGGCTCTTGACCCTGCATATAATCTAAGTGGGTTTCAAAAATTGACTTTGTCTGCCACTCGTTATCGCTAATTCTGGTGATAATTGTTGCCTGCATTTTATTTTTAGAGCCAATAATAGCGAACAGTCTGCCTCCGGTATTGAGTAATTCATTCAATTGTTTACTCTGCTCGTTCAAAGAGCAGCCAAGGACAATAACGTCATATTTTTGCTTTGAGAAATCATCTGTTGAGGCATCTGAGACTCGCAATTCAACATTATTTATAGAAAGTGCGTCTAAATTCTTTTTGGCGGAAGCAGATAATGCTTGATCAATTTCAATACTCACAACACTGCCTGCAAGCTTGCCAAGTACCGCAGTGAAATAACCACTACCAGTGCCAATTTCTAGTACACTTTCATCACTTTGAACATCAATAGAGTCCAGGATTCTGCCTTCAATTTTTGGCGAGAACATTTTCGCCTTGTCGGTGAGAGGGATTTCAATATCGGCAAAAACAAGTCCTTGAAAATCCTCAGGCACAAAGTTTTCTCTTGGCACGTCGCTCAACGCCTGATTGGCGCGCACGTTAAGACCGCCCCAAGGACGAACTTGCTGCTCTATGACGTTTTTTCTTGCTTTTGCAATATCCATGTTGTTTCCTATTTTCTCTTTCTAGGCGGCATTAGGTCGGTAATTGTTCCTTCTGCAATTTCGGCCGCAAAAGCGGTTGTTTCTGAGAGTGTTGGGTGGGCATGCACTGTCAGTGCAATATCACTCATATCACAACCCATTTCAATGGCTAAAGTTGCCTCTGCTATAAGTTCACCTGCATTGGTACCACAGATGCCCATGCCAAGTATTTTACCGTTTGTACTGTCTAAATCTCGTAACG
>ERZ813253.671-NODE-671-length-11360-cov-3.117778_pt1 | contig 11360 bp, 9 predicted proteins | sample MGYA00520893_ERZ813253 | MGnify/ENA primary metagenome ERZ813253 (study PRJEB31669, sample SAMD00080414) | marine metagenome | biome: oceanic hadal pelagic zone biome; feature: marine hadalpelagic zone; material: sea water | place: Pacific Ocean:Izu-Bonin Trench...
AAAAAGTATCTTTGCCATTTTTATTTACATAGCTATCAGGATCTTCTCCTTCAGGCAAAAATAGAAAAGAAATATGTTTTTCAGGTTGCAATTCCTTAATGCTGTTTTCTGCAGCTCTTACTGCTGCTTTATAGCCGCTTTCATCTCCATCAAAACAAATGATCACTTCATTAAAAAATTGTCCAAGCATTAATATCTGTCTTTCTGTTAAAGCTGTGCCTAAATTTGCAACAGCATTTTCAACACCATTTTTGCTTAAACCAACTACATCCATATAACCTTCAACCAAAAACACTTGATCTATCGAGTTTGACAATTTTCTAGCTCTATTTATGTTGTACAAGTTATTTCCTTTTTTAAAAAATTGCGTTTCTGGAGAATTTATGTATTTAGCTTGGTAATTATCATTTTGAATTGTGCGCCCTCCAATTGCAATGGGTTGGTCTGAAATTGAATTAATAGGAAATATTACTCTAGCTCTAAATCTTTCAACATATTGTTTCTTTTTTTCATCAAAATAAAATAAACCACATTCTTTTAAAAATTTTTCATCAAACTTATCCTTTATTTTTTCATAGAAATTTGGATTTTTCTCTACATATCCAATATTAAATTTTTTAACTTCCTCAATAGTAACATTTCTATTTTTTAAGTAATTTTTTGCTAATTCTGAATTGCTATTTTTTAAAAGCGCATCATGGTAAAATTCTATATATTTCGAATAAATAGAAACATAATGTTGCCAATTTTTTTCTCTTTCTTCATCCTTTTTCGAAAAAGTGTAAGGTCTCATTCCCGCTAAATTTGCTAAAGTTTTAACTGACTCTCCAAATTTTAAATTTTGAGTTTTCATTAAAAAATCAAAAATATTGCCATGTTCAGATGTGCTAAAACAATGATAAAAACCCTTTTCATCATTTACTGTAAATGAAGGTGTTTTTTCATTTTTGAATGGGGACAATCCAACAAACTCTTTTCCTCTTTTTTTTAGATTTACTGTTTTGGATACAACTGTAGAAACTTTTAATCTTGCTTTAATTTCTTCTAAATATTCTTTGGGATATTTCATTATTTAATTAATAGTTCTTTTAAAATAGACCCAGCTTTTGAGAAATCTAAACTATCTGAGTATTGTTTTTTTAGTTCGCCCATTATCTTTCCTATATCTTTTATTGAATTCGCTCCTATTTTTTTAATAGTTTCTTTGCACACTTTATTTGTTTCTTCCTCGCTCAATTGCTTGGGCAAATAAGATGTTAACACTTGCACCTCTCCTTCTTCAACTTCTGACAAATCTTGTCTATTGTTTTTCTTATAAATTTCGATTGATTCGGATCTTTGTTTAATCATTTTTTTAAGGAGTTTTTTTATATCTTCATTATCAGTAACTTTTTTGTTGGGCCCCGATCTATTTGATATCTCTAAATCCTTAATAGACGATAAAATTAACCTAAAAGTTGATATTTTGGCCTTATCTTTAGCTTTTAATACTTTTTTATAATCATTATCGATCTTATCTTTGAGAAACATTATTTTTCTTAATCTACTGTATAGACAATTTTGTTAAAAGAAAAAATTGTATTTTTAAAAATTTGTATTAGACCTGTTGCGGAAATTTAAGTTTTATTATATTAACCTTTAACTTATGAGTTGTAATTGATCAATAAACCAAAAGGTAACTCAAATAAATTATTTCATTTTTCCCCAGGCATTTTAGTTCTTGAAAATAAAACGGTGTTTAGAGGTATTGGCATTGGATACCAAAGTACAGCTACTGGCGAAGTATGCTTTAATACTTCTATAACAGGTTATCAAGAAATTATTTCTGACCCGTCTTATGCTGGACAAATAATTAATTTTACCTTTCCACACATTGGCAATGTTGGAACCAATGAGGAAGATGATGAATCTAATAAAATTTGGACACGAGGTGTAATATTTAATTCTGAAATAACCAATCCATCCAATTATAGATCACTTAAAAATTTAGATATATGGCTAAAAAAGAATAAAATAGTGGGTATTACTGGATTAGATACAAGATCTTTAACAAATTTTATTAGAGATACAGGTGCTCCAAAGGGCACGATATCAAATAATAAAAATGGCAAATTTAATATCAATAAACTATTGAATTTATCAACTAAATGGTCAGGGCTAAACAATCTTGACTTAGCTAAAATAGTTACCACAAAAAAAAAATATGTTTGGCAAGGATATAAGACTTGGAAAAAAGGGAAAGGTTTTGAAAAAAACAATAAAAAAATTTTTAAAATAATAGCAATAGATTATGGAATCAAAAAAAATATTTTAAGATATTTTTCAGATTTTAATTGTAAAGTTACTGTAGTTCCTTGCACATTAAGTGCGAGTGAAATTTTAAAAATGAAACCAGATGGTATTTTTTTATCAAACGGTCCAGGGGATCCTGCTGCAACTGGAAAGTATGCTATTAAAATTATTCAAAAATTAATCAAAGAAAATATTCCAATATTTGGTATATGCCTTGGTCATCAAATATTAGCCTTGGCATTAAATGCTAAAACAAAAAAGATGAAATTAGGTCATAGAGGAGCAAATCATCCTGTTAAAAATTTGTTAAATAAAAAGGTTGAAATTACAAGTCAAAATCATGGATTTGAAATACTAAAAGAAAGTTTACCCAAAAATGTTGAGATAACTCATAAATCTTTATTTGATAATTGTATTGAGGGAATAAAGTTAAAAAATAAACCAGTATTTTCAGTTCAGTATCATCCAGAGTCAAATCCTGGTCCGCAAGACAGTGTGTATTTATTTAAACAATTTATCAATGAAGTAAAAAAATATGTCAAAAAGAAAAGATATTAAGAAAATTTTAGTAATAGGAGCAGGCCCAATAATAATTGGACAGGCATGTGAATTTGATTATTCAGGAACGCAAGCATGTAAAGCTCTTAAAGATGAAGGTTATAAAGTAGTTTTAATAAATTCTAACCCTGCAACTATTATGACCGATCCAGACGTTGCTGATAAAACATACATTGAACCCATAACCATTGATGTTCTTGAAAAGATTATAAAAAAAGAAAAACCTAATGCAATTCTACCAACGATGGGAGGACAAACTGCATTAAATTTGGCCATTAAAGCTGAAAAAATTGGATTGCTCAAAAAATATAAAATTGAATTAATTGGAGCAAATTCAAAAGCGATTTCAAATGCAGAAGATAGAAAAAAATTTAGAAAAAATATGTCTGATATCGGACTTAATCTTCCGAAATCTGAAATATTAAACAGTATAAAACAAGCTCAAAAATGTTTTAGAAAAGTAGGCTTGCCAGCAATTATAAGACCTTCATTTACCCTAGGCGGACTTGGCGGTAGCATTGCAAGAACCAAAGAGGAGTTTTTTAAATCTGTTAAAGTAGGACTTCAAGAGTCACCCGAAAATCAAGTGCTCGTAGAAGAATGTTTAGAAGGATGGAAAGAATTTGAAATGGAAGTCATTAGGGACAAAAATGATAACTGTATAATTATTTGCTCGATAGAAAATGTAGACCCAATGGGCATTCATACAGGCGATTCTATAACTGTTGCCCCTGCACTTACCCTTACAGATAAAGAGTATCAGATTATGAGAAACGCTTCGATTGCATGTTTAAGAAAAATTGGAGTTGAAACAGGTGGGTCTAATGTTCAATTTGCTATCAATCCTAAAAATGGAAAAATGGTTATAATCGAAATGAATCCGAGAGTATCTAGATCATCTGCCTTAGCATCGAAAGCAACTGGTTTTCCTATTGCGAAAGTTGCTGCTAAATTAGCTATTGGTTATACACTAGATGAATTAAAAAATGAAATAACAAAAGTAACACCAGCATCTTTTGAACCAACGATTGATTATGTTGTAACAAAAATTCCAAGGTTTACTTTTGAAAAATTTTCTCAGTCTCCTGCGATTCTAGGAACATCAATGAAGTCAGTTGGCGAAGCAATGTCTATAGGGAGAAATTTTAAGGAATCTTTTCAGAAAGCTCTTGTATCCTTAGAAGTTGGTTTTTCGGGATTAGATAGAATTTTTGATTTAAATAAAAAAGAAATAGAGAAAAAATTAAATATAAATATACCAAACAAGCTATTGTTAGTTGCAGAAGCACTTAGAAAAAAAATAAAGTTAAATAGAATATATAAACTATCTAAAATTGATCCTTGGTTCTTAGAACAAATTAAAGAAATCGTTGATACGGAAAATCAAATTACAAAAAATGGAATACCAAAAAACTTTAATGAATTTAACAGAATAAAATCTATTGGTTTTTCCGATAAAAAAATAGCACAACTTTCAAAAACTAATGAAAAATTAGTAAGAAGAAAAAGGATAGCTCTAAAAGTTTGGCCAGTATTTAAAAAGGTGGATACGTGTGCTGCAGAATTTAAATCTTTTACTCCTTATATGTACTCTACATATCAAAGGAACTTTTCATTAAATACAGAGTGTGAAGCAAACCCTTCTTCAAGAAAGAAAATAATTATTTTAGGAGGAGGACCAAATAGAATTGGTCAAGGAATTGAATTTGACTACTGTTGTTGCCAAGCAAGTTTTTCTTTAAAAGAAGCTGGGTTTGAAACAATAATGATTAACTGTAATCCTGAGACCGTCTCCACTGATTATGACACAAGCGATAGATTATATTTTGAGCCTTTAATTGAAGAGTATGTTCATAACATAATTTTAAAAGAAAAATCCAAAGGTAATTTAGTAGGTATAATTGCTCAATTTGGCGGACAAACTCCTATCAAATTAGCAAAATTTCTTCATGAAAATTCATTGCCTATTATAGGAACTCAATATTCTTCAATTGATCTTGCTGAAGATAGGGGCAGATTTAGAAAACTTCTAATTAAATTAAAATTAAAACAAGCAGATAGTGGAATTGCAAAATCTTACAAACAAGCAATCAAAATTGCTGAAAGAATTGGTCTACCTTTAGTTGTTCGGCCATCATATGTTTTAGGTGGTAGAGCAATGGAAATAGTTTATGAAAAAAATCAACTAAAAAATTTTGTGGAAGAAGCTTTTAAAGCAGCAGAAAACAACCCAATATTAATTGATAAATTTATTAATAATGCTATGGAGGTTGATGTTGACGCAATTTCAGATGGTAATGAAGTATTTGTTGCCGGAATAATGCAACATATTGAAGAGGCTGGTATTCATTCGGGCGACTCGGCATGTTGTCTGCCTCCAGTAGCTATTAAAGAAAAATTAATAGTCGAAATTAAAAATCAAACAAAAAAATTAGCAGTAGCGCTAAAAGTAAAAGGTTTTATGAATGTACAGTTTGCAATTAAAAATGACGAAATTTATATAATTGAAGTTAACCCAAGAGCTAGCAGAACTGTTCCGTTTGTTTCAAAAGCTACAGGAATTCCTTTAGCTAAAATTGCTTCAAGAGTAATGACGGGTGAAAAATTGTCAGAATTTAATTTAATAAATAAAAACAAGAATATGTTTGCTGTGAAAGAAGCTGTTTTCCCTTTCAATAAATTTCCAAACGTTGATGTGTTGCTAGGCCCTGAAATGAAATCTACGGGAGAGGTAATGGGAATAGATAAAGATTTTGGTCTTGCATACGCTAAAAGTCAAATTTCTGCCGGAAATTCATTACCAACAAGAGGATTGGCATTTATTTCTTTAAAAGATAAACATAAAAATGAAGGAATAGATATAGCAAAAAAATTGGTTGAATTAAATTTTACATTGTGTGGGACCGAAGGTACTGCAGATGCAATAAAAAAAAATGGCATCAAATGCAAAAAAGTAAATAAAGTAAGTGGGGGATCTCCTCATATTGTTGATATACTAAATGCAAAAAAAATCGCCTTAGTAATCAATACTGGGGGTGGAAAGCGTGCTTATAGTGTTCAAGATTCAACTTCTTTAAGAAGGGCAACTTTAATTAATAAAGTTCCCTATTGTACAAATATGTCTACTGCTTATGCTTGTTTAGAAGGTATTAAATCTCTTAAATCAAAAAAAATGAATGTTATAGCAATCCAAAATATCTTTCATTAATCAACTGGCCAATCAGTTTTAAAAGTTACATAATTTACCTGTAAACATCTTCTTTCTTTTTTAATTTCTTTTTTTTCCATTCCATGCCAAGAATTGAATCCACTAGAAAAGAAATATCCGTAATTATCTCTATAAGGAAGAGTTTTAACTTTGTTCAAATTTTTATCATAAAAATCTGTTCCTAAACTAGTATCTTCATTAAATTTATTAACAAATAGCAAACATGACATTAATTTTTCTTTAATATCACAATGAGGTTTTAACCAAAAACCTTGTCTATCACAAATAACCTCTACTCTTACATAAGACTTGGCTAAATCTTTTTTTATTAATTCAGAAATTTTTTCATATGTATTTTTGCTTTGAAGTTCATTTATAAAATTTGTTAAATTAGGAAATTTTTTTGAATTATTTTTATCAACAAAACACCTGAACTTTAATGCTTTTCCTCCTGATGAAATGCCTTCTCTAAATTTTCCTTCACCGCCATCAATTGCTCTAGTGCCATCATGTTGAAGTTTGTGATCATTAGGATTTACAATATCTGCATTAACTATTTCTTGCATAGCGCCTTCACTAAGTGGCTGATTTAACTCCCAATGAGTAAATGGTTCATCAAATTTTTTTGAATTATTTAGTAAAGAATTTAAAAAGGACATTTAAAATAATTTTTTTTTAATTTCTTGAGCTACTCTATTAGTTTCATCTAATCTTTCATAGTTCCAAGTTTCTAAATTATCATTTAATTCTTTAATAATATTAAGCTCTTTAAATAAATCTCTAAATTTTTTAAATCTATAATCATTTTTTGAACTAGGAATTTGTGCTACATAGATTGGTTTGCCGGTTAAAGCAGCTTCAGAAATCATAGAACTCGAGTCACACATTACTACAATAAACTTGGCTAAAGATAAGCCTGATAAATATGCTTTTTTATTAACATTATCTATTATTAAATGATCTGATCCGAAATATTCTTTAGCCAATTTTATGGTTTCAGATGGCGTCCTCATTGAAGGTATAACCACAAGATGCAAGTTTTTTTTATTTATATTGTTATTTAGTTTTAAATAAATTTTTTGAATATTTTCCTTTGTATATTTGTAGTATTTCGTGGGACCGCCTAAAATTAAAGTGATAATATCTTTGTTTTTATTAATTTTATCTTCCAAATAACCCCTATTTTCATCAATTTCCTTCATATTTAAATAATGTAACGCTCCTTTTGTTGAAATTACATTTTCTCCTTCAAGATCATCATGCTCCGGAGCTACTACAAAATCAAAGTTTTTTAACGAAACCTTAGGATCTTGAATGTGGATATTAAATATTTTTTTTTGAGAATTCTGTTTGAAAAAAATTGACGGTATTACGCTTTTTCTTCCGCATGAAATAATCACATCAAAATTTTCTTTTATAGAATTTTTAAATATAAATCTTTTTACTGGAGTAAATTTTGACGGCATCAACTTCCAAAAGTTATTTAATTCAATTTTTTCATGAAAAAAATTTAAATCTAATGCTTTAGCCAATCCTTCTGCTTGACTAATCATACCATGCATTCCTTCAGTTAATATTAACCCTTTTAATTTAGTCATAAATTACTATATAGCTTTGATATGAGTCAAAATCCAACTAAACACACAAAAGTGTTAATAATTGGTTCTGGTCCAGCAGGATATACTGCTGCTGTGTACGCGGCTCGTGCAATGCTTAAACCAATTCTAGTTTATGGAATTGAACCTGGAGGACAAATGTCAACTACAACTGATGTAGAAAATTATCCAGGATTTGCTGATGTAATTCAGGGACCATGGTTAATGGAACAAATGAGAGATCAGGCAAAAGCAGTAGGAACTGAACTAATTGAAGATCATGTTTCATCTTTAAATTTAAAATCTTCTCCTTTTGAAGCTGTTGGAGACAGTGGACAAAAATATACTGCAGATACAATAATTATATCAACTGGAGCACAAGCAAGATGGTTGAATTTAAAATCAGAACAAGAATTTAGAGGATTTGGTGTTTCAGCTTGTGCAACATGTGATGGCTTCTTTTTTAAAGATAAAGAAGTAGCAGTTGTAGGGGGCGGAAATGCTGCTGTTGAAGAAGCTATGTTTTTAACCAAATTTGCAACAAAAGTTAAATTAATTCACAGAAGAGATCAATTAAGAGCTGAAAAGCTTTTACAAAAAAAACTAATGGATAATAAAAAATTGAAATTATTTGGGATACAGTTGTTGAAGATGTATTGGGCGATAAAGAACCAAAAAATGTAAAAGGTTTAAAAATTAAAAACGTTAAAACAAATAAAGTTTCTGAAATTAAAATTGATGGATTATTTATAGCTATTGGACATGACCCAGCAACATCTTTAGTCAAAGGTCAATTAGATATGGACAAAGAAGGATATGTAATTACAAAACCAGATTCTACAATTACTAACATTCCTGGCGTTTTTGCTGCTGGAGATGTGAAAGATAAAATATTCAGGCAAGCAGTAACAGCTGCTGGAATGGGTTGTATGGCTGCTTTAGAGGCTGAAAAGTTTCTATCGCACTAAATTATTTAAGACTTTTACAATAATCTGAAATTTTACTTAAAGCTTTTTTTAGATTTTCCATGGAAGTTGCATAAGAAATTCTAAAGAATCCATTTAATCCGAATGCAGAACCTTGAACAACAGCTACTCCAGCATTCTCAAGCAATGATTGAACAAAATCAGTATCAGTCTTAAGAACATTTCCTTTACTATCTTTTTTTCCCAATAATTTTTTGCAACTTGGAAAAACATAAAACGCACCTTCTGGCTTTAAACAATTTATTCCATTAATTTTATTTAATTCACCAACTACAAAATCTCTTCTTTCTTGAAATGCTTTTGATCTTTGAGATATAAAATCTTGAGTTCCATTTAAAGCTTCTACAGCTGCTGCTTGGCTAATTGAAGACGGATTAGTTGTAGACTGAGATTGAATTTTTGCAATTGCTTTAATTATTTCTTTAGGTCCTGCGGCATAACCAATTCTCCATCCTGTCATTGCATATGATTTGCTCACACCATTCATTGTTAAAACTCTATCTTTTAATTCAGGTATCTGGGCAATTGTAAAAAATTTAAATCCCTCATATAAAATATGTTCATAAATATCATCGCTCAAAATGTGGACATGCGATTGTTTTTTTAAAACTTCAGCTAACTGTTTTATTTCATCTTCTGAATAACAAACTCCTGTTGGATTAGATGGTGAATTTATTATGACCCACTTAGTTTTGTTAGTAATTTTACTTTCAAGATCTTTGGCTTTTAACTTAAATCCTTGTTCTTCGGAACATTCCACAATCACAGGTTTGGCTCCGGTTAAAAGAACAATATCAGGATAAGATACCCAATAAGGCGCAGAAATCACTACCTCGTCTCCTTCATTTAAAGTTGCCATCATAGCATTATAAATTACATGTTTTCCGCCTACCCCTATTGTTACTTGTTCTGTTGTATAATTAAGGTTATTTTCCTTTTTAAATTTTTTTACTACTGCTTGCTTTAAAGCTGTCGTTCCATCCACTGCCGTATATTTAGTGTCACCATCCTTTATGGCTTTGATGCCTGCTTCTTTAATATTATCTGGTGTATCAAAATCAGGTTCACCTGCCCCTAATCCAATAACATCTTTTCCTGATGCTTTTAATTCCCTTGCTTTTTGAGTTACAGCAATAGTTGGAGATGGTTTTATTCTTTTAAGACTGTCAGATATAATGCTCATTGAAAAATGTTATTATTCTAATACCTTGTTTAATATATGCAAAACACTTATCAAGATTTAATTACAGATATTCAAAGTAAAAATCCAGAAATAAGTGGAAAACTTGAAGGTGGTAAAAAATTTAAACTTGTAACAGATTTTAAACCTGCAGGAGATCAACCAGATGCAATAAAAAAATTAGTTAATAGTGCAAATAAGGGCGAGTTTAATCAAGTTCTGCTAGGAGTTACAGGTTCTGGAAAAACATTCACTATGGCGAAAGTCATAGAACAAACAAATAGACCAGCTTTAATTTTGGCTCCTAACAAAACTCTAGCAGCTCAGCTTTATGGAGAAATGAAAAATTTTTTCCCAGATAATGCAGTTGAGTATTTTGTTTCTTATTACGATTACTATACCCCAGAAGCTTATGTCCCTAGATCAGATACCTATATTGAAAAAGAATCCTCCATTAATGAACAAATTGATCGTCTTCGACATTCTGCAACAAGATCATTGGTAGAGCGAAGGGATACAATTATTGTTGCCTCTGTCTCATGCATTTATGGAATTGGTTCAGTAGATGCTTATTCTTCCATGTCTTTTACTTTAGAGAACAATCAAAACATTAATCGTGATATCATCATAAGAAAATTGGTAGAACTATTATACAAAAGGCGTGATATGGATTTTAAGCGCGGAAGTTTTCGCGCTAAGGGAGATATATTAGAAATTTTTCCATCACACTATGAAGATCGTTCCTGGAAAATTTCTATGTTTGGTGATGAGATTGAATCTATTGTTGAGGCTGATCCACTAACAGGAGAAAAAATTTCAAAACTGGATCATGTACGCATATTTGCAAATTCTCATTACGTCACCCCAAAACCAACAATAAAAAAAGCTCTTGGCCAAATAAAAGAAGATTTGCGAAAACAATTAATAGTATTTGAATCAGAGAAAAAATTACTTGAGAGACAACGCCTAGATGAACGAACAACGTTTGATCTGGAAATGATTGAAACAACTGGTAGTTGTAGCGGTATTGAAAATTATTCCCGTTACCTGTCAGGTAGGAAACCTGGGGAGCCTCCTCCTACGTTATATGAATACATTCCCGAGGACGCGCTATTGTTTATAGATGAAAGTCATATTACCTGTAGCCAGATAGCTGGGATGTATAAAGGTGATTACTCAAGAAAGTCAACCTTGTCTTAATATGGTTTTAGATTGCCAAGCTGCCTTGATAATCGTCCCCTTAAAAGAGAGGAATGGGATGCAATGCGACCTCAAACAATATTTGTAAGTGCAACTCCTGGTGATTATGAATTAAATAAAACAGGGGGTATTTTTATTGAACAAGTAATTCGTCCAACCGGACTTGTAGATCCCCCTATTGAAATACGTCCCACAAAACATCAAATTGATAATCTTATTGATGAATGCCGTAATACTATAAACAATGGCTATAGAGTAATGATTACTACATTAACAAAAAAAATGGCGGAAGACTTAAGCGAATACATGCACGAGGAGGGATTAAAGGTTCGATATTTACA
>ERZ813253.673-NODE-673-length-11354-cov-4.241828_pt1 | contig 11354 bp, 5 predicted proteins | sample MGYA00520893_ERZ813253 | MGnify/ENA primary metagenome ERZ813253 (study PRJEB31669, sample SAMD00080414) | marine metagenome | biome: oceanic hadal pelagic zone biome; feature: marine hadalpelagic zone; material: sea water | place: Pacific Ocean:Izu-Bonin Trench...
CAACTCACAACACGTGATGTAAGTCAGAATACTGCTTTAACTAGATTGTTTTGTTATAATAATCAACTCACAACACTTGATGTAAGTCAAAATATTGCTTTAACTTATTTGGGATGTAGTTATAATCAACTCACCGGCCTTGATGTAAGTGCTAATACTGCTTTAGAGCGTTTGTGGTGTAATAATAATCAACTTACCTCTTTAGATGTAAGTAATAATATAAATTTATGGGAATTGAATTGTTATAATAATCAACTCACAACACTTGATGTAAGAAATGGTTTGAATTCTGCGTTCTCCTGGTTTGACTGTACAGGAAACCCAAATCTTACTTGCATAAGTGTAGATAATCCTGTTTGGTCAACAACTAATTGGACAGTCGCTTTTAATCATATAGACCCTCAACATTACTTTAGTAATAATTGTAGTGGAACAAGTGTAGAAGAGCACTCTACAAACCAAAAACTTTTGCGAATAATAGATGTATTAGGAAGAGAAACAAAAGAAACAAACCAACCACTTTTTTACATCTATGATGATGGAACAGTAGAGAAAAAGTTAACTATTGAGTAGACTTACAACTTAATTTTCAGTCCTGCATTAAAGAAATAACCATCTAAGGGTGCCCAAACTTCTGTAAATTGAGGACTACCATCAGTAAGCACATTACCTACATTGGATTGCCTTTCATCCGTAAAGTTTTCGGCATTAAGGAAGATAACAAAATTATTAATAGTGCGTTCAACAATTATTCCTGTAGTGAATAAACTTTCGGTAATACTTCCATTATTTAAGAATTGCCCAGACTTATAATCGTAATCCCAACCAATACGCCATTTATTTTCTTCTACAAACAATAAATCTCCTTTTATACTATGTTTTGGAGTAAGGGTAAGTGGGTTTTTATTTTTTCCATTTTCCAAATAGGCATCTGTGTAGGTGTATCCAAAAAACCAAGTGAATTTACCAACAGTAAGTTTTACTTGAGATTCAAAACCTTTCGAGAATAAAGAGTCGTTCGTCTGTTCATAAAACAGTTTGTCGATAACATTTTCATTCAATGTTATCGGATTGTCAATTACATTGTAAAAGAACATTTGGTTTAAGGAAAGCAGTACATTATCCAAACCAAAAGTAGATTGGTATTTAAAGTCAATGTTGCTGCCGTAAGATTCTTCAGCAACTAAGTTTCCAAAATCAATTGTTTGTACATTTCTGTATCCGTAAGGTTCAGCTTCCTCATTAAAAATGGTTGGCATTCTGTATCCCATTCCCCCGCCTAACCTAACAGAAAGTTCTGGAGTGAGTTTATATAAAGCTGAGATTTTAGGCAGTACAAAGGTTTGTCCTCCGTTTTCTGTCTTTAAGGTTGAGGCATCTACTTTATCGGTTCTCAATCCACTTTCCAAAGCGAATTTATCCGTTACATCCCAAAGGTGGTTTACATATAACCCAAGAGTTTGATATTCTTGATTTCTCAGCGGTTGATGAATAAAATTATCTTCTGTAAATTTATCGGTAAGAGAATTCAAACCAATATTGATATTCTGTTTCTTTTTATTGATATTTAAATTTAATTCTGTAAAACTACTGAGTTGATTTCCTCCAAATGTGGTAGAAGTTCCTCTACTATCAATATTCTCATCAATATTAATGTATCTATCAAAAGAACTAATGCTATTCCTTAAGGTTAATGTGTTGTTGTCATTCAATTTATATTTTGCAGAAAATTGAGTAGTGAAACGGCTACTTTCTTGCTCATCTAAAAAATAAGGAGCGGAAGGGGGCTCATTATTTATTTTACTCATACTGCCTCCTTTTCTATTTTCTTTGGAGATAGTCGCCCCAAAATACAAATCTGTTTTTTTATTTGGATTGTAAAATAGTTTTGGGTTAAAGTTAAATTTAGAAACCTGAGCGATATCCGAAAAACCATCTTCATCTGCATCATAAGGGTTGTGGATGTGCATAGAAGCTAAATTGGTAAATCCCCATTTCCCAAATCTTTTGGAAGTAAAAGCATTAAAATCCCTTGCTCCAATATGAGAAAGATTGATGTGTAAAAGTGTTTCGTCCTTATTTGCTTTTTTTGTGAGTAAATTAATTACTCCTGAAATAGCTCCTCCACCGTAAAATGTAGATGCAGGACCTTTAATATACTCAACTTGTCTTAAATCCAAGGGAGGGATTTGTAAAATATCTAAACTACCAGAGAATCCTCCATAAAGCGGAAATCCATCTTTTAGCATTTGCGTGTATCTTCCATTCAGTCCCTGAATTCTTACAACTGCACCATTCGATCCGGCTGCTGTAGTTTGTACTTGTATTCCTGTAGAATGCGTAATTAAATGGGAAATTTTACTTGGCTCCATACTGGCCGCTTCATCTATTTCTTCTGTCAGTACTTCTGTTCGGGTGGGCAAGTTGGCAACTGTTCTGTTTCCTCTTGTAGACTCAATAATTATTTCATCAATTTCAGTATCGGAAGGATTTAATAAAATACTATACACTTTTGCACTTTCAATTGGGAATTTCAGGCTTAAATGTTCCTCTTCATATCCAATAAAGGAGATGCTAATAATCTGCTCGCCATTAGGGATATTTTTAAGAGTAGCCAATCCGTCTACATCTGTACTAACTCCATTATTTGTTCCTTTTAATAGAAGAGTAGCTCCAATTAAAACTTCTTTATTTTCAGCATCCGAAACCATTACATCCAAAGTGTTTTGGGCATTTGTAATTGTTGCAAAAGCAACTAATAAAAGTGTGATTATTTTATTTTTCATCATATGATTTTTCCCATTATTAATTCATCTTCATAGTTTCCATTAACTAAAAAAGCGCGTCTTTTTACTCCTTCTACTTCAAACCCCAATTTTTCATATAGGGATATAGCAAATTTATTTTTTTCAGAAACTTCTAATTCCAATCTATTTATTCCATTCTCAATTGCTTGTTTTTCCAAGGTGTTCATTAATTTAGTTCCATAACCTTTACCTGTGTATTCTTTTAGAATTGCTACTGCTAAATACATGCAATGTTTTTTTCTGTTTGCAGTAAAAATATTTCCCCAAACATAACCTACTAGTTTTTTATTATCCTCTAAAATAAAAGTTAAAATCCCTTTTTTGATCCCATCTTGTATATTTTTTCTTTGCTGTTCAATTGTAGTTTTACGCTCTCCTTTTTCGTAAAGCATAAAGGTAGTTTCAGTATCTGTTATATTTAATAAATTTAAGAAATTCTCAGCATCTTCAATTTGTAATTCTCGAATAATTATCATAATTTAATTTACATATTTCTTCTGTACTGCCCACCAACCTCAAATAGGGCAGTAGTAATTTCACCAAGAGAATAAACTTTTTTTGCTTCTATTAATTTCAAATATCTTTTGATTTTATATGCAAGTCCATTTGAGGAAAAGGAATAGTTATTTTGTTTTCATTAAATTTTTTGTAAATTATTTTCCTTATATCACTTTTCACCTTTTCAATACCGATAATATTTTTACTGTAAAAAAACAGTTGAAAATCCATTGATGAATTGCCAAAATTTACAAAGCGAACTTCTTTAAATTCACATTCTGAAAACTCTAAATGTTCTACAGCACTTTCTTCAAGTGTTTTAATAACCAAATCCACATCACTTCCATAAGCTACTCCAATATCAATATTCCATAGTGTTTTTTGTGTTTGATGACTCCAGTTAATTACTTTGTTAGTAGTGATTAATGAATTTGGAATAATCACAACTATTTGTCTTACATTCATTCCCTTTGATGTTCGTAAACCTATTTCTTGAATAATTACCCTATCTCCATCTATTTCTAAAATATCACCAACTTTCACCGAATGTTCAAAAAGCAATATTATACCTGATAAAATATCATTAAAAGTTTGTTGAAGCCCAAGACCAATCCCAACAAGTAGTGCAGCAGATCCAGCTAATAAAATGGTGACTTGAACTCCTAAAGCTTCTAACATAAGGGCAATTGCTATTAACCATATCAAATATTTTATTATTTGAAATAGGGAAAATGCACTTCCTTTATCTAGGTTGTGAAGTTTTGTTTTGTTAAATATAGCTTTACTAATTAACCATAAAATTAGTTTTGTAATCATGAAAATTACAGCTATACTAGATATTTCAAAAATAGACAGTGAATGATTATTGAAATGAAATATTTCAAAATTAAAAAAATTAGTTATTGTGTCCATTGGTTCTTTTTATTAGTTAAATTTACATATTCCTCCTGTACTGCCCACCAACTTCAAATAGTGCTTTGGTAATTTCTCCTAAAGAACATACTTTTGCAGCTTCTATCAATAACTCAAAAATGTTTTGGTTTTGAATAGCAGCTTCTTGTAAATTACTTAAAAGTTTTACCGATTTATCTTTACTTCCCTTATGTAACTGAGCAAGCATAGAAATCTGATATTTCTTTTCTTTTTCTGTTGCACGGATAACTTCCTCAGGAATAATAGTAGGAGAACCCTTTTTGTTTAGGAAAGTATTCACCCCAATTATAGGATATTCTCCCGTATGTTTTAAGGTTTCGTAATACAAACTTTCCTCTTGTATTTTGCTTCTTTGATACATGGTTTCCATTGCTCCAAGTACTCCACCTCTTTCGGTAATGTTATCAAATTCAGTCAGTACCGCTTCTTCTACTAAATCTGTTAGTTCTTCAATAATAAAAGCTCCTTGTATTGGGTTTTCATTTCTTGCAAGCCCTAGTTCTTTATTAATGATTAACTGAATAGCCATTGCTCTTCTTACCGATTCCTCAGTAGGAGTGGTGATGGCTTCATCATAAGCGTTAGTATGTAAGGAATTACAATTGTCGTAAATTGCATAAAGAGCTTGCAAAGTAGTTCGAATATCGTTAAAATCAATTTCTTGTGCGTGCAAAGATCTACCAGAAGTTTGGATGTGGTATTTCAACATTTGAGCTCTTTTGTTGGCACCATATTTATTTTTCATGGCTTTTGCCCAAATTCTTCTGGCAACACGGCCAATTACGGCATATTCTGGGTCCACCCCATTACTGAAGAAGAACGAAAGATTTGGTCCAAATTCATTGATGTCCATTCCTCTACTTAGGTAGTATTCTACATAAGTAAATCCGTTAGATAGGGTAAATGCCAATTGGGATATTGGGTTGGCACCTGCCTCTGCAATATGGTAGCCTGAAATTGAAACAGAGTAGAAATTTCTTACTCCATTGTTAATAAAATATTCTTGAACATCACCCATCATCCTAAGGGCGAATTCAGTAGAGAAAATACAAGTATTTTGTGCTTGATCTTCCTTTAAAATATCTGCCTGAACCGTTCCTCTAACTTTAGTTAAGGTTTCTGTTTTTATCTTTTGATAAATATTATTTTCTAAAACTTCATCCCCTGTAACTCCTAATAAAAAGAGTCCTAATCCATTGTTCCCTTCTGGTAATTTTCCTTGATATTTCGGCCTGTTAACTCCCTTGGTTTTGTAGATAGAAACAATCTTCTTTTCTACCTCTTTCTCCAATTTATTATCATGTATATATTTTTCGCATTCTTGGTCGATAGCGACATTCATAAAGTAGGCCAACAACATTGGTGCTGGTCCATTAATGGTCATACTTACAGATGTCATTGGACTGGCCAATTCAAAACCAGAATATAATTTTTTCAAATCGTCCAAACAACAAATGGAAACGCCAGCATTTCCGATTTTCCCATAAATATCAGGTCTTTCTCCTGGGTTGTTTCCGTAAAGAGTTACCGAATCAAATGCAGTGGAAAGTCGTTTGGCAGGCATACCCAAACTTACTAGGTGAAAACGCTTGTTGGTTCTCTCAGGGCCTCCTTCACCTGCAAACATTCTGGTTGGGTCTTCCCCTTCTCTTTTAAAAGGAAATAATCCTGCAGTATAAGGAAATTCACCTGGTACATTTTCCTGTAATTGCCATTTCAAAAGATCTCCCCAAGCTTCATATTTTGGTAAGGATATTTTTGGAATATCAGAATTAGATAATGATTTGGAGTGGGTTTCAATAGAAAGCTCTTTCCCTCTTACTTTATACTTAAAAATTTTCTCTTTGTATTTTTTCTGAACATCTTCCCAATTATCAATCAAGATTTTATTTTTAGGGTCAAGCTCAAGTAGGAGGGATTCGTATTCTTTCTTTATTTGTGATAGAACCTTATCAGAAGCATCACTTAAGATATCTAATGATTTTTGTAAAGCGTATAGTTTTTGTGCAATTTCTTTTTGATCATTTACCCATTTATCATAAGCCCTGTTGTTCTCTGAAATCTCAGATAGGTATCGAACTCTTTTAGGAGGAATTATATATATTTTTTCACTCATTTCATCTGTAATTTCAAAAGAAGACTTAAAGTTTCCTAGTCCTTTTTCTGAGAATTTATCCATTATAGCTTTATAAAGCGAGTTGACTCCTGGGTCGTTAAATTGGGAAGCAATCGTTCCATAAACAGGCATGCTATTTACATCTTTATCAAAAAGAGTGTTATTTCTTTGGTATTGTTTTTTTACATCTCTTATGGCATCCAAACCTCCTTTTTTATCAAATTTATTGATGGAGATAAGGTCAGCAAAATCTAACATGTCAATCTTCTCCAATTGAGTAGCAGCTCCATATTCTGGAGTCATTACATAAAGAGAAAGATCTGAATGTTCCAAGATTTCGGTATCTGATTGACCAATACCAGAAGTCTCCAAAATAATCAAATCATAATTGGCAACTTTCAGAATATCTAATGCATCATTCACATGTGCAGAGAGGGCTAAGTTGGCCTGGCGAGTAGCCAAGGAACGCATGTAAACTTGATCTGATTTTATGGCATTCATTCTGATTCTATCTCCTAATAATGCACCGCCTGTTTTTCTTTTTGATGGATCAACAGAAACAATTGCGATATTCTTTTTTGGAAAGTCAGCAATAAATCTTCTTACCAACTCATCTACCAAAGAAGATTTTCCAGCTCCTCCTGTCCCTGTAATTCCAAGTACAGGAGTTTCTGATTTTGAGGCTACTTCTTTTACTTCTTTTAAAATGTCACTGTGTTTCTCTGGGCAATTCTCTGCTGCTGAAATCATGCGCGCAATAGCATTTACATTTTTGTTTTGTATTTCTGCAATTCCACCTTCCAGTTTTTCTCCAACAAAGAAATCCGAACGCTTAATAAGGTCGTTTATCATTCCTTGCAATCCCATTTCTCTGCCGTCATCTGGGTGGTAAATTTTGGTGATTCCGTAGGCTTCTAATTCCTTTATTTCTTCTGGTAAAATAGTTCCTCCACCACCTGCAAATACTTTAATATGGCTTGCCTTTTTTTCTTGTAAAAGGTCATACATATATTTTAGGTATTCGTTATGCCCTCCTTGGTAAGAGGTCATTGCAATTGCATTTGCATCTTCCTCAATAGCACAATTTACTACTTCTTTCACCGAACGGTCATGCCCTAAATGAATCACTTCACATCCTGTTGCTTGTATGATTCTTCTCATAATATTGATGGCTGCATCATGTCCATCAAAAAGGGAAGCGGCTGTTACAATTCGGACTTTATTCTTGGGCGTGTATCTTTCTGCTTGTTTCATTTAATTCTTCTTCAATTCTGAATTTCAGGGGGTAAAGATAGTAAAACCTCTACTATAATTCTGACTACTGAATTCTGAATTCTTTTAGTACATTTACACAAACAAAATTCTAAAAACAATGAATAAAATTTTACCATTTCTAATAGGAGTATTTTTACTTTCTTCTTGTACAGAACAAAAAAATAATACAATTGCTTTCGCTTCTGATAATCCTGCCGAAAGGGTAGTGTGGGAAAGAATCCGCCTTGCGGATCCCAGCACAGGAGAAATTCCAAGAAATATCAGGCAAAAAGAAATGATTTTTGCTAAAACTCTGCCAAAGTCTACAGCCCTTAGTAAAGCAAATTGGGTGCATAGAGGTCCTTACAATGTTGGAGGAAGAACAAGAGCTTTTGCAATGGATGTGCTTAATGAAAATACATTGTTTGCAGGAGGTGCTAGTGGAGGTATGTTTCGCTCTACAGATGGCGGTCAATCTTGGGCAATGACTACTGAACCTAATCAACTACATAATGTTACTTGTGTGAGCCAAGATAAAAGAGTAGGAAAAGAAAATACATGGTATTTTGGTAGTGGAGAGCTTAGAGGAAGTTCTGCTAGTGGAGGTGGAGCTTATTATCAAGGAAACGGAATTTATAAATCGACAGATGGCGGCCTGAGTTGGGATTCTTTATCTGTAACAGCTACAAATACACCACAAAGTTTTGATTCTAATTTTGATTTTATTTGGAACATTGAAACTGATCTTTCAAACGATAGTTTAGACGTAGTTTATGCCGCAATCTGGCACTGTATCTATAGAAGTGAAGATGGGGGAAATTCTTGGGCTTTTGAGCTTGGGACGGTGGCTTCTTTCGGTGGCGCCTATTATACTAATATTGAGATTACTACAAGTGGGGTAGTATATGCAACACTTAGTTCTGATGGTATAGACAGAGGAATTTGGCGCTCAGTGGATGGACAAAATTGGAACAATATTACGGATTCTCTTTTTCCACCAGTTTATGGAAGAATTGCAATTGGGGTGAATCCAAGCAATGAAGATGAGGTGTACTTTTTGGCTGCTGAAACAGATAATTATGGACAGCATACCAATGTTTTTTTTGGTAGAGAAACTTGGACTTCCCTTTGGAAATATGAAGCAAATACAGGAAATTGGACCGATTTATCGGCTAATATTCCGGCAAATCAAGCTACAAGTTTCGATAATTTTAACGCGCAAAGTGGTTATGATTTACTGGTGAAAGTGCATCCGACAAATTCCAATACTGTTTATATTGGAGGAACAAATTTATGGCGCTCTACTGACGGTTTCACAACTCCAAACAATACCATGATAATTGGAGGCTATTTTATTGGTTCAACTGAGGGTGATGGGAATTGGGGTGTTTATAAAAATCATCATCCTGATCAGCATGATTTGCTTTTTTTGCCCTCCAACGATAGCGTAATGCTAAGTGCAACTGATGGCGGAGTGTTTCGTTCTGAAAATACTTTTCAGGATACTGTGTTTTGGACTTCCCTAAACAATGGCTATTATACCACCCAACTTTATGGGGTAACTGTTAGTAGAAATGCAAACTCGAATGTGATGCATGGCGGTTTTCAGGATAATGGAAATTTCGTCAACTTTTCGGCTAACCCAACTTCTCACTGGAATATGCCTTTTAATGGAGACGGTTGTTTTGCTGGTATTGCCGATAATGAAGAGGATTTCTATCTTACTATACAGAGAGGTGTAATGTATAAAATGAAGTTAGATACAAATGCTGAGCGCTTGGCTTTTAACAGAATGGACCCTATCTCTGCTGATAGTACTTATTATATGTTTATCAACCCCATGGTTATGGATGAAAATTCTGATATTATTTATTGGGCAGAAGGGAATAGATTTTGGAGAAACAATGATGTAGCAAATATTCCTTACAACAATTCCCACCAGAAATCAGATTTGGGTTGGCATAAATATAGTGATACACTGCCAAATACTTCCATGAAAATTTCCGTAATTGAAACTTCTAAAAATCCAGCCAATGTGGTGTATTTTGGAACAAACACCAAATACATTTACAGAATTGATAATGCTAATGTTGGCGATCCCCCACTAAATATGATTACCAATATCCCGACTGGTACCAATGCTTTTTGTTCTGATATTGCCATTAACCCAGACAATGCAGATGAGATTATGGTGGTTTATTCTAATTATGCAATTTATTCACTTTTTCACAGCAAGGATGGAGGGGTAAGCTGGATGAAAGTAGCTGGAAACTTGGAGCAAAACCCATCTGGTTCTGGTAATGGTCCCTCTTGCAGAACAGCAGAGATTATACCATTGGGGAATGATACTTTGTATTTAGTTGGAACTTCTGTTGGACTATTTGCTACTGCACATTTAGATGGAATAAATACCATTTGGGAACAAATTGGATCTCAAACTATTGGTTCTGTTGTGGTAGAATTTTTAACTTTTAGGCATAATGACGGCTTGTTGGTGGTAGGTACGCACGGGAATGGAATTTACCAGACTAATATAAGTTCAGTTGGAGATGTGTTGGCTATTGATGAAAAACAAAGCCATTTGGCAAAAATAAATATCTACCCTAATCCTACTAGCAATAAAGTAAATTTGGAATTCACCTCTGATAAAACTACAAATGCAAATTGGACTTTGTATAATGAGTTGGGTAAGAAAGTAAAAACAGGAAGTAAAAAACTTATAGCAGGAAATAATCAAATTAGCATAAATATGCAAAATATAAAAAGTGGAATTTATTTTGTAAGTTTGGAGGTGGATGGAGAAGTGATTACCAAAGAGATTTTAAAACAATAAAATGAAAAATCTTCTTTTACTTTTAATATGTATTCCTTTTTTTGGAATAGCACAAACTACCAATTATGAATTAGAATTTAATTCTGCTACTTTGGATTATGTAGAAATGCTAAATACATCTGCAGTGATTGCAAACAAGACATCTTTTTCTATTAGCGGCTGGGTCAACCCGCAAAGTAATACCAATCATGGAGGTATAATGGGGTTTCGAAATAATATAGATGCTGATTTTTATTTATTACAATTACAAAATACTAATAATATTGAAGCTAGATTTAGAAATAGCTTAGGTGTAGATTATGATATTGTTGCTTTTAATGCATTAGATTTTAATCAATGGCAACATTTAGCTTTTACTTATAACGGCAGTTATATTCGTTTGTACAAAGACGGAATCTTTCTTGACAGCACTGCTGCAAATGGTACTATTATACAGACTGCCCAATCTTTTAGATTAGGATCTTTAAATTATCAAGGATTAGAATTTTATTTGATTGGAAGGTTAGATGAAGTAAGATTATGGGATGTTGCTCTATCACAAATAGAAATAAATAATTGGATGTGTTCTGAGATAGATACTTCTCATCCAAATTATACCAATCTAATGGGTTATTGGAACTTAAATGAGGGCATTGGTTCTTATACTGATGACCAGACGGCTAACGGAAATAATGGTACACTTTTTGGAGGAACAACATGGCAAGTATCTTCTAGTTGCCTTACCGGAGCAGTTCTTTGTGGTGATGTTAATGAAGATGGGGTGGTAGATCAAACAGATGTTACAGATATAAATAGTTTTATAATGGGTGGATTTGTACCAGTATTTAATCTTTGGGCAGCTGATGTTAATTGCGATGGAACTATTAATATATTAGATATTACAATGCTTAATAGCTTCATATCTGGAACAGGA
>ERZ813253.676-NODE-676-length-11307-cov-3.145081_pt1 | contig 11307 bp, 10 predicted proteins | sample MGYA00520893_ERZ813253 | MGnify/ENA primary metagenome ERZ813253 (study PRJEB31669, sample SAMD00080414) | marine metagenome | biome: oceanic hadal pelagic zone biome; feature: marine hadalpelagic zone; material: sea water | place: Pacific Ocean:Izu-Bonin Trench...
AGATCAGCACCCGCCATCGCATGTAGTGACTCAATATCATTTGTAAGGTGGTACCGCGTTTGTTTAAAACAATCATCGTCAAGTTTGACGACAATCCCATCCACACCATCATCATCAACAAGTAAGTTAGCGACCTTGCCTAGAATACGAAATGGAACTTGTGAATCGTGGCACCTTCGAAGCATCATTGAAAGTGCATCTGCAGATCGAGGGCGTACAAGCGCATCTGCTTGACCACCGACAACAAAGTGAGTCATCGCTCCGATGGCAACATCGAACTTTGGGTCGACATCAAGATCTCCAAAAAGTGTTGACAGAAATCGGGTAGGCATACTTGTTAGCGTACTCGTGAAAGTGAATCGATGAGCTTATGTCCAATTGTGGTCACAGGACCAGCACCCATAATCACGATTAAATCACCATCACGTACGATTGTCTTCAGGTGGTCGACAATCGCATCGAAATCATTGATGTGCCTTGCAGAGGCGCCTAGGTCGTTGAGCCGATCTACGAGGTCTTGTGCAGAAACGCGATGCTGTTCAGCGATGGAGTCTCTTACGAAGTATATGTGTGGCACGATGACGACATCTGCGCTTGAAAAACTTTGAGCAAACGAGTCAAGAAGAAATCTCGTCCGGCTATGTTGATGTGGTTGGAAGACACAAATCAGTCGCTTTGGCAATTCAGCGGCACGCAGCGCGTTGAGTGTTAGTTCTATTTCTGTTGGATGATGCCCATAATCGTCATACACAATTGCACTCCCATCTTTACAGGCAAGTTCTCCAAGTCGTTGTAGCCGTCGATCAACACCGCCAAAATTTTCAAGAGGGGCGATGATATCTGTCCAGTCGACTCCGAGATTTGCAGCATGGATTGCAGCCGCCGCAGCATTGAGTGCATTGTGCGATCCGGGCATGGGATTGGTCCACTGAATAGTCCACATACCATCACGTAGTATTCCTACTCGTCTGACTGCGGGGTCAAAAATGATTTGGTAATCTGCTTCTGGATGGAATCCAAAGGTCTCAACTTTACAAGTGAGACCAGGCGTGACTACTTGACGATGTGCGTTGTCATGTCCGATGAGTAAGTAACCACCATCATTCTCAGGTGGAATACGGTGTGCAAATTGACGGAAGGATTCAATGATTGCATCCAGCGATCCGTACACATCAAGGTGATCCTCTTCAATGTTATGAATGAGGGCAATTGTGGGTTCGTGGTCGTGAAACGAACGATTGAATTCGCAGGATTCACAAACCAAGATTCCTTGTTCACCTTTGCGGTGTCCCAAAAGAATTTTGTCTGATCCAACTCTACTTGATCCGCCAATTTGATCACAGTTTGCTCCAACGATAAAACTAGGATCCATTTCAGCATGCAACAAGATGGCACTGAGCATCGAGACGGTTGTTGATTTTCCATGGGTACCCGCAAAACAGACCGCGGTTCTGCTTTGTTGGACGAGCCCAAGCATTTTGGCGTATGAAAGAACTGGAATACCTAATTGTTCACCCACGAGAATTTCAGGGTGTTCTTCAGGAATCGCTGCAGAAGCAACGATTGCAGCAGATGAAGGATCTATCGAATGCCCATCTTGCTCGAACGAAATCACGATTCCGTCGCTTATTAGACTTTCAGTAATTTCGGATTGGGTTGTATCTGTACCGGCGACTTCTGCACCAAGTTGACTCAGAAGCCTCGCAAGTCCGCTCATGCCACACCCACCAATCCCTACAAAGTGGAATTTTTTTCCTCGAAGTTCATCGGCATGGAAGGGAAACGTGGGAATTGGGCTCATTTGTTATAGATTGTATCGCCGCGAGAGGCATTTGTTCTTGAAGAAGTACCCGACGTTGTACTCGATCGAGTACCTGACAACGTACCTGGTTCAGTACCGGTATTGGGCAAGGTACGTTTTACGGGTACGATCAGGTACAATCACCAACACGATGTCACACCACGCTCAAATATTGATTGTTGATGATGAACCAGATCACGCTGAAGTGATGGCTGAAGCGCTTCGGCGACTAGGTCATGTATGTACAATTGTAGATGGCCTTGAATCTGCTCGATCTGAATTAACCCTCGGGAGCTTTGACCTTGTTATTACTGACATGGTGATGGAAGAGGAAGACTCTGGCTTGAAAGTCCTTGCCTTAGCAAGGGAGCATCAAGACAGTTGCGCGACGATCGTTGTAACTGCCCATGGAGATATTCCAACAGCAAAGGCATCTTTGAAAGGTGGGGCATACGATTTCATCGAAAAACCACTCGACTTAGACGTATTTCGTAATTTATCAACTCGAGCCCTTGAAGCAGTCATGCTGCGTCAACAAAACGAAAGTCTCCGTGGACAAGTTGATTCTGCGTATGGTTTTGAAGGCATCATTGGCGAATCCTCAGCAATTACACGTGTGATTGAACTTATTCGACAAGTTGCTCCGAGTAATTTATCCGTGTTGATTACAGGTGAATCTGGAACCGGTAAGGAACTTGTTGCAAAGGCGGTGCACAATCATTCAAAGCGAGCTTCTAAGAGATATGTTGCGTTTAACTGCGCTGGCCAGAGCGAATCACTCCTCGAAGATCAATTATTTGGACATGTGCGAGGTGCATTTACTGGGGCAGATCGAGACCGAGAAGGCGTTTTTGAATATGCCAATACCGGTACGATTTTTTTAGATGAAATTGGTGACATGCCACAGACGATGCAGGCGAAGTTACTTAGAGTTTTGGAAACTGGAGATGTGATACGTCTTGGACAAAACAATTCACGAAGCACAGACATTCGATTTGTCTCTGCAACGAATCAAAATCTAATAGAACGTTGTAAGAGCGGAGAATTTAGAGAAGATCTTCTATTCAGAATCAAGGGAGCTGAAATTAAAATTCCACCGCTACGAGAGAGACGTGAAGACATCCCACTGTTGGCGAACCATGTCCTTGGGAAATACGCAGCGGATATGGATATACCAATACCTGAAATTTCAGAAGCAGCGATGTTGCGATTGATCGGGTATGACTGGCCGGGAAATGTTCGTGAACTTTTCAATGTTGTGCAGCGAATGGCAGTGATGGCAGGTGAAAACCGTATTGAACTTGCACAAGTTCCAGAAGAGGTTCGTAGTAGTCACTCCGATGACGCGCCAGATTTCGGAAGTCTTGCAGGTGTTGGTCTTGATAAACTTGAGAAGGAAGCGATACGCCAAACATTAGCAATGACAGGTGGAAATCGAGAACAAACCGCAAATTTACTTGGTATTGGCGAGCGTACGTTGTATCGCAAACTCAAGGAATACGGTGTCAAGTAAGGACTTGTCCTACAAGTTCATTGACAGATTGACATCCTTGTTTGTTTACCCACTGTTCGAGTTTCTTCGCAATTTTGACTGAGATTACTGGGTTTACAAAAAGCGCAGTTCCGATGCCTATAGCAGTTGCACCTGCGAGAATAAACTCTGCAGCATCTTCCCAGTGAAGCACACCACCTGTACCGATAATCGGAACGTTTGCTTTGCGTGCAACGTCTTGGTAGACCTCGTGCACAACTCGAACAGCAATTGGGTGAATTGCTGGTCCACTGAGACCACCAATGCCTCGAGTGATGTGCGGAATCTTTGTATTTGGGTCAATCGCCATCGCTGGTAACGTGTTGATCAATGTAAGTGCGTCTGCTCCACAATCAATGGCAGCCTCTGCATGTGGTCTGATGTCACCACAAGCAGCAGAAAGTTTGACGATCATGCTCGTCGATTGAAGTACTGGTTTGATTGCTGTAAGTAATTCAGTTAGTTTAGTTGGGCAACTTCCAAATTCAAGACCATCTGTAGTATTGGGGCACGAGACGTTAATCTCGACAAGTTCGATGCCCTGAATCGTATCCATCGATTCAGCGACCTTGATGTATGCGTCGATTGAATCACCTGCAATGGAGCCAATGATTGTCGTGTTGAGATGTTTACAATTTGGGGCGTAGTTGGTGACGAAATCATCGATTCCACCATTGGCCAGACCAATTGCGTTGAGCATACCACTAGGCAGATCGACCATCCGCAGAGGTTGATTGCCCTCCCGCGCATGTGCAGTGATCGACTTTGTTGTGATCGCTCCAATCTTACCAAGGTCAATTGCATCCCTAATTTCACCAATGACACCTGCTGTTCCTGCAGCCAATACAACCGGATTTCGAAGGGTTGTCTTGCCTAGTTCTACTTGCATTGAGACCATGTACGTTGATTATACCTTCATGGATGTCTGACACAGCGTCAGGTACCTGTGATTCGTTGGTGACGGAGGTACAATACATGTATGAGCGATGTCAACGATAGAATTGAACGGTTTGAGAATATGGCAACTGCAGATCCGACAAATGACATGGCTCATTTCAGTTTGGGTTCAGCATATTTAGATGCGAGGCAGTTTGCAAAGGCAGCGGCAAGTTTTCAAACTTGTGTCGAGTTAAATGCAGATATGACACGCGCAATGGAACTTGGAGGATCCGCGCTGATGGAAGCAGGCAACGCCTCTGAAGCAGAAACTCTTCTTCGCAAGGGCTACATGCAAGCATCAAGCCGAGGTGAAATGAAAGTGAAAAATGGGATTGAAACAATTTTGAAAGCAGCAAATCTACCGATCCCTGAAATGGAAATGGGTGGTGCTACAAAAACGGTAGGGGGGAAACCACTTGAACAAGCGCCGCTACCTGGAGTCATAGGCAACTGGATTGCAGAAAACATCAAGACCGATGCGTGGGAAAGTTGGATGGAACAAGGTACAAAAGTGATTAATGAATTGCGATTGGATTTTTCACGCGAAGAAGATCAAAAAGTTTACGAGGATTACATGGCTGAATTTTTATCAATTCCAAAAGAAATCATCGAACAAGATCGAGTACAGAAGGAAGAAGCAGAACAAACTCGAGTACAGAAGGAAGAAGCAGAACAAGATCGAGTACAGAAGGAAGAAGCAGAACAAGGATGACTGAACAAATAATCGATCTAGATGAACAGAACAGAATTTCGGATAAACCACGATGTGGAATGGCCACAGCGTCCCTTATTTGCTCGCTGATTTTATGTTGCCCAATCGTCACGCTTGTTGGTGTGATTTTAGGCATCGTCGCATTATTGAAAATTCGCGGTAGTGCAATGTCTGGTCGAGGACTCGCTTGGGCAGGAATCATCATTGGTATTCTAACGACAACACTCACTACGCTCTTTATGATTATTGCTATAAATATTGGTTTGGGTGTTCTTGAACAAACTCCAGAATCTGTAACAACTGCAATAAAAGCAGGAATAACTGGTGACATCGAAAAATTCCGCATGGAGTTTACACATGACGCAGTTGCAGCGAGTGATGATGAAATAACTTCTTTTCTTGAAACGATCACGACAAGATATGGGGTTTTTGACAAGGCAGTCATTGATATGGCAACGATGCAGGCAGGGCAACAACCCTCTGGCGATGAGCCGGAGTTACCAATTCAACTTGTCTTCGAAACGAAAACAATATCAGCGATAGCCGTCTTTACAATTGCAAAAGGAACGGATTCACTGTTCGATGTTCAAATTCAATGCTTGTTGATCCGTGATCCAGAAAATGGCGATGTAGCGTTCCCACTAGCTTCTCAATGTGGGTCAAGTGTTTCTGAAACTGATACAAAAACGGATGAAAAATAACTCAGCACCATTGAACCCATGGGCATTTGTTGCAATTGTTTGTTCCGTTGGGATGTGTCCTTTTTTTACTATTGCAGGAGTTTTACTTGGTTTTCGTGCAATTGTTGATATCAAAGCACGCCCAGGAACTCGTGGTATTCGTCTTGCTTGGGCAGCAATTTTTATAGGCGGTTTGGTAACAGGTCTCTGGGGTGGAGGGATGTTGTGGTGGAACATCAATGTACGAGGTCAAATGCAACAAGGTCCTGTTCGAGCAATCATTGAAGGACAACACGATTCACTAATTTTTTTAAAACATTTCACGGTTCAAAATAAAGAGGAAGCCTCTACGTTTTTAGACGAACTTGCTCTTCGGTATGGAATCGCAGAATCAGGAAAGCAGGTAGAGTCTATACAAATAGAAGATGCAGAACTCGCCTTCTTTATGATGCCACTAGAAGCCAACTTGAACTATGAATTTACATTTTCTAACGCGCCTTCAGTTAAGGCAGAAGCAAAATTTATTCTTTTTAAAAAAAATGACAATAGCCGACAATTCACAAACAGATTTGCCTGGTTTTGCTTCTATGACGAAAGGTTGGGCAACCTCGTGTATCCTGCAGATACTGTGATTATGAAAGAAGAAAAATCCAACGAGCAATGAGTACTGAACCAGTCATCGAAGTTCGAGATTTAGTCTGTAAGTTCAGCGATCAAATAGTGCTTGATGGTGTTTGCTTTGATGTGTATGAAGGCGAAATCTTGGTCATCATGGGAGGTTCCGGTTCTGGAAAATCTACAATTCTACGCCACCTCATAGGTACTTATATTCCTGATAGTGGTAGCGTAAAAATATTTGGCGAAAACCTTGCTCTTCTCGACGAAGAAGGAATGAATAAAATTCGAAGACAGTTTGGAATATTGTTTCAATCTGGCGCGCTATTCAACTCGATGAGTGTTGCAGACAATGTTGCACTCTCATTACGCGAACATACAGATCTTGACAGAGACATTATTTCATTTATCGTCAAGATTAAATTAGAACAAGTTGGTCTACGCGAAGCCGCAGATAAGTATCCATCGGAAATCTCAGGTGGCATGAAAAAACGTGCAGGTTTAGCAAGAGCACTTGCGCTAGATCCAAAATTGTTGTTCTACGATGAACCTTCAGCGGGTCTAGATCCAGTTACAAGTGCAACTATCGATCAACTGATATTAGACCTTTCAAAAAAAGCAGGAGTTACAAGTGTTGTCGTGACACATGAAATGAATTCTGCCTTTGTCATCGCAGACCGAATGGCGATGCTCGATAAGGGCAGAATGATCATGGTAGATACGCGCGAAGCATTCGAAGAAATACGTGATTGGCCAATAGATCGACTTGCCGAACTTGATACACAGAAACAATTAATTCGCCAATTTCTTAGAGGCGACGCTGAGGGACCATTAACAGAGCGAAAAGAAGCGTCAAGTTACGCTGAGGATCTTCTTGGTGTTTCCGCTCCGCGTTTGGCTCATGGACCTTCGGTACAATCTTCGAAAGAGTAAAAGGGAACCACCAATAGCATGTCACAACTAAGAGATAAACAACGCAACAATGTCAAGGCTGGTGTGTTCGTCCTACTTTCCCTGATCCTTGGATTGGTTGTCATCTCAGTCTTGACAAACTTATGGGAAACGATCACTGTAAAAACAAACCGTTTTCATGCTTCTTTTTCCATAAGGGATGGAGTCAGCACACTCGCCTCGGGCTCACAAGTAAGACTCGGAGGGCTATCAATAGGTTCAGTGACAACTGTTAGTCCATCAATAGTGAACGATACTCCAATTTCTGAAATCGATGTGTACTTTGACATCAATGCAGACATTCAGTTGTATTCAAACCTTAGTTTGGAAGTTCACTCAGGGCTATTGGGTTCAAAAGCATGGCTTTCGATCAACGATGTAGGGGAAGGTGATCTTGCTACATCCGACACCATATTGACTGGCTCTTCTTCTTCAATGCTGGGTCAGTTTTTGGGTAGTGAAGCAGATCAAGACATTCAAGAAACACTTGAAGCCTTAAGAAAAATTAGTAATGCATTAACAGAAGATGGCGACGTACTTCGCATGATTCTTGGCAACAAAGAAGCGGATGAAATATCTCAAGCGATTACTTCTGCGAAAAATGGGTTACAGTCAATTCAAGAACTCTCAATTAGTTTGGAAACAGTTTGGCCAACGTGGGAAACCTCTATTTCGAGTTTGCTTGAAACTACAAAAGGTTTACCAACGAAAATTGATGCAACACTTACTGATGTCCAAAAGATGATTGGTGATATACGTGTTTCTATTCTTCCAAAAGTAGAGCAAACTATGGCATCTCTTGAGGCAACTTCAAAATCACTCGCTTCAATGACAAAGATATTACAGGAATCATCTCCACGGTGGTCTGATAAGATTACTTCGATCCTATCGAATGTTGACCAAGTTACGGCAAGGGCAAAATCAGCAGTGGATAATATTTCAGCAAGTCCGTGGAAACTCCTGTACCGACCCACTGATCGTGAAATTGCATACGAACAACTCAATGATGCATCATGGCAACTTCTTACTGCTTTAAGTGATTTACGTGCGTCTTCTGAAGATCTTCGTGCGTTGGTATCTTCAGCAGACTCACCGATCGATGCACATGAGGCAGCGTCACTTTCAGAGGAATTACGTGAAAGTGAAACTGCCTTCAGGGCTGCAAGAGAAGCGATCCTAGAACGGATGCATATTGATTTTCCAGATCGTACCTTTCCGTGAAGATCCCACAAATCGTAAGTAGTTTCGATGATCCGTTTGTCGATGCGTATCGAAATGTGACAGATGCAGATTTGCGGGGTCGCAAGCATCTGTTTATGGTTGAATCCGAGATGGTTGTTAGACGATTACTCAAAACTAATTGGAACATACACTCAGTCTTTCTTTCTCCGAATAAATTTGAACGGCTCTCACCATTCCTTGAATCATGCGAAGCCCCCGTATATGTTGCTGACGTCAATTTAATGACCGAAATAGTTGGGTTCCATATTCATCGAGGCGCACTTGCCGCAGTGCACCGTCCACCGCCGAAAGATGTTTCTGTGGACAACCTATTCAACATACTAAGAGATAAAGAGAATATTTCGTTGTTACTTGCAGAGCGCATTACGAATGTCGACAATATGGGATCACTTTTTAGGAATGCTGCAGCGTTCGGAGTTGACGCACTGTTGTTTGACAATCAATGTTGCGACCCGTTGTATAGAAAATCAATACGCGTTTCAATGGGACACACACTTTCAATCCCATGGGCAATTGCAGATCATTGGTCTGCTACTTTGCAACGGCTCAAATCAGAACTAGGCGTGACGATCATAGGCTGTGAAACTGGTGATCAAGCCATTCCACTTTGGGATGTGGCTGGAAGTCATCGCAGGGCACTTGTTATGGGTGAAGAAAAAGCTGGTTTGTCCCCGTCAACAATAAATCTCTGCGATTCAGTCGCAGAGATTCCAATGCAAAATGCTGTACCGTCAATTAATGTTGCAGTCGCCTCAGCCGTTGCTTTGTATGACTTTTTTAGGCGAGACAGTTTCGATGAGGGGTAACCCATCTACGACTGTAGCGCCATCAATGCGTTCAATCTTTGCGCCCAGAGATGCAAGTATTTTTTCCATTGATGCATACCCACGATCAAGATGATAAACACGACTTATCGTTGTTTCACCTTCAGCAGCAAGACCCGCAAGAACTAAACTTGCCGAGGCGCGAAGATCGCTTGCCATCACAGGCGCACCAACAAGGTGATCAACACCCTGTACGACGACTGTAGCGCCTTGTCTAACGAGTCTTGCGCCCATCCGACTAAGTTCTGGTACATGCATAAAGCGTTCTGGGTAGATTTTTTCTGTAATGATGCTGTTGCCTCGTGAAAGGCAGAGTAGAGCCATCATTTGCGCTTGAAGATCTGTTGGAAACCCGGGAAATGGCTGTGTTGTAAACATTACGGGCTTCAGATAACGATCACTGATTACTTGTACTGTGCACGAACGAGGATCTTGGGAAGGATCAGTTTGATTAACATGTACGCCGACTGTAGAAAGAATGTTCGTCACAGCAAGTAAGTGATCAAGTGGAAACCGTTCAATGATAACATCACCATTTGTCATTGCTGTGGCGATTGCCCAAGTCCCAGCGACAATTCTGTCTGGCATGACACTGTGGGTTGTACCACCAAGCTCATCGACCCCATCGATAATAATACGTGGTGTACCCGCGCCAGAAATTTTTGCGCCCATGTTGTTAAGTAACAACGCAAGGTCAGCAATTTCAGGTTCGCATGCGGCGGACTCAATGATTGTCCTACCTTCTGCAAGAGTTGCTGCGCTCATCACATTTGCAGTTCCTAAGACAGTTGATCCAAACGGACCGCCCAAGAAAATGGTCGATCCTTTTAATCGATCGGCTGTAGCAATGATGTCTCCGCCATCAAGTTCGATTTTTGCTCCAAGCGCTTCAAGGCCGCGAAGATGCAAATCGATTGGGCGATCACCAAAGGCGCAACCTCCGGGCATAGAAACGCGAACTTTGCCTCGCCTAGCGAGTAGAGAACCAAGAACACAGACGCTCGCCCGCATTGTCCGAACAATGTCATACCGAGCATGTGAAGTTGATTCATCTTTCACCTGAACAGTGATTGAATTCTCTTTTTGTTCGACGTTGCATCCAAGCTCCAATAGGAGATTAGACATGTTGGCAATATCCGAAAGATTTGGCATGCAATCGAATTGAATTGATTCAGTTGTAAGAAGCGATGCGGCAAGCAGGGGAAGCGCAGAGTTTTTAGACCCATCGACGGATATTTTTCCTGTTAATCGTTGCCCGCCTTGAATTTTGAACACATCCATGTGCCTGTTTGGGTCCTTCCTTGTGTTTTACGTAAAATGGGCATTCCTTACCCTAAGGAGAGCGATACTATCAGATCATGAGGAATATTGTTGATTATCTGGGTAAAATTAGGTGATATCGGGATCAAGTACGCATCGAGAAATGAATAAATTCATTGACTCAGTACGTTTATTAGGACATACTGTGGCTATACAGGTGAATATCTATCCTGTGATTTACTAGGAGACCTTGATGCGTACGACTACATTTTTTATTGGTGCTGTAATTCTTGTGTGCACGGGAACTACATTCTCTGAGACAATCAACGTTCCAAATGATTTTCCATCCATTCAAGATGCAATTGTCGCTGCTGAACCGGGTGATGAGATCCTTGTCGAAGCTGGAACGTACTCTGAGTCGATTGATTTTCTCGGGAAGACCATATCTGTAACGAGTGTGAGTGGATCTTCAAACACAATTATTGATGGCGGAGGAGCGGGAGTTGTTGTTTCATTTATCACTGGTGAAACACACAAATCATTGCTTGATGGATTCACCATTCAATTTGGATCAGGACTGCGTGGTGGTGGTGTATACATTAGTACCGCTAGTCCCACTATCAAAAATTGTTTAATTAAGAGTAATCAAGCAACTCTAAGTGGCGGTGCAATGTATGTTATTGCTGGTAATATAGAGTTGGAAAATATCGTTTTTGAAGGAAACATTGCTGTTGGTGCAGGTGGTGCAATCT
>ERZ813253.677-NODE-677-length-11303-cov-5.956156_pt1 | contig 11303 bp, 12 predicted proteins | sample MGYA00520893_ERZ813253 | MGnify/ENA primary metagenome ERZ813253 (study PRJEB31669, sample SAMD00080414) | marine metagenome | biome: oceanic hadal pelagic zone biome; feature: marine hadalpelagic zone; material: sea water | place: Pacific Ocean:Izu-Bonin Trench...
GGCGCGGTGGGGGGGGCTGGCCGCCGGAGCGTGTCAGCACACGGAGACGCGGGCCCCCGTGATGCACGAACGACAGGTAGACGAATCTCCGGGGGTCTGTCATGCTCTGGAAACGCTGGAATGGAAGGAACCAGTAGAGGCCCCAGGGGTGGGGTCACAGTGTGGCGGCTATGTCGAAATAGGCGTCCGCCTTGCCGTCTTTGATAGTCGCTTCGAGGCTCACGGGGATCATCGCTTATGTCCTTTCTTGAAGCCGCTTCCGGTCACCGGCGGGGCGTTCGGATCGAGGGGCCAGCGCGCCCTCGGGCTGGCGTCCAGGCCGTCGGTCATTCCCAGGCGCAGGCGCTCGATCCCGGCCCAGGCGATCATCGCCGCGTTGTCGGTGCAAAGCGCGGGCGGCGGCAGGGCGAGGGCCAGGCCGCCGTCCGCCGCCACGGAGGCGAGCCGCGCGCGCAGGGCCTGGTTGGCGGCGACCCCGCCGGCGACGACCAGGGCGCCGCCTTCGGGTTGCCGCGCGCGAAACAAAGCGATAGCGTTTTTCACCCGGTCGGCCAGCACATCGCCGACGGCGGCCTGGAAACCGGCGCAGAGATCGGCGGCGTCGGTAGCGCTCACCCCATCGCCGGGCAGCGCCTCGACCGCGTGGCGGACGGCGGTCTTGAGCCCGGAAAAGGAGAAATCGCAGCCCGGCCGGCCCTTGAGTGGCCGCGGCAGATTGAATCGCGCCGCATCGCCCCGCGCCGCCGCACTCTCCACCGCCGGGCCGCCGGGATAGCCCAGGCCGAGCAGCTTGGCGGTCTTGTCGAAGGCCTCGCCCACCGCATCGTCCATGGTGGCGCCGAGGCGTTCATAGCGCCCGACGCCCTCGACGATCAAAAGCTGGCAATGGCCCCCCGAGACCAGGAGCAGAAGATAGGGAAAGTCCACATCCCCGCCGAGGCGCGCGCTATTGGTCAGTCGCACGCTGAGGGCATGGCCTTCGAGATGATTGACCGCGACCAGCGGCAGGCCGTGAAAGGCGGCGATCGCCTTGCCCGTGGTCAGCCCCACCATGACGCCGCCGATCAGGCCCGGCCCGGCCGTGGCGGCGACCCCGTCGAGATCGCCGAACCCAATGCCGGCGGTGTCCATCGCCATGGCGATCAGTCCGTCGAGATGGCTGATATGGGCGCGCGCGGCGATCTCCGGCACCACCCCGCCGTAAGCGCGGTGTTCGTCGAGCTGGGAGCGCACAATGTCGGCCAGGATCACACCCCGCACGACACCCCGCCCGTTGCCATCGTCGCGCCCCCCATCGTCACGCACTATGGCGGCGGCGGTTTCATCGCAGCTGGTTTCGATACCAAGAACAATCATGATCTGCGCAATAATCGCTTTTCACGCCGCGCGCCATACTTTACTCAAACCCCATGAACCAAAATACCAAAATCCTGATCGGCACGCGCGGCTCGCCACTCGCCCTGATCCAGGCGGAAACCGTCAAGGCCGCCCTGGCCGCCGCCCATCCCGAAATCGCCCAGCGGCTCGCCATCGAGGTCATCACCACCACCGGCGACCGGGTGCGCGACCGAGCGCTGTCGGAGATCGGCGGCAAGGGCCTGTTCACCAAGGAAATCGAGGAAGCCCTCCTGGACGGCGCCATCGATTTGGCGGTCCATTCCATGAAGGACATGCCGACCTGGCAGCCCGACGGCCTGGCCATCGTCTGCCAGCTGCCCCGCGAAGACCCGCGTGACGCGCTGATCGCCACCACCGCCCGCTCCCTCGACGAGCTGGCCCCGGGCGCGGTGATCGGCAGCGCCTCCCTGCGCCGCAAGTCGCAGCTTCTCATGCGCCGCCCCGATCTCAACGTGGTGCTGTTTCGCGGCAACGTGGAGACCCGGCTCGCCAAGCTCGAAGCCGGCGAGGTCGACGCCACCCTGCTCGCCATGGCCGGGTTGAAGCGCCTCGGCATGGTCGAGCGAGCCAAGGCCGTCGCCCTGGAGACCGACCAGATGCTGCCCGCCGTGGGTCAGGGCTCGGTCTGTATCGAATGCCGCGCCGGTGACGACGCCACCCGCGCCCTGCTCGCCCCGCTCAACCACGCCGCGACGGAAACCGCCGTGGCCGCCGAACGCGCCTTCCTCGCCGTGCTCGACGGCTCCTGCCGCACGCCGATTGCCGGCCACGCCGTTATCGAGGGCGACGGGATCGTCTTTCAAGGGCTGATCGCCCGGCCCGACGGGAGCGAGCACCACCGCGCCGAGCGCCGCGGCCCCGCGGACCGTGCGGCCGCCCTCGGTCGGGACGCCGGCGAGGAGTTACGCGCCCTGGCCGGACCGGGGTTCTTCGATGGCGACGGCTGAGCCATGCGGGTGCTGATCACCCGGCCGCGCGCCGACGCCGAGGCGCTCGCCGCCCTGCTGGGGGAGCGCGACATCGGCGCACTGATCGAGCCGATGTTGGAAATTATCCCGAAGCCGGTCCCGGCCCTCGAACTCGATGATGTCCAGGCCCTGCTCCTGACCAGCGCCAATGGGGCGCGCGCCCTGGCTCTTGCCACGGATCGGCGCGACCTGGCGCTGTTCGCCGTCGGCCCGGCAACGGCGATGGCGGCGCGGGACGCAGGCTTTGCCGATGTCGCGACAGCGGATGGCGATGTGGCAGCGCTTAGCCATCTGGTCGAGAGCCGGCTCAAACCGGCGGACGGGGCGCTGCTTCACGTCTCGGGCAGCGCGGTTGCCGGCGATCTGGCGGGCCGTCTCGGGCGGGCCGGATTCGAGACGCGACGCGCCGTGCTCTACGAGGCGCGGGCGCTAAGCGCCTTATCGGAGGATGCCGTGGCGGCGCTGATCCAGGGCGAGATCCATGCCGTGCTGCTGTTTTCTCCCCGTACCGCGAAATCCTTTGTTAGGCTCTGCCATCTTGCCTCGCTGACGCTCGACGGGGTGCGGGCGCTTTGCCTCAGCCCCGCCGTGGCGCACCAGGCCGAGGCGACCCGATGGTTCGAGATCGCGGTGGCGGCGCGACCCGACCAGGACGCCCTGTTGGCGTTGATCCAGACCCCGCCGGGAGACTGATCGAGGTGGCAAAAAAGCCTTTATCATCGGCCAAGAAACCCGCTGCCAAAGCGATCCCGGCGTCCGTCAAAGAGGCCGCCAAGGCGGTCCCCCGGCGTCATCGCCGCGCCTGGCCCTGGCTGATCGCCGCCATAGCGGCGCTGGCTGTCGGCCTGCTGGTCTGGGCCAAGCTCGCCGGTTTGATCCCCGGTCAACAGACGGAAGACCCCGCCGCCGCCCTCATGGAACAGCGCGTCGCCGCCCTCGACCAGCGGCTCACGGCGATCGAGGCCGGGCCTGACGACGGCCGGGACGACGGCCGGGACGCCGCCCGGCTCGAGGCGCTGACCCAGCGCATCGCCGAAATCGAGGCGCGACCCCAAGAAATCCCGGACAAAACCGACCTCGGCCCGCTCGATGCGCGGCTCGCGGCCCTCGAGCAGGCCTTCGAGGCGCTACCGCAAGAGACGGCTGACAGCGCCATGGCGAACGACGGCCTGGAAAACCGTATCGCCGCCCTCGAAGCCCGGCCCGCAACCAGGACCGCGCCGCCGACGTCCGCCGCCACCCTGCTCGCCGTCGCCCAGCTCCGCGCCGTCCTGGGCGGCTCCGGTCCCTACGAGGCGGCCTTGGCGGCTCTCGAAGCGGTCGCCGCTGGGGGAGACGGGGGCAACGACGCCGGCGTGGCCGCGGCCCTCGCCGTGCTCACCCCCAACGCCGGCACCGGCATTGCCAGCCCCCGGCGGCTGCGTGACCGCTTCACGCCCCTCGCGGAGGCGATCCTGCGCGCCGTTATCGCCCCACCGGGGGACTCCTGGATGAGCCGCACCCTGGCCCGCTTGTCCGGGCTGGTCTCCGTGCGCCGGATCGGCGGCGATGTCGCCGGCGATACCGCCGAGGCCATCGTCGCCCGCGCCGAGGCGCATCTCGAGGCCGGCGACCTGGCCGCCGCCGTGGCCGAGGTCGCGGCACTCGACGGGCCCGCCGCCGAGGCCGCGGCAGGCTGGCTCGGCCAGGCCCGCGACCGGATCGCCGCCGATCAAGCCCTGGCGACCCTCGACGCCATCGCCATCGCCGCCCTGAGCGGGAGCTAGGCCGCCGTGATGCGCGCCTTCGGTTTTCTCTTGGTCCTCGCCGCCCTGACCTGGGGCGCGGTTCAGCTCGCCGACAATCCCGGCCAGGTAGCGATTATCTGGCAGGGCTACCGGATCAATTTTTCGGTCGGCGTGCTGCTTCTCCTGGTCGCCGCCATCGCGGTTCTGTGGGCGACCCTGTCGCGCCTGTGGCGGTGGCTGCGCAGCGGGCCCGGCCGGTTCATGGAGAACCGCGCGAGCCGCCGCCGCGAACAGGGCTATCGGCTTTTGACCCAGGGGCTGGTCGCCGCCGCCGCCGGCGATGCCAAGGCGGCGCACCAGATCGGCGCCCAGGCGGGCCGGCTCGTGCAGACCCCGCTGAACCTGCTGCTGCTCGCCCAGGCGGCGCAGCTCAACGGCGACGAGGCGGCGGCCCGGCGCTATTTCGAGGCCATGCTGGAGCATTCCGAGACCGAGTTTCTCGGCCTGCGCGGGCTGATCGTCCAGGCCACCAAGACGGGCGACTGGGAGACCGCGCGGGCCCACGCGCGGCGCGCCTATGGGTTGCGCCCGGAGACGGAATGGTTATCCAGCGTGCTGTTCGATCTGGAGGCCCGGGCCGGCGATTGGCGGGCCGCCCAGAAGACCCTCGAGGCGGCGGTGCGAGCCAAGCTGGTCGATCCCCACGACGCCCCCCGCCGCCGCGCCGTGGTGCTCGCCGAGCGCGCCCGCGCCGCACAAAATTCCGAAGACGCCCTGATCTTCGCCCGCGAGGCCCACAAGCTCGACCCCGGCCTGGTCGCGGCGACGGCGCTTGCCGCCGGCCTGCTGGCCGCCCAGGGCAAGGCCCGGGCGGCGACCAAGATGGTCGAGGCCGGCTGGACATGCGGCCCCCATCCCGATCTCGCGCGGGCCTATACGGCGATTGCCCCCGACGAGCCGGCGCTCGAGCGCACCCGGCGCTTCGAGAGGCTCCACGCGCTCAACCCCGATCACCCCGAAAGCCGCATCGCCCTGGCCGAGGCGGCCCTCGAGGCGGAGCTCTGGGGCGAAGCGCGGCGCCATCTCGAAGCCGCCGCCACTGAGCGGCCGACCCAACGGGTCTATCGCCTGCTCGCCGCCCTGGAAGAACGCCAGGGCGCCGACTCCCTGGACGACAAGGGGGACCTGGACGACGGCGGGACGATGATCAACGAGGAAGCCATGCGCCAATGGCTACTGCGCGCCGCCAGCGCCGCCCCGGCCGCCGCCTGGCTATGCTCTAAATGCGGCGCCGCCAGCGACCAGTGGCGCGCCCGCTGCGCCGGATGCGGCGCCTTCGACAGCCTGGACTGGAAACTGCCCCCGACCGTGGCGCCCAAGCCGCCCCCCGAGGACATAAAATCCTTAGGCCCGGTCGTTGACGCCGCATACCGCCAAGAGTAGGTTGCCGCCGGCGCCGAAGTAGCTCAGCGGTAGAGCAACTGATTCGTAATCAGTAGGTCGGGAGTTCGATTCTCCCCTTCGGCACCAGTCTTCTCAATGGGTTAGGTGGCATTTGACTGGTCGAGGCCATCAGGTTTTTCTCTTTAGGTGCAACATAGGTGCAAAATAGCAAAATTATTCCGTGATTGACTCACATGATCATGCTTGCCGCCTTAGCTCGCAAACACGGCCCCGCGCGAATTGCCACGCTCCCTTCCTTGTACAGCGCGATAGGGGGTAGGCCCCAGAGAAAAAGTCCAACATAAACGCTAGAGACGCTTACCCTCGCCATCAACGGCGAAGATGGCGGGTTGCCTATGATTGTCAGGCATTTCCTCTCGGCGGGCCGCCCATCACCCGATCTTCCGAGATGCGTTGCTCAATGTCGTCGAGCAACCGGCCTAGCGCCGCATCAACCTCTTGGCGCTTCACTCCCTCTTGAAGCATCACACCCAGAAGTTCCGCTGCACCGTGAAGGGCCACAGAGAATTGCGGAAGCTCGCTGCGAGTTTCCCATGCCGCAGCGGCGGGCAGTAGGGCGTAATGGACAACATCTTGCGCCCTGCATATGGGGCATTCATCGTTGAGATCGTGTTCGGTGAGTTCGGTGAGATTTATAGCCATCGGTTCCTTGCGGTGGAAAGTTACTGTCAGGGGTAGATGACAGGATCAGCTGGCACCTTAACTCATCGGCATGACACCCGACGATGAAACATTGCCCCTTACCCATGCCGAGGCATGACCCTTTCGCATGCCTGCTGTGCGGTCTTGGCAATTGTTTGGGCCCTGGGAGAGCCTACATATGCTTCACCAGAACAAATTCAATCAGCCCCGCTGGGGCCGCCGTTAAAGCAAGGAAACCCCGATCATGAAAAACATCTTCCAGTCGATCCTCCAGTGGCAGCGTGGCAATGCTACCGCCAAAGTCCTCAACCGCTTGGACGACCACATGCTCGCCGATATCGGCATCGCCCGTGGCGACATCAACAAGTCAGTCCACATCTTTCACTAGCGACACCAACCGCGCTCCGGCGTGGCATCACGATCAAACGGCGGTCCATCGGGGCCGCCGTTTCTGTTAGGGCTCATACCGAGGGTCGGACGTCACGGCCTTTGACACAGGGAATGCAGGACATAGTCTGATTGCTCATGATCATATTAGGACGCGACGGATTATGATCGAAATGTTACTGGCCATCGCGCCGATATTTTTGCTGATCGTGCTCGGCCATTTGTTACGGCGCGGGGGCATCCCGAACATCGAGTTCTGGGATCTCAACGACAAGCTTGTCTATTGGGTACTCTTTCCGTCACTGCTGTTTCACAAGATGGCGACCATGAAATTGTCCGGCGATCTGCTGGGCGAGTTCTCCATGGTGATCTACCTGGGGCTTCTGGGCGCCGTCGTATTCGCCCTCGTGGCAGGGCGCTTGTTCGGCCTCGACCGCCCCGCCTGGACTTCTGTGTTACAGGGCTGCGCGCGGCACAACACATTCATCGCCCTGGCCGTCGCCGAGCGGGTCTTTGGAGCCGAAGGATTGGCTCTAGCGGTGATGATCACGGCCTTGCTCATTCCCATCACCAATGTGTCGGTCGTGACCTTGATGGTGATGTTGTTGCGAGGCGCCCAGGGCAGCGGCGTCGCCATTGCCGTAGCCCGCGATCTGGCGCGCAACCCCTTGCTGATCGCTGTCGTCGCCGGGGTCGCTGTCAACCTCTCCGGGCTGCCGCATATTCCGGTTCTCTACGACATGACCAAGATTCTCGGTGGGGCTGCCTTGCCGATTGTCCTGATGTGTGTCGGTGCGAATATTCACATGAGTTCGATGGTCGCTGCGACCATGCCAACCCTGCTGGCGATCGCCGGCAAAATGATTGTATTCCCTCTGGTGATCGGTTTTGCCGCCCTAGCCGTGGGGCTGGACACAACGGCGGCGCTCATCGCCATGGTTTTCGGCGCCGTACCAACCGCCGCTGGCGCGTACAATTTAGCCCGCCAGATGGGCGGTGACGCGCCTACCATGGCAGCCATCGTCACGATCCAGACGGCAATCTCCTTCATCACCCTGCCGCTCACCCTGACCCTGGCCATGCATCTCTTCGCGGGCTGAGCAAAAATCCGCCGCTTCGACAGGGCTCCGGACTGCATGTCCGGTTCTTTTACGGCTAGAGCAGGCCCCTTTGTTTCAAGATTCCAATGATGAAATCCTGTGGCGAACCGTACTTGGTGTAACAATTGTCGATATTACTGATCCGGCTGCTGATACTTATCTCCGGAAATCCAATTTTCGCCATATCGTGACGCATTGCAGTGGCAACCCTGATAAACGCCGTGCGGTTATAGAGGCCGAACAACAAAGTTTGCCCCATAGCTCCACAATTGCAGATAAATTTATGACCAGTGCTTTAAACCGCGCATTGCAATGGAGTTGCTAATGATCGACATCTTGATCTCTGACTTGACTATCATCACCATGGACGCGGGTCGGCGTGTCATTGATCGAGGCGCCATCGCGGTTGAGGGCAATCGTATTGTAGACATCGGCGCCTCGGTTGAATTGGTGGAAAGACATCAGGCGGAACGAAGACTAGACGGAACTGGCATGGTCGCTATGCCCGGCCTGATCGATTGTCACGCCCATGCCGGCCACGGCCTGGTCAAAACCATGGGAGGCGACGATGGTGCAGTCTGGTTCGCTGCCTGCGAGACCATCTATACAACCGCTACCAGCGTAGATTTCTGGCACGCCGAAGCCCATCTGTCGGCGCTGGAGAGAGTCAAATGTGGCGTCACATGCGGCGTCTCCCTGCTTGGCGGCGGCGCCGACATCATGCGCACTGACGAGGCGATCTATGGCGATCATCATTGCCAGGCGGTCGGCGACGTAGGTATTCGCTCGGTGCTTGCCGTCGGCCCCTGCCGGCCGCCCTTTCCCCGGCGCTTTACCCGCTGGCAGGGTGACGTTGAGACATCTCTCGCTATCGACTTCGCCGATCAGCTTCGTAGCTGCAGCGATTTGATCGAGCGGTGGCATGGCGCAGATGATGGGCGCATCCAGATCGCCATGAATTTGCCTGTGTTCCGTAAGGCCGACATCGATGTGGAACCGGCGGCACTGGCGGAACTCGTCGAACAATCCACGCAAGCGCGTGATCTCGGCCGAAATCACGGCGTGAGACTCACCCAGGACGGCCATCGCGACGGCAGCATCGAGATTGCAGACCGGCTGTTCGATCTCCTCGGTCCAGATCTCTATCTATCCCATTGCATCGACATGACCGATCACGAGATTGCCCGTTGCCGCGACAGCGGAACCAAGATTGTTCATAACCCCAGCGCCGTTGCCGCCATCATGGGGCGCTGTCCGGTTCCGGAACTCATCGAAGCGGGCGTTACGGTCGCCATCGGCACCGACGGTGCTGCGCCCAACCGGAGCCTCGATCTATTCCGCCAACTTTCACAATGCATGCATTATCACCGAACCCATTTCAAAAACCCGCGTTATATGCCGCCGGGAAAGGTCATGGAGATGGTGACGATAGATGCGGCGAAGGTCCTCGGCCTTGAAGACCAGATTGGTTCTCTTGAGGTTGGGAAAAAGGCAGATATCATCCTTATCGACATGGAAAAACCGCATCTCTACCCGCCCAATATGCCGCTCTATCGAATTCCCTATTTTGCCAATGGCGCCGATGTGGATACGGTGATCGTTGACGGTCATGTGCTGATGGAAGGGCGTATCGTTAAGACAGTCGACGAAGCGACGCTGCTGGCCGCCGCCGCGCGGGAGACTGAAATCATGATTGAGCGGAGCGGCCTTGAATCCCTGCTCGATACACCCGAGGGGTTTTGGGGCAACGCTATGTATCCTGATAGAAGTTAGGGTGGGGCACAAATACATATGACTAATTATGCAGCGTCTCACCCTTTGGTCCAGATCAGCGCCAAGCGGTTTCAGAAATCCCCGTATTTCCATTGTTACGCTAACTCCAATGCGATCTTAGGCGTCTATGCAAAGCGTTTTTACGCGCTTTCATTGGGTGAGGATCCCGTCTCCCGGTACTGGTCTTTGAGACAAAATGTAGTGCTATACGATGTTCCTGAACGGCCGATCGAAATATCGGGCCCAGATGCCATTCGCCTTCTTGAGTATGTGTTCTGCAGAAGCGTGGCAAGTCTCTCTATAGGGAGAGCCCGCTACGCAATCGCCTGTCTGCCAAGCGGCGGAATTCTTATGGATGGCGTGTTGCTTCGATTGGAGAAGGATCGATTTTGGTATGTCCAGGCTGATGGCGAATTTAGCACCTGGTTAATCGCCCACGGTGTTGGCATGGAGGTCACGATCAGCGACCCCGACTCCTGGGTGTTGCAGGTTCAAGGCCCCAGATCCTTTGATGTGTTGGCCGCCGCCTGTGACGATGGCATGCCGGATAAGTTCAATTACTTCAACGTGGCTGAATGCCGGCTGGGCGGCCAGAGTTTGTTGGTATCGAGAACCGGATGGACCGGTGAACTAGGCTTCGAGATTTATACCAACGGCAATAAGACCGACGGCGAGGCTCTATGGAACCATTTGCTGGCCGCGGGTGAAGCCTTCAGCATCGTCAGTAGCGGCCTAGAATCGATGGGAATTCGCCGGATTGAAGCGGGAATTTTGGACAATGGCACGGACATGGATCAAACGATGACGCCCTTCCAGGCTAACCTGGGACGCTTCGTAGAGCTCGATAAAGAAGATTTTATTGGCCGTGATGCTTTGCTCCATGCCGATCAGAGACCCTTGCTCTATGGGCTCACATGCCAAACTTCCATTCCCTGGGTTGGTTGCGAGGTTCGACAGGACAGCAAATTAATCGGCCATATGACCACTGGTGCATGGTCTCCGTATCTCAAATGCGGGATCGGCTACATTCGCTTGTGCACGGCAGATCACTGCCATGAAAAACCGGTTTCTCTTATTGAGCAAGACGGACATTCACACATCGCTGAAATTCTCGACCTGCCTTTTTATGACGGGGAAAAAATGATCCCGCGAGGTCTTGATAGAAGCATTCCCGAAAGGCCGGAATGATGAGTGAACTCAACAATTGTCAGGACCATAATTTTTCCGTTATTGGTCCAGGATGTTTGCATCACCTTAATAAAGGTCTGTTCATGGGAGTAAAGCGGAAGTAATAAGACACAAAGCGGACATGCGCTGACAACTGTGGCAAGGCATGGGTCGTGAGTTCGATCGCCCCGAAAACCGGGGCATTTAAGCATGCTACGTGGGTTTGAAGTGTCCGTAGGGTGCCCGGCCTAATGAGGAGCGACCAGAAAGGGTATCGGGATGTAACTGCTCGCCGTCCCTGCTGTCGTTGAACGACTACGACGGACCGGCCCCGCCGGTCTCCTTGGGCCTGGTTAGACGACCATTCTCGGCGGACAGTCGTTAGACGTCGCATCGCCAACGACGAGCGACGACCGCCCCCAACCGGTGTTGGGGGCGGTGTCTCGGGTGGTTAGTCGACGACGGACAGGTTCTCGGCGGAAGTTTTGCCGTTCTGGCCGGCCTGGAGCTCATAAGAGACCTTCTGGCCTTCGTTGAGCCCGGTCAGCCCGGCGCGTTCGACGGCCGAGATGTGGACGAAATCGTCTTTTGAGCCGTCTTCCGGCTCGATGAATCCGAAACCCTTGGCGGGGTTGAACCATTTTACAGTGCCAGTAACCATAGTTGTTTCCTCTAAC
>ERZ813253.679-NODE-679-length-11293-cov-3.243865_pt1 | contig 11293 bp, 14 predicted proteins | sample MGYA00520893_ERZ813253 | MGnify/ENA primary metagenome ERZ813253 (study PRJEB31669, sample SAMD00080414) | marine metagenome | biome: oceanic hadal pelagic zone biome; feature: marine hadalpelagic zone; material: sea water | place: Pacific Ocean:Izu-Bonin Trench...
AACAAAGATGCAATTTAAACTGGGTATTTTTAGAAACAAATCATGGAATCTATTCCTGCTCTAGGATTAGTTATTGTGGGTTTAAGCGTATTATGTCTAGGTGGATATACACTAGTACTAGGCGGCGTGTCACTTGCAAAAAAACTTCAAATCAGTAGTATGGTGATTGGTCTAACAGTTGTGGCATATGGAACATCTACGCCGGAGCTTGCAGCAAGCATAACAGCAGCGATAAACTCTCAGACGGATCTAATCTTGGGAAATATTGTTGGCAGTAACATAAGTAACGTAGGAATGGTAATTGGAATTTCCACAATGTTAGCCGTTGGGGCAGGTCTTGGAATAAGAAAGCGTACGGTTAGAAAGTGGCTTCCAATCATGATATTTGTTTCAGTACTACTAGTTTTGTTTTCACTCGATGGCGAAATCTCGCAGACTGATGGTATGATTCTGATTGCCGGATTAATCATATTTACTGTCTACATAGTACGAACTGCAAAAAAACAGGCTCCAATAGGTGATGCCGTAGAGGATGAAGATCCAGAAATAAACGTGTCTTATTTTAGATTTAAAATTGATTCTATACCTAAGGCTATACTCTGTGTGTGTGTTGGGGCTGGCCTATTATTTGCTGGAGGACAATTTACGGTTGATGGCGCGGTAACAATTTCAGAAAATCTGGGCATTTCTCAGTTAGTAATTGGAATTGTAATAATTGCAATTGGAACTTCACTTCCTGAATTGGTTACATCTGTGATTGCAATAAGAAAGGGGCAGATGGATATTGGAGTTGGAAATATTATTGGAAGTAACATATACAACATTCTTCTCGTAGGTGGAATAGCGGCCACAATAATAGGAATTCCAGTTTCCTCTGACACATTCTCGCATTATTATATTATGATTGCATTCAGTTTAGTTTTATTTGTGGGATTTAGAAAATATATTCCAAAGCCTGTAGGAATCGGTCTTCTAGCAGCATTCGTTATCTATCTTGGAAGCTTACTAGTAAAATAACCATGAACTCCGACTAATTGCTTGGTTCTTTTCTAGATTGTATCAAAACTATTGGCTAGATGTTTTATACTTTGATAGTTCTTTTAGTTTTTTAGCCAAGTCCATAAATACTTCCATTTCACTCTGATCAAGAAAATTTACTGTTATGTTTTTTCTGATTACTTGCTTTTCAAATTTTTCTTTAAGCGCAAAAGTAATGTGATGTATGTGCTGGATTCCCTCCATATACTCCTTATGAAACTGTGGACTGTCTACAGGATGCCATGAAACCGACATACCTACTCCGTCAGCCCATACCAACGTCTGAATTGTCTCTCCACCAACCTCCGCTTTAGAAATATACTCTTGCATAAGATCGTCAAAGGTATACTCTTGAAAACCATGAACAACAGCTTTTTTTATCGGTTCGAAAGTGACTTCAACCATTTTTAATTCGTTATTATAATACAGCTAAAATAATTAAGTATGTTCAGTCATTTCTTAGAAAATTCTTATTTTCAATGACTAATTATCGAGGGTTTTCGTATCTGAATTTTTTAATTTTGATCAAATCAAAATAAGAACCAAACTTTGAGGCATCTACATTGTCCAAATCCTCGTCGTTTGGTTCATTTTCAAACGTCCTGAGAATTTTGTAGGTGGTGTTTCTTTCCGCGGGAATCCTGCCAACATCTCTGACAAGGTGTCTGATTTGCTTTGGCTTCAACAGTTGGCCATGCTGTGATCCTGCAGCAGTTGAGATGCTTTCATTGATCAGTGTTCCTCCAAAGTCGTTTGCGCCACATTTCAGTAGTTGCTGTGACATTTTTTCACCCGTTTTTACCCATGACATCTGTATGTTGTCGATGCAGTTGTTCAACATGATTCTGGAAACCGCATGTGTCAGCATTATATCGTCTGAATCAGCACCAGGTTGAATTCCCTTGTGCAAGCCATGCTTGTACATGGGCGCCTCTGTATGTATGAAATTGAGCGGCACAAATTCGGTAAATCCTCCAGTCTCCTTCTGTATTTTGCGAATGATCCCAATGTGATTGGCACGATCTACATAACTTTCCACGTGACCATACATCATGGTTGACGTTGACCTTATCCCAATCCTATGAGCAGTTTTGATAACCTTAATCCAGTCCTTAACAGAAATCCTACCCGGCGAAATTTTATCACGCATTCTTTGATCTAAAATTTCAGCTGATGTTCCAGGAATCGTATCCACGCCCGCATTTTTTAATCTCAAAAGATAATCTCTTATGGTAATGCCGTTTCGTGTTGCTCCATACAAAATCTCTTCAGGTGAAAATCCATGAATGTGCATCTTTGGAATTTCTTTCTTTATCTCACGACAAATTTTTTCATATAGTTCTCCATCCATGTCAGGTGGGAGACCAGCTTGTATGCAAACTTCCGTCGCACCTAATTCATGTGCCTCCTTGGCTCTCCTAACTATTTCTTCTATTGGGAGGAGATAACCTTCTTCTTCCCTGAAATCTCTGCTGAATGCACAAAAGCCACATTGCTTTATACAGACATTTGTGAAATTGATGTTTCTGTTTACAACATATGTTACAATATTTCCTACTCTTCTTTTTCTAAGTTCGTCAGCTACGGAGCAAACAAGTTCAAGTTCAATTCCTTTTGCGGCAAATAGCATTACAGAATCTTTTATATCGATTTCCTTTTCTGATAATGCGTTGTTTAGTATTCCAGCAATGATTGGATCAGCGTGTTTAAGCTTTGAATCAAAATTTGTATTTTGTAAAGTCATCTCCAAAACTCCCTCCTAACATATTTTTCATCATCGGAAAGTTTTTCGATTTTTTCTTTTAGATTATGGTTAATCATCTTGATGAATTTTGGATATACTGGAAACCGTGCCTTTAATTCAAAACTCTGTTCAGCACATTTATTTTCCAAGGTGTTAATTTGCGGCCAAGCGAATTCTGGGTTAACATAATCTACAGTTATGGGTGAGATTCCTCCCCAATCATTTATTCCAACGTCAAGAAAGTCATTGTAATTAGCAGGTGAGAGGTTTGGAGGAATTTGGATATTCATTTCGGGTAAAATTATTCTTGCCATCGCTACCACTCTCTTAAAATATTGTCTAGGTGTAGTTGTATGATCTTTCATCCTTGTATCCTGTTTGGGTTCAAAGTTTTGTAAGATTACTTCTTGAATGTTTTCAAATTGTTCATGAAGTTTTTTGATTGTAAAAAGAGAATCAATTATTTCACGTTCATTCTCTCCTATTCCAACCAAAATTCCCGTAGTCATAGGAATTTTTAATTCTCCCGCGTTTTTTAAAATCTGAATCCTAGCTCTTGGGTCCTTGCTTGGTGCATCATGGTGCGGCATTCCTTTTTCTAAAAGTCGTTGACTAGAGTTTTCTAACATCAGTCCCATACTGACATTTGTTTTTTTCAGGTCATTCATCTCAGATTTGTTAAGATTTCCAGCATTTGTATGCGGAAACAATCCTTCGTCTAATAGTAATTCGGAGCAATGAGCCAAATATTCACCAGTGGATGAAAAGCCATTTTTTCTAAGCCATTTTGATGCTTCATCATATTTTTGCTCTGGACTTTCACCAGTAACAAGCAGTGCTTCTACGCACCTGAGTTTTACCGCTGATTTTGCTAGATTTTTCACGTCATCAATATTCATCATTGAAAGCTTTGATTCGCCAATTTCAGCTTTGTATGTGCAGTAAGAACATGTATCCCTGCAAAGATTTACGATGTTGAAGAACACCTTTTTAGAAAAAGAGACAATTTTTCCCTTATGACTGTCACGAAGATTACTAGCAACTTTGAAAATTTTTTCTGAATTATATTTTGAATATGAAAATACTTCGTACGCATCATCTTTTGTGATTTCTTTTCCTTCCAAAACTTTGTTTAAAGGCTCAAAATCAAATTCTAATCTGCTCAATAGAAGAGATGCTTGAATCCAAGTATTTATTTTTGATTTTTAATTATAGATCTGGCCTTTCAACTAATTTTAAAGTTAGATGCATGAAATCTCCATCCCTTAGAATTCCCAAAACCATCTCATCACCTACTGATTTCTCACGCTGTAAGTGAATTAGTATATCGCTAATTTTTCTCACTTCTATGTCATCCACCCAAATTATAATATCACCGTCTGCTGGATACTCCTCACCATTAATTATTTGGGTTTGTGACATTCCTTTCAATCCGGCTTTATCCGCCGGACTGTCATCTACAACGGTAATGACCAAAAATCCCTTCGCTTGTTTGAGATCTAATACCCTAGCAAGATCCGGATCAATATCCTTACCCGAAATGCCAATCCATGGGTGAGGATATTTTCCTTCCTCAATTAGAGTAGGTACTATTTTTGAGACAGTATTGGATGGAACGGCAAATCCAATTCCTACAAATTCTCCAGATATAGATTGGATTGCTGTATTGATTCCTATTACCTGCCCTCTCATATTCAATAATGGTCCACCTGAATTCCCTGGATTTATAGCTGCATCAGTTTGAATAACATCTGGAATTGAAAATCCACTGTCTTGAGCAGCAATCAATCTACCAATTTGACTTACAATTCCGGAAGTCATTGAACCTGAAAGTCCAAATGGATTTCCGATTGCAGCTACCTGTTCACCAACCTGAAGTAGTGATGAATCACCAATTTCTAATGGATGTAACAAACGTGGTTTTTCACTAACTTTAATGACTGCTATATCAGTAAACTTGTCTTTTCCTATTATTTCAGCATTATATTGACTACCATCCAAAAATGTTACCGTTGCTTTGTTAGCACCATCTACAACATGTGCGTTTGTAATAATATGACCAAGATTATCATAAACGAAACCAGAACCCACACCACCAGTATCTCCTTGCGAACTAATTCTTTCAACCTTAATTTTCACAACACCCTCTTCAGATTTTTTAAATAATTCTACCAGAGTGAGGTTACTTTTTGACGAGGATGATATTTCGTCTCCCAATATTGTTGCACTATGCCCATTTGAAGTAATTAGATCAGGCGTTCCTATTTCTTGAGAGGGAACTATGATGAATGCAAAAAGCAAGATAATTGCAGTAGCGCCTACGATACCTCCAACAACAAATCCAGATTTTGCCAAGTGCTTACAACCTATAATTTTTATCTATAAATCATTCTACAGATTAATGGATTTTTGAATTTGGCCCTTCATATTATATGTTCTACCTCTCCACGATACTGCTGTTTTACTTTTAGCTTGAATTAAACCGGCCAAAAAACCACTAACTACAATAAAGCTACCAACAGGTGCAAATAACGAGTATTTTATTTTCAGATCAAGCCCCTTCGTTGCATCTAATATTCCCCCGATGTACACAAGTATAGAGGCAATGCATGATATTACAAAAAGCATCAAGAACGAATCCGTACTATTGAAAAAAATTATCGAGTATCCCAATATCGGGAACGCCATAAATAATAAAAATAAAACTCCAAAAAAACTTGCTACAGCGATTTTTGCATTTTGTAGACATAGTGATATCATAAGTCTCTTAAGCGCATTCCATAGGGTGTGCATATCTCTTGCCCATACAGCATCAACAAGATGTTCGCCCCTAACCATGCGCATTTTAAAGTCAGATTCTTTGACTTTTTTTCCAAGTGCGCCATCTTCAACAAGCTCGCCTTTCACACCTTCATGTGTTCCAACTGAATCATAAGTAGATTTTTTGATGATGAAAAAACTTCCAAAAAAATATCCAGTGCCTTTTGATGCGTCATTCACTCGTAAAGCAGAAAATCTTGTATGTAAGAATGTGGAAATCATCGGCAACGTTATTTTTGTTATTTTATCTAAACATAGCATTCTTGGAATAACTGTTAACGCATCCAGCTCTAGTGATAACAAGTGGGATACGGCAAGAGAAATCACAGAACCTGTGTGGGTGGTATCTGCATCAGTAAATAACAATAAATCTCCTGAAGCCTTCTTGTATCCTTCAATACATGCCCAGTTTTTTCCTATCCACCCATCTGGTTTTGGTTTCGCATCTACAGAAATAACTTTGGGAAATTTTTTCGAATATTCTTTTATTATATTTCCGGTTGAATCTGTCGATGAATCATTAATCGTTATAATCTCATAGTTATCGTAGTCCTGATTTAAGAGGGAATTCAGACATTTCTCAATAAATTTTTCTTCATTTCGTGCAGGTAAAATTACTGAAACCCTTGGTTTTTCATGTTCTTTTTTTTCGAATTTATCCAAGAACGGTGATTCGTTGAACGTCCTTAACATGGATTTAATTAAAGCAATCCATGTTGCTGAAACTCCGATTAGAATTGCAACGAGTATGTAATTGATGACATCTAGTAGTATGTTTATCAATTATGAACGCTCAGCGTGTTGTTTTATTGCTTCCATGGCTTGCTCCGTCCCATTGCGTATATGCTTCTTAATCATGCCTGTAAACATGCCAGCTAATCCCGACATTTTAACATCCCAATTAACCTCAAGCAACGAACCGCCATCTTTAGGTTTAAGAGTTAAAGTTTTTGAACCTTTGATTATTCCTTTGGTATGCTCCACCAAGATTTTTTCTTTTGGCTGGATAGTGATTTTTTGCATACACTTAGAATCTCTAAATGCAATTGTTATCTCCCGAGTTACTACATTACCATCCCTAGAAATCATCCTTGTTTCTTTGATGCCCTTCCAAAATTTTGGCTCACCGTCAAGATCTGAAATTATATCCCAAACTTTATCGACTGATGCATTAATATCAACAGATGCATCTATGATTGCCATATAGACATGGTTTTTTTTAAAAATATTAGTCTTCATTCCGTAATTAATTTTAAACCCTGAAATGAAGATGTGTTATGTCCATTAGTTATGATGATTTTAAGAAATTAGATTTACGAGTTGCAAAGATACTCAAAATAGAAGAGATTCCTGGGAAAAGCCGAATTGTTAAGGGAGAAATTGATCTTGGCGATGAAACAAGAGATGTTATTATTGGCGGTGCCGAATTTTATGAACCTGATGACTTGATTGGTAAAACTGTGATAGTTGTTGCTAATTTGGAACCTAAAAAAATGGCAGGTGTAGAATCTAATGCCATGCTTTTAGCAGCTGATATCAACGACAAACCATTTTGGTTAACCGTTGATCCTCAAGTACCGTCCGGAACAAAAATAAAGTAATTTTGTTATATTTTGAATTTAAACATCTTACTCGTACATCATTAATTTTTTTTCCTCAAGCAAACAATGAAGATTGTTAACAGATCTATATACATCTGGTTCTTTTTTTGCGCCAGTACAAACTAGTTTTCCAGATGAAAACAAAAGAATTACAGTTTTAGGATCAACCATTCTATGTATAAGACCGGGAAATTGCTCTGGCTCATACATACTTCGTGGAAGTGTTCTTGCTGCTTGTTCTAGATGTATTCTTCCTCCTAAATTAATTGAGGCTACAATATTCTGAATAGTTACAACTGCATCTTTTTTTACTTTAATTCCACCCTTGCGCAGTTGTTGAACAACTAGTTTTACAGCTTTACGAGACATTGTTTCAGACTTGGCACCAGTACATACCATCTTACCAGATGAAAAAATTAGAGTAGCTGTCTTTGGTGATTTGATTCGAAAAACTAAACCTGGAAATTGATCAGGATGATACTCTACATCTGCAAATTTACGTGTTATTTCGTTAAGATCCATTCTTTGGTCTACTGATGCTGAGGCTACTACATTTTCAATACTTACAATAGGTTTCGTCTGAGGCAATTAGATGCTTTGTAATTGTCCATAATAAAAACAATCACCATCTGCCTAGTCTTCAATAGTAGACTTTTGTTGTCGAATGGTTTAATTTGTTATAGAGTTCGCTTTGCTTTATGGATTTTAGTAATTTAGATATACTTGACGAGTTTTTTGGCACGGGTGGCGATTCAAACCCGTTTATGATGCTCATTTGGTTCCTTCCGATTATTCTTTTTGTGTTCTATGGTCAACGAATACAACTAATAATCACTTCGAGAGAAATTAAAAAAAAAATGTCAGAGCTGGAACAATTTAGAAATGATTCTAGAAATGAATTAATTAATTATATTAAACAAAAACTATCTCCTAACGGTGATCCAACTGAAAAACTTGACAGATTCTTTGATTACTTTACAATCATGCCAGTGGATATTGATCCAAACGGAATAATTCCTAAAATTCATCATCTTGTGCGTTCAAGAGAGGATACTACAAGAAAGCAAGTCAAGTCAATGTTCTCTGAAATTAATACATTAGAGATTACTAAAGTTCAAAATCTTTTGGAAATAGTCACAACATTACAACTTTTACACAAAATTGTGAGACATTTATTTTTGACTGCAAAAAAACAAAACAACTATCCTCTAATATTGCCACTGCAGATGATGCTTCCATTTATTATGGAACAGGCTGAGGCTCTTAAAGACGCTATACCAGCATTTAAACAGGCACAGCCGATCGGCGATGGAATTGGTCCATTAGTCGTGGGCGGAATGATGCTTAACACTAAAAAACAAAAAGCAGAATTTGAAACTGTTTACAGCGAGTCAGAATTTAACGGCAGAAAATTAATTCTGCTAAAGGCTGAGGGTCCATATGCTACTGTTGGCAGACCAGGCGAAGCTACTGAATCACTCATTGAAAAACTCAAACCCAATATCATAATTATGGTTGATGCTGCGTTAAAACTAGAAGGAGAGGATACAGGAAGTATTGCACAGGGATTTGGGGCTGCAATAGGTGGAATTGGAACTGATAGATTTAAGATCGAAGCAGTAGCTGCAAAATATAATATTCCAATACTTGCATTGGTAGTTAGACAGTCTGTTAAAGATGCAATTACACTTATGAATAAAGAAATTTCTGATCAAACTGAAAATGTCAGAAAGCAAGTTTATGAAATGATAACTGATAATTCAAATCCTAATCAAACTGTACTTGTTATAGGTGTTGGAAACACTATGGGGGTTGCTCAGTAATGTCTGATAAAAATAAAATTATAACTGCGTACACTTTACAACAGTGTAATTCTTGCAAAGAACAATCAAAACAAAAATTTTCTGAGGGTGATTATGTTTTCAAAGAAATTTCAAAATGTTCCTCATGTGATGGACAAGTAATAATTACAAAAATTTTTGGAGAATCTCTCACCCAATAGTGGTTATTGTGACACCAGTTTGAGTTGGAATAAACGTATGTTCTGCCTGTGCAACTGTTTTGCCATTGGCTTCAACAAGAATTGCATATGCTTTGACTACTTTCTTTTTAATCAAAAAATCTAACATTTTTCTGGCTTCCTTTTCTTCCCATTCCTTTACAATCCACCTTAATGCAAATGGCAGCATGTTAAAGTTATTCCAGATATATTCTTGTAATTTATCAGCCTCGTCGTCTTTAGTTTTTTTTCTTGAAACCAGAGCATAGATATTTTTAATTTTACCATTACGAACAAATCCCAGAGCATTTTTAGTAGTAACAAACGGTTCACATGCAAATGCCTCATTTTCTGAAAACGAAAATGAGCCAATCGTCCACATGTTTGGGACTGTTTTTCCTGCATGAATTGTATATTGGTCAAGTGAGTGACCGCTTAGATTGGCAATCGGTTTCAACCCCATATCCATTATGGTATTTTGAATTTTCCTTCCAACATCTTTTGATTTTACGCCTACTTTGATCATTGACATTGCGGCCTGTAAGGCATTTTCTGCCGCTTGGACCAGTGAATCGTACTGGGGATCATAATTCACTGTTACAGCAGTATCAGCTATGTACCCGTTAATCTGAGCGCCAAGATCAATTTTTACCAAGTCAGAATCTGAAACTGTTTTGGGATCGTTTGGCTCCGCAGTGTAATGAGCAGCAACTTCATTCAAACTAGTATTTACAGGAAATGCACATTTTGCGCCTCGTTTGATAATTTCTGATTCCACATATTCACAGATTTCTGCTAGGGTACTGCCAATCCAGTCTTTCTGACGAACGTTTTCCCTAACTTCACCCGCAATTTTTCCAGCTTTTACGTAATCTTCAATCTGCATTAACACCAATTGATTTTGTATATTATTAAAACCATAATCATACGTTTCCCATTCTTGGTTGTAAAGACTAGAATAGGTTTGGTTTTATCGAATTATTTCCTGAAGCATTGGATTTTGTTGGTATCGTGCGTTTTTTAGCATGAATTTTAAAAATCTAATTTCCGATTTTATTAATTTGACTTCAATTCTTACTAAATCCTTTCTTAATTCTTCAGAATCTTTCTCTGACATAGGAAAATAGTAAGTCATAAAATACAAAAATTATCAAGTTATGAATTTCTGACTTAATTATTGTAATTTTCTGACATGTTGGAGTAGTAATCTATCACGCTTAAATTTGGGCAATTGTTTTTGTTCGCTGGGAGCGTGGTCTAGCTTGGTATGATTCTGCGTTTGGGACGCAGAGGTCGCGCGTTCGAATCTCGCCGCTCCCATTTTTTTGGTTTTTAAAGAATTTAGCAGTACTTAGAATAGAATATTAATAATACCTAGAAAATTTTGACTGTTGCATCTTAAAGTTCTCATGTTAAAGCAGGATGATCCTAGAAAATGTAGTGCAGCAAAATTAGTAAAATTTGGTCTCGCAAAACCTGTTACACGAACTACTTCACGCACATTGATTTTAAATCCATTTTCAAAAAAAACATTATTGGAATCAGACAAAAAACTTGTTCGTTCTATTACAGGAATTGATTGCTCGTGGAATCTTGCTATTTCAGCCTTTCAAAAACCATTTACTGGTATCTCAAGAAAGCTTCCACCATTATTAGCAGGAAATCCAATCAATTATTCCAAATTAAATAAATTGACTACTGTAGAAGCATTGGCTGGTGCTGTGTACATTTTGGGTGAATCAGAACTAACGCATACGCTTCTTCAGAAATTCAAATGGGGACCCACATTCTTTGCATTAAATAAAAACCTCCTGCAGGACTACTCAAAGGCTCAGTCTGAGTCTGAGATTCTTGAAATTAGTCATGAATATGGGCTTCCTGACTCCCAGTTTATATGATATTGATCAACTTTATCAGAAATTACGTTTATCCGTGTAAAGGAAGTTTTAATCGTAACGAAGCATATCCATCTATTTTCGCGTACAATAAAATCATGCTAAATTATTTATTACAAAAAATCAAGCAAAATTGAATGAAGTTATCATTATTCAAAATCAGCATTTTGCTTATAATCATTGGAGCGTTAGGAAC